>Ga0116172_10000034_pt1 | contig 142671 bp, 103 predicted proteins | sample AD_UKC083_MetaG_FD_89799 | JGI IMG/M metagenome (GOLD analysis project Ga0116172, IMG submission 89799) | Active sludge microbial communities of municipal wastewater-treating anaerobic digesters from USA - AD_UKC083_MetaG | ecosystem: Engineered > Bioreactor > Anaerobic > Digestate | place... | reverse complement strand
TCTGACATCCATAATGGGAACCGGTACGCTGTCTGCCGAAACTGATAACGTGTGGTACCTGAAAGTAATGTACCCCTTTTATTATACCAGCATCACTTCCGCACAATGGTATATCATAGAAGTATCTCCCGAAGGGCGCATGTGTAGCTTCGGACTTGAGGCAGAGATTGGCAAGGAAATGACTGCACATAATTATTACGCAACAGCTGAATTTGACATATGGGAAGATTTCATATATTCTGTAACAGAGGGTACTTGGTACAAACTGACCGTAGCTGAAGCGGGGGTTTACGAAATTCGCCTGCAAGACTGGGAATACTACGAAGATGATTATTATTTACCTTTCTATTATGCGCATGTGTTTATATCTTGCGACTTGAATGCTTCTTATATCGGATCAGCAGGACATACCTTTAATGTAGGTAGGATCAGTTTTGAAGCTGAAGAAAATTCCGTTTTCTATATTTTAACAGAGCAAATGGGTAGTGAATCTTTCACTTGGGAGATTGTGAAAGAAAGTGAATCCGCAGTTGAAACAGGTATTCTTAGTGCCATCAACTTGTATCCTAATCCCTTTGATCAGGAAGTGCTTATTGTTCATGCTGAAGATTGCCGGTTGCAAGTGTTTAACTTAGAAGGTGTACAGGTATTTACCCAACAGTTGACACAAACACGGGAAGCTGTTCGCTTCGATGAACTACCTTCCGGTATTTACTTCTTCCGCTTGGAAAAAGACGGACAGACAGTATCGTTCACAGCGATTAAGAAGTAAAAACACGTTTGTTCCAATTATCTCCAAAACCTATCCAGGGGCTGGCTTGAAGCCAGTTCCTGGATTTTGTTATATGCTTTTGGGGCAAATTTTATTCATACCTAATAATCTTCGCCGGCAATATTTTCGTGATTAAATACGAAGGTCCTACCATCATCAGCATAGAGGCGAGTAGGGTACCCATGTTTAAAGCGATGATTAGGGACCAGTTGAAGGCAATAGGCACAGTAGCGATATAATAAGCTTCGGGATCCAAGGGGATAATGTTTGTGAAGTATTGCAGGGCGCAAATACCGAGACCAAGGACGTTTCCCCAAAACATGCCTTTGCCAATCAAGAAAAAAGAATGATAGAGAAAGATTTTTCTAATTGACCAGTTGGTGGCACCAATGGATTTTAAAATGCCTATCATATTGGTACGTTCCAATATTAAGATAAGTAAGCCGGAAATCATGTTAAAACCGGCTACTGCAAACATTAACAACAGAATAACCCAAACATTGATGTCTAATAAATCCAACCAAGAAAAAATTTGCGGATTGATGTCTTTGATAGTTTGGGTGAACAACAGATTGCCATCAGGCTGAACTTTGTTGGCTGTCAGGTGATAGACTACATTACCGATTGCATCTATTTGATTGAAATCCTTGATTAAAATCTCGTAACCGCTGACTTCCGTCTCTTCCCAGTTGTTTAATTGGCGAATATGCCGGGTGTCGGTCAGAATGAACAGCTTATCATATTCAACAAAATTAGTGGCGTAAATACCGGTAACCGTAAATTTACGCGCCCGGACCTGGTCTTGCATGAAATAAGCAAAGAAGCTGTCTCCGGTATGAAGGTTGAAAATATCTGCTAAATGCTTGGAAATGACCACCTCATTCTTTAGACTGTCTGTCTCATGCAAGATATCTCCATCTATCAGATTGGATTGAAAGAATTTCCAGTCGAAGCCTTGATCAACGCCTTTCAGCACAACTCCCTGAAAATTATCGGCAGTCTTGATGATTCCCGGCTTAGTGGTAAAGGTTTGAACGTGCTTTACGCCTGGGATAGATGCCAATTCACGCCATAAAGTATCGTTTAGACTGATGGGCGACAACTCGTAAGTGTTGTTACTTTCATAATTGGTCAGTTGAATGTGCCCCCCAAAGCCTATGGTTTTATTTCTGATTTCTTGCTTGAAACCCGTAACGATTGCAAGGGAAAGCAACATGACCGTCATTCCTATACTGATACCAAGGATAGCAATACGCACAGCCGGACGTGAGACATGTTTTTTATCTTGTCTGAAATGGATGCGTCTGGCTATGAAATATTCAAGATTCATTTCATGTGCTTAGGAGTTCATCCTTTCTGTGTTACCAGGATAAACTTCAAGAGCTTTTTGAAGTACAAACAAAGCTTTTTTAAGGGTTTCCTTCTCAAGTACGTAAGCAAGGCGAACTTCATTTTTACCAATACCGGGAGTAGTGTAAAAACCGGAAGCAGGTGCTAACATAATAGTCTGATTCTCATATTCAAAATCAGATAACAACCAAGTACAAAACTTATCTGCATCATCTACAGGCAAGCGGGCTACGGTGTAAAAAGCCCCCATCGGTATGGGTGAATATACGCCGGGGATGCGATTCAAGCCATCAATTAAGAATTTCCGACGCTCTACATATTCGTTATACATATCAAGCATGTACGATTCCGGTGTATCTATGGAAGCTTCGGCAGCAATTTGTCCAAGCAAGGGAGGACTCAATCTGGCTTGACAAAACTTCATCACATTTTCCAATACTTTTTTGTTTTTGGTCACCAACGCTCCGATACGAATGCCGCATTCGCTGTATCGTTTTGATACGGAGTCGAACAGTACCACATTGTTTTCGATGTCATCGAGGTGAAAAGCGGAAATATAAGGAGCACCTGTATAACAAAATTCGCGATATACCTCATCGGAAAACAAATATAAATCGTGCTTTTTAACCAAGTCTCTGATGGCATTCATTTCCGCACGTGTGTAGAGATAGCCGGTTGGATTGTTGGGATTACAAATCAAAATGCCTTTAGTTCTTGGTGTAATCAGGGCTTCAAATTCTTCAACAGGCGGTAATGCAAAACCATCATCAATCTTGCTCAATATAGGTTTTATTACGGCTCCGGCAGCAATGGCAAAAGCAGTGTAGTTAGCGTATGCAGGTTCGGGAACTATGATCTCATCGCCCGGGTCTAAACAACTCATAAAAGCAAAATTAACTGCCTCGGATCCACCGGTGGTAACAATGATGTTTTCTTCGGTGACATCGATATTGAAACGATGATAATAACTCGCTAATTTGGAACGTAAGCTTCTGATGCCGTCACTGGGTGTATATTCCAACACAGCCCTGTCGACATTACGAATGGCATCAATCGCCACTTGTGGAGTTTTTAAATCAGGTTGACCGATATTCAGATGATAAACTTTGATTCCTCTTGCCTTGGCTTTGTTAGCCAAAGGAACCAACTTTCGAATGGGCGATTCGGGCATAGAATCCCCGCGCTGGGACGTTACAGGCATAATTTTTTAAGTTTTGGCTGCAAAATTAGTCAAATTATTTAAAATCCACTATTAATTTGACATTAAATTGTCGAGAAGTCAAATAATTAGGAACCGGAGATTTTAGTCCATAAATATCTGTTACCCAATAATATGAATTGACATTTTTGAAATTCATCAAATTAAAGACTTCTACATTCAACCAGATGCTTTGAAAATGTTTCATCCATTTTTTGTTCATCAAGGCATCTTTTCCACTGATTAATTGGCGGGAAACGCCTATGTCAACACGTTTGTAGGCAGGCGCCCTGAAAGCAGCCCGATGTTGATTGTGACGTGGCGGACCATAGGGCATACCATCGGAATATATGAACTTTAATTGTAATTTATAATTTGGGTTGGTAGGGAAGTAATCCTGAAACATCATAGAGAAGGCGTAACGTTGCTCATTGGGTCGGGATACCCATGATGGCCACACCATGGTTGAGGATGTGATGTTACCGTCTTCATCGTAGGTATATTGCAGGTAACTGTCACCGATAATGTCTTCTTTCGAATTCATCAGCGAAAAATTAATCCATGAATCGGTTCCGGGCACCAATTCTCCAAAAAGTTTAAAATCTATTCCGGCTGTATAGGCTTTGGCATTATTTGATCCCGCATAGGTAATCTGAACATTATCAATATCGTAGGTGATGACACGATCAATAAGTTTCAGATAAGTTTCGGTAGTAAATTTAAAAGGACGACCAAATGCCCTGAAATAATGATCGCCTCCCAATATAAATTGTAAGGAACGCTGGGATTGGATATCCTTGTTCAAGGAAACACTGACATTACCCAATGCATCGCTGATTGTATCCCTGATTTCTTTGTAGAAAGGTGTTTGATAATACACACCTGTTCCCAATCTGAAACTGAAATCTTGTTTCCAATCGGGGATGAAAGCCAAAGAAGCACGTGGGCTAACCAACAATTCCCGATTAAAATTCCAATAACTCAAACGAGCACCACCGGTTAAAGTAAAACCTCCGGCCCGGTTTCTCCATTTGTAAATGTCCTGAATATAAGCGGTGGTTCGCCAACTTGCAAGGGTGTTTTGTGATTTCAAATTATAATACAAATTCACAGATTGATCATCGTAGGGTAAAGAATAACCTGCTGAATCACGCCATTCCCATTCGCTGATATAATCTCTGATGATTTCACGTTGCAGTGTAGCTCCCCATTGTAATTTATTGGAAATACCGTTGAATTCTCCTGTATGGCTGATGTTGGCTACTGTAGCTTTTAAAGTGTTGCGGGCGTGTTCGTGATATTTTCCAATCCCTAACAAGGCTCCTTCCTTATCTTCTTCTTTTAAATCCATTTTAATATCGTTGAGCCGATATTCACCCAATATGTCAAAATTCTCATTTTCATCGGTTTGAAACACGGAACTTGTCAAACTGAGCTTGACATTTTGTTGTGGGCGAAAATGATAGCTCAATGCTCCAAAAGAAGTCCTGAACAAATCTTTCTCTTGTCCTTCGAAAAAGACAGTCATTTTTCTGCCGATATTATAAGTGCCGTAGGAGGTTTCCCGTGTTTTAGGTATAAAATTGAAAATATTTTGTGAGAAGTTTCCTAAGAAAGTCAATTCAGATTTATCTGTCAATTGATAAGTGAAGTATCCCTGATAATCAATAAAGGATGGTTTATATTCACCTTTGGTGTCCAATGATCCTAACAGATATTGGGACGTTTTATAGCGGATGCCGTGCAACTGTGTCAATTTATTATTTGAAGTACCCAAATAAGCTGTTGCACCTAATAAACTAACCGATGCAGATGATTCAAAGGAGGCAGGTTTCTTATATTCAATATCCAATACCGATGACATTTTATCTCCGTATTCCGCATTGAAGGCACCGGATGAAAAGCCCACTTTTGCTACCATGTCCTGGTTTATAAAACTCAAACCCTCTTGCTGTCCGGCACGAATCAAAAGTGGTCTGTAAACCTCTATACCATTTACGTACACTAAATTTTCATCAAAATTACCACCCCTTACATTGTATTGCGAGCTGAGTTCATTATTGGAAGTCACCCCTGCAAAAGTAATGAGAATGGATTCGAAATTACCGGAGATATTGGGTATCAGCTTCGATTTTTCGGGATTGATATAATCCATTGTAGAAGTCTGTCTGCGCTGCGCAACCACTTCAAAATCTTGCAAGTTCACGTCAATGGCACGCAGTTCAACAGATATTTGCATAACAGCTTGAGTAGGATGCAAGGTATGTTTGATGGTTTCATATCCAAGCAAAGAAAAAACAATGGTCACTGAATCTTTTACTTCACCTGATAATTCGTAATAACCGTTGATGTTGGTGGTAGTTCCTATGGTCGTATTCTCAAAAAACACGTTGGCTAATTCAATTCCCCGATTGTTGGTGTCAATCACGTACCCAAATACCCTGAGTTTTGATTGAGCATGTGCAGGCACAACAAGTAGTAATACGGCAAAAAGATATAATAAAGTTTTTCTTAACATGTAATTTGATACTTCTTTGACAAAAAACGTATGCATTCAAATTTTATTACTCCACACAAAAGAATAAAACTACCCCAATCACACTTCTAAGACACCTTGCTGTTTTGTAGCTGAATATTCGTTTTGAGATAACCCCATCAATTATATGGGAAGTTTGATTTTTTTCTTTATTATTTCTCCGAAGTATAATATTGTAAGTTCTTAATGAGAACGATAAATAAGTTGCAAAGGTAAAAAAAATGATAATAAAATCATTACCTTTGCACACTCTTATTAGTTCATAGTTCATAGTTCTTAGTTTATCAACATGCTTCCTCACTACAAAAACAAAGCTCGTCCACAAAAAGACATGATATTTGGCATTCGTGCCGTGATTGAATCCATTCATGCAGGTAAAAATATTGATAGGATTTTACTGCGTCGCGATATGTCCAATGATTTGTATAAGGAATTGATGCAATTAATCAAAGAACTGAACGTCCCTATTCAAAAGGTACCGGTTGAAAGGCTGAATCGTATTACGATGAAAAATCATCAAGGTGTTATTGCCTTCATTTCACCGATTGTTTATCAACGTATAGAGGATATTATTCCAACGCTTTACGAGGAAGGTCGCAATCCTTTTGTTGTAGTATTGGATAATATTACTGATGTGCGAAACTTTGGTGCTATTGCCCGAACCTGTGAATGTGCCGGTGTAAACGCCATCATCATCCCTATGAAAGGTGGTGCTGCCATCAACGCAGATGCGGTAAAAACTTCTGCCGGTGCATTGTTGAGCATTCCCGTTTGTCGAGAGGATAGCATATCCAATGCTTTGAAGTATTTGGCTGCATCCGGACTAAAATTGGTGGCTGCGACCGAAAAAGCCGAACAGCATTATACGGCTGTTTCTTACAATGAACCTATTGCCGTTGTATTAGGTTCGGAAGATGTAGGCATTGATCCGTCACATTTGCGCATTTGTCATGAGTTGGTGCGCATTCCCGTACTTGGCAACATTGAATCTTTGAATGTGTCTGTAGCAGCCGGAGTGATGTTATATGAGGCAGTGAGGCAGACCAATCCATCGTCGGTTAATGATAAGCTATAACCATGCACATCCTTTACGAAGACAATCACATCATTGCTGTTAATAAATCCTCATCAGATATTGTTCAGGGCGACAAGACGGGTGATATGCCTTTGTCTGAAGAAGTAAAGTTGTATTTGAAAAAGAAATACAACAAGCCCGGAGATGTGTTTTTGGGTGTCGTGCATCGTCTCGATCGTCCCGTCAGTGGGGTAGTGGTCTTTGCCAAAACAAGCAAAGCCCTGTCGCGGATGAATGAGTTGTTCAAAACTCGTCAGGTGGAAAAGGTTTATTGGGCAATAGTAAAAAATATGTCGGAAGATACGGAGGGAAGGTTGGAGCATTATTTACTTAAAAACGAAAAACAGAATAAGTCTTATGCCTACGATAAAATGGTTCCCAAAGCCAAGAAAGCCATCTTATCTTATCGATTGGTTGGTCAATCGGAAACATATTTTCTGCTTGAGGTTCGGCTCGAAACGGGTCGTCACCACCAAATACGTTGTCAACTTGCAAAAATAGGCTGTCCGATTAAAGGTGACTTGAAATACGGATTTCCACGATCCAATCGAGATGGAGGCATTTCATTGCATGCAGGATATGTAGCATTCACTCACCCCGTTTCTAAGGAATTGATACAAATAGAAGCGCCTGTACCACAAGAAGATAAACTCTGGAAAGCAATGGAGAAATTTATAACCTCCTCGTAACTGCATAAACAGGGTTGCTTTCTTTTCTGTAGCGGTTTACGGAAGTTACTACAAAAGTATAATGCCCTTTTAACTTAGGAAGATATTCATTCAGTTCTAAATAATTTTCCGTGGTTAAAGTGAGTATATTGGCAGGATCATTCATGCTGCCGATCTGTTTGCCTTTGAATGCATAAACCACATAATAGGCGACTTGCAGACCCTCCTCTTCTTCAACAGCATCCCACATCAAATATGCATCTTTGTTATCTTTGATGACCTTCAAATTCTCCGGCTGTCTTGAAAACATACCCATGATGTTCGGATTTTCGGGACAAATGGCTTTGTGTTTATAAAAATTTGTTTGCAGACTGTCATTCAGTCCATGTAAGTTTTTTACAAATCTACTGGCACTGAAGAACATTGCACCGTTTACTTCAGGATATTGTTGATTCATGCGCAACTGGCGACATAATTCATTGGGCGTTTGCCAAGCAGTTCCTTTATTGATTTCTAATGCCGAAGCATATAAACCAATGTATAAGTTCTTGTGGTAAACGTTTTTGGACCACCAGTCAACCAAAACTTCGTAATCTGCCACTGTTTTACCAATTTCCCAATATAATTGAGGGACTACATAATCAATATTGCCTTCGCGTAGCCATTTAAGAATATCGGCATACAAATCATCATAGTTCTGAACTCCTGCACGTGTGGCAGAACCGGCCGGATCAACATTGTCATTTCTCCAAACGCCAAAAGGTGAAATGCCAAAATCTACCCATGGCTTAGAACTTTTGATGATTTGCTGTATATCTGCTATCACCATATCCACGTTGTTTCTACGCCAGTCACCCAAATTGGTAAAGCCTCGCGGATTCTTTTTAAAGGTCTCTACATCCGGAAATTCTTTCCCTTTTACAGGATAAGGATAAAAATAGTCATCCATATGCAAAGCATCAATATCGTATCTATCAACAATGTCTTTTACAACCTTGCATAAAAACTCTCTCGTTTCATCCAGTCCGGGATTGAAATAATATTTTCCGTCATATTCCACAAACAAGTGCTTGCTTTTATGATAGAGATGCTCTTCACTCAAACTATTGATTCCATTATTGTTCAAAACACGATAAGGATTCAACCATACATGTACTTCCATGCATTTCTTGTGCGCCTCTTCTATGATAAATTGTAATGGATCGTAAAATGGATCAGGAGCTAAGCCGTGTGTTCCAGTAAGATATTTAGACCAAGGCTCCAACGTGGAAAGATACAACGCATCGGCAGTGGGACGAATTTGAAAAACCACAGCATTGATGTTGTTGGCAGCCAACTGGTCGAGCATGCTTCTTAGGGCATCTTGCTGCTCTTTGGTTGAGGAGTTTTTGGGTGGCCAGTCGATATTCTCTACTGTAGCTATCCACACAGCACGCATTTCGCGTTTTTTATGGATGGAAGCACTTTCTAAGTGTGCAGTTGTAAAAATCAACACAAATAAAATCGATACAACGGAAAATTTTGATTTCATGCAAGAGTTTTAAAATTTTTGCAAAGATAATGATTTGTGGTAAATGAATCATATGCTTCATTACTCGTTTTTAGTAGCATAAAATCCAATAACCAACGCAATTAACAATTATATTGTGTACTTTTGTTCTTTCAATTTTTAATGCTGATTACAAATGATAGAAATTATTCCTGCAATTGATTTGATTGATGGCAAGTGTGTTCGACTGTCGCAGGGCGATTATAGTCAGAAGACTGTTTATTACGATGATCCCTTGGATGTGGCAAAAATGTTTGAAGATGCAGGTATACGCAGATTGCATGTAGTGGACTTAGATGGAGCTAAAGCACAACATATTGTAAATCACAAAGTATTGGAAAGAATTGCTACCCGTACCAATTTGGTAATTGATTTTGGAGGAGGATTAAAATCTGACGAGGATTTACGCATCGCTTTTGAATCGGGTGCAGACATGATTACCGGAGGTAGTATTGCCGTCAAAAATCCGGAAGTATTTACATCTTGGATCCAACAATTCGGTGCAGAGAAAATTATCTTGGGTGCTGATGTGAAGGACAGGAAAATTGCAGTAAGCGGTTGGTTGGAAACTACCGACATAGATTTGATGCCCTTCATCCAAGAATATATGCAAAAAGGTATAAGTAAAGTAATCTGTACCGATATAAGCAAAGATGGTATGTTAGAAGGACCGGCTATTCCCTTATATCAAGAGATGCTTCAAAAAGAACCGGAGATGTATCTAATTGCCAGTGGCGGCGTAAGTTCAATAGCTGATGTTGATAAACTCCAAAAACATCAGATTCCTGCCGTAATTATTGGCAAGGCGATTTATGAGGGTAGGATAAAATTGAATGATTTGACAAAATTCCTCCGTTAAATCGGGGATTTATAAATCCACAAAAAAATCCAACTAAATCATGGTGAGATAGTTGGATTTTTTTTGTGGAACTCATACACAATTAAAACCTAAAGCCTAATGTAGCTACGACATTGAAGTTGCTTGTAGTGACCTTGCCCGGGTTAGCTTGACGCGATGCATCTAATTTACTGTAGTTATAGGGATAGAATCTTTCCGAATAAGTTTTATTGATTACTGCTAAGTCTATATACCATTTGCTTTCACGATATCCGATGCCCGCAGACCAATAATTGGTATTGCCCTTTGGTGTAAGATATGCTACATCCGTTCTGATGGTATTGGGAATGAATTCTTTACCAATACGAGAAAGAGTAACGGGATTGGCCATGGCATAACCGGCACGAATTGCGAATTGATCTGTTAATTTATATTCCCCGCCTATCTTTAGGAAACGCTGTGTGTTGAATAAAGCCCTAATACTATCGTTTTCATAGCCATAATCAAGGGTACTGTTATCCAAATCCATAAATTTCGACCGTTCATTATGACTAATGCCGTATTCAATACCAATAAGAGCTTTTTTACTTATGATGTAAGAACCGCTGATATTGTAAGACAACGGACCTTGTATTTTGTATTTATTATCCTCATACAATGCTTCAGGTGTTTTTTCTTCATAACTAACCGGTCCCGATTCTGCTTCGTAAGCAGAGTGCATATCTGCATAATGGTGATTTTTTACGGTAAAGAAAACCGGCGTTTGCAGTGCAAATCCCAATCTGAAATTGTTGAAAGGGGTATAAATAGCCCCGAGTTTTACACCGAGTCCGGAAGCATCAAAATTGAAAGTATTGAGTAGAGACATATTGCCGCCATTCGAGAAGCTTTCATAATAATCTGCATAGGTACTGTAAGACAAATCATAAATGTTCATAGTAATTCCTAAAAACAATCTATTGTTGAAATTACCTGCCCAACTGAAAGCATATTCGTTTAAATATCCTTTTTCTCTCATAGTATAAGAAGGAGCAACAGTTTCTAGCGAATCCAATAACGAAGACCAATATGTTTCTCCTGATTCTTGAAAAATTAGACCGGTATTGGCAGCCAAAACAGACAACCATGGAACATAAATATTCCCATAGGCATTGTAATCGTCATCATGATACAAATCATCAGCAAGAATTCCGTCTGAAAAATAAGACAAATAATCAGTTATAGAAGATTTGGAGCCACTACCACCGTTTATCCTCATATTTCTGTTGAAGTTTTTTGACCGACTGACTGTTATGGCGATGTTGGAGTACTTTAAACTGCTTCCGTGTGCAGGAAATGACATCACAAAACTAAAGTTGTTAAAAAGCGGCAGATATAAACCTTCAGTGGATGTATTGCCCTTAAGCCATTGCGTTTGGGTTTCTTGTATATTCAAATTCAGACTGCCCGATATTTCTGAAGAGCGATAAATTCCTAAACCGCCGGGATTATCTTTAATAGCGGAAGGATCACCCCCTAAAGCCCCAAAAGCACCTGCCATAGATGTATAGCGGGCAGTTCCATTAATTTCCGGTTGCACAAACTTAAACAAGTCAAATTCATTTTGACCAAAAGTAACTTGGATGGCAACAAAACTTATTGTTAGAATGGAAATAATACGTTTCATTTTAGTTCTCTATTGATAGTTGATATAGTTGATTAAAAATATTTTTTGCCTTGTTTGATTTTATCTTCTACCTCCGCCACTTCCACCTGAACTTCTTGAAGAACCACCTGAACTTGAAGAAGAGCTACTTCTTGATGGTGCACTGTAGCTTGATGAACTTGAAGACGAACTGCTTCTTGATGGTGCACTATAACTTGATGAACCTGAAGACGAACTACTCCTTGTAGGGGCAGAATAGTTTGATGTGCTTGAAGAAGATGATGATCGTACTGAGGGCGTATAGGTACTTGTAGAAGAGGAGCTTGAGCGGCTGGATGTTGTCACAGCGCTTCTCAGTGTTGAACTTCCGCCTGTACCGGCACGTACCGTTGTGCTGCTACGTGTAGGTGTAGTTACTGTTCTTGTGGATCGGGTGGGGGAGCTAACAGTCCCGGATGTACTACGAGTTTGAGTTTGTCTTACGGTTGGAACGATGGTATTGCTTCCTCTGTCAATGTTTCCGGAAGTCGTAACTGTCCTTGTACGTGTGTCGACACCTGAAATCCGGGTATTAATTGCTGTTGATCTGGCTGTACCTGCGTTAGACGTGCTTTTAACCGTGCTCCGCAATTCTGTAGGCCTCGTGCCGGTTGAAGTGCTGCGGGATGATCTTTCATTGGACACAACAGTGGATCGTCCAACAACAGGACTGTAGCTTCCTCCTGATATTCTCGTATTTGTACTTACAGATGAAGCACCGGATGAACCGCCTGAGATGGCTCTCCGACGAGCCGGTTCACTATAATTCTTGTTTCGGGAAACAGTAGTATAACTCCCCCAATAATAGGGATAATGATAATAAGGATATCCCCAGCCACCATAGTAGTGTCCATAATATCCACCATAATAAGGATAACCCCAATCATAATATCCATAATACCAGGGACTGTATCCTGTCCATCCATAAAGACCATAAGTCCATGGATTGCTATAATACCAGCTATGATAGGCATAGGGATTGGTTCTCCAGTACCAACTGCTATAGCTGTATGGAGCCCAATAGTAGTTGTACCAGTAAGGATTGGTCCAAGTGGGTGTCACCCAAGCGTAAGATCCGTCAATATATACATTCCATTTGGAATCGTCTAAGAAGTATATATCCATATATTGAGGATCGGATATGTGGATAGAAAATTTTGGGTTGTGAAATCTGCGGATTCGTTCTGCATATTCATATTCCATTTCTCCGCCTTCGAAACCATCCAGGTAATAACCTTCTTCTTGGTCAGTGTTGGTGGTTTCTTCCATGGCAATACTATCATTCATTTCTGATAGAAAAAAAACAGTGTCTTGATCCAATACAACTGTTTTCCCTTGACTGCTGTCTTTGAAGATAATTTCTTTTGCACCGTTTTTGTAGCGCGGCTTGTCGGCTCTAACTTTGACTTTTGGTGTCTCTTTTTTAGCATCGGCAGGCGTAAAATAAATATCGTCTGTTAAGTTTTGAGCAGAAGCGAAAGATAAAAAGCATGTCAATAAAAAACTGATTAAATAAATTGTTTTCATGATTCCTCCCTTTCTGTGTAACTAATTGTCTTAAAATGATTCTTTTTTGTTCGAAAAACGCTTTGATTCTTATCAATAATTGTACCAAAAATAGCATATAGTAGCGTGTTGAGTTAAGAATTCTCGGAAGTTATTTTGAATATTAACAGTTTCGGGTTATTCACTGTAAAATTAGCGTAATTATATATTTATTGAAATTTATCATGTAGATTTGCAAACATGTTTGTAAAATGCAGTTTAGTTCAATTATAGGATGAATACAAATTATTTGGAATTTACCATCCGGATTACTCCGGCAGAGGAATACATCAGTGATTTATTAGCTTCTTTTCTGGGTGATTTAGGCTTTGAAAGTTTTGAAAGGGTAGGAGAGCAGTTGGTCGCTTATATCCGCAAAGATAATTATTGCCAGGAGGCATTTGAGAGCCTGATGCACAACTTTGAATATGCAGATATTGTCAATTTTGAATTCAAAGAAATAAAGCAAATCAATTGGAATGAAGCATGGGAGAAGCATTATTTCGAACCTATTTTGATTGATGATATATGTTTGATACATAGCTCTTTCCATACTAACCTACAGGACGCGAAGTACGCTATTGTGATAGACCCAAAGATGTCATTCGGAACAGGCCATCATGAAACTACTTCTTTGATGATAGCTGAAATGTTGAAATTGGATTTTTCAGGTAAAACTGTATTGGATATGGGATGCGGTACTTCCGTATTGGCAATATTGGCAGCTAAAAAAGGCGCTAACAGCATCATTGCCATCGATATTGATTCCTGGTGTGTTGAAAATTCCATTGAAAACATTCAAAAAAACAATGTGTCTCATATTCAAGTTAAACAAGGAGATGCAGGCTTGTTGAAAGGAAATCATTTTGATGTGATTTTAGCGAATATCAATCGTAATATTCTTTTGCAGGATATACAACAATACGCCGAAAGTTTAAATTCTAACGGCGTATTATTAATGAGTGGCTTTTATGTAGAAGACATTCCTGCTCTCGAAAAAGAAGCCTCAAAATTTGATTTGTCTACGCAAAGCTTTCAGGAAAAAAATAATTGGGCTGTAGTTAAAATGATTAAACGGTAAATACCTGTATCAATTTCATACCTGCTTTTATTGCCTGTTCATTCATAGGTAATAAATGGTGATGACGTTCCGGAAGCATTTTCTTTAATCCCGACAACACATTATCAACTTCAATGATAGGCTTTACCTTCAGTAATCCTCCCAAAATAAGCATATTCATAGTTTTCGTAGCATTATGGGATATGGAATATTCGGTTGCATTGATTTGGTAGATGTTGATATCTTTTCTTGACGGCATTCTGCTCAAACCATTTCCGTCAAAAATCAAAGTGCCACCCGGTTTAACCAGACTTTCAAATCTGTCCAAAGAGGGCTGATTGAGGGTGATAGCTGTATCATAGGTATTAAGTACCGGTGAACTGATTCTGTCGTCACTCAATATTACGGTTACATTGGATGTGCCGCCTCTTTGTTCCGGACCGTAAGATGGTATCCAGCTAACTTCTTTTCCTTGTACTAATCCCGAGTATGCCAATATCTTACCCATAGACAAAACTCCTTGTCCACCAAAACCGGCAATAATAATTTCTTCTGTCATTTTTTCTATGCTTGTATTGTATCTTTTATATCACCTAAAGGATATTTTGAAAACATATTCTCAACCATCCATCTGTTAGCGAAATCCGGCGTCATTTTCCATCCTGAATTACAGGTAGAAACCACTTCAACTATGGATGTCCCTTTGTTCAAAGCTGAATATTCAAAAGCTTTTTTGATGGCTCTTCTACATTTTTTGACTGCCCCAACCGTATGTACAGCTTGACGGGTTACATAGCAAACACCATCCAGTTCAGCCAGTAATTTAGGCATATCCAACGGATTACCATCTCTTTCGTACATGCGTCCTTTTGGGGAAGTAGTTGACTTCATTCCCAGCAGGGTAGTCGGTGCCATTTGGCCTCCGGTCATTCCATAAATCCCATTGTTGATGTAGATGATGACAATGTTTTCACCACGATTGCAGGCATGTAAAGTTTCGGCAGTACCAATGGCTGCTAAATCACCGTCACCCTGATAGGTAAACACATAGCGATCGGGCAATAATCTTTTAATTGCGGTTGCCAAAGCGGGAGCACGACCATGTGCCGCTTGTTGCCAATCAATATCCAAGTACTTATAAGCAAAAACTGCACATCCTACCGGAGCAACGCCTATGGTTTGCTCTTGAATATTCAATTCTTCAATGATATCCCCTAAAAGCTTATGCACTACGCCATGACTGCATCCCGGGCAATAGTGCATAGGCAAATCGTTTAAAACCGAGTTCTTTTTATAAACCAAATTTGCCGGATTAACTATATCTGTAATGTTCATATTGTTCATATAATCTTCTTTCAATTTATTGAATCAACTTTTCTTTTAAGGCGTTGAATGCTTCATTTGGTGAAGGAACAACACCACCCATACGACCATAAAACTCAACAGGTACTTTGCCATTAACTGCCAATCGCACGTCTTCTACCATTTGTCCGGCACTTAATTCTATGACAGTAAAGCCTTTTACGCGGTTTGACAATTCTTTTATTTTTTCAACAGGAAAAGGATAAAGCGTAATGGGACGAAGTAAACCTGCTTTGATACCTTCGCTACGAGCGATTTCGACTGCTTTTTGACAAACTCTGGCAGAGATGCCGAATGCAACAAATACATAATCCGCATCTTCACAAGCAATTTCTTCAAACCTGACTTCTTCTTTTTCCAAAGTGCGATAACGAGCTTGCAAGCGTTTATTCAAGTTTTCCATATCTTCGCTGAGCAATTCCAAAGAAGTGATGTGATTAGGCTTTTTACCATGAGGTTTTCCTAAAGTTGCCCAGGGATATTTTGCACGTATTTCATCTTCTGTCAATCGGGGCTGGTAGGGTGGAAGTACCACCTTTTCCATCATTTGCCCTATGATGCCATCAGCTAATAACATTGTTGGCGTAAGGTATTTAAAAGCCAAATCGAAAGCTAGGACTGTTAAGTCTGCCATTTCCTGAACGGAAGCCGGTGCCAAAGTCGGCATTTTATAATCACCATGTCCTCCGCCTTTAACCGCCTGAAAATAATCAGCTTGACTGGGTTGGATGGTTCCCAAACCGGGACCACCGCGCATCACATTCACAATCACACCCGGCAGTTCAGCGCCGGCCATATAGGAAATACCTTCTTGCATCAAGCTGACACCCGGACTGGAAGACGATGTCATGACTTTTTTGCCACAACCGGCAGCACCATAAACCATATTGATGGAGGCAACCTCGCTTTCAGCCTGTAACACAACCATGCCGGTGGTATTCCAAGGCTCTAATTCCATCAGGGTTTCCATCACTTCCGATTGAGGGGTAATCGGATAACCAAAATAACCGTCGCATCCGCAACGAATTGCAGCATGGGCAATGGCTTCATTGCCTTTCATCAACATGATTTCCTCAGAACCTTTTCTCATACTCTTACTCTATAAACTGTTATACTTGCTTCAGGACATACTTCTGCACAGGCGGAGCATCCATTACAAGCATCCGGATTAATCATATGTGCAAAATTATAACCCTTGGAATTTGCATCTTTCGACAATGCAATTACATCTAACGGGCAAGCAATCACACAGAGATCACAGCCCTTGCATTTCTGAATATCTACTTTTATAGAACCTATTAATTTTGCCATTTTTATGTTTTTTCAAAACAAATGTTTTGCACTATTATTCTTTTGAAATGATGATTTCTTAACTGTTAAGAATTAAAACTATCCATCGGATTTTTCAAATTTTAAAAATCGGGTACAAAGGAAAGATTTAATTTTGACATACTAAAAAATTTTTTCATCTGTTGCATATATTTTTGAAGTCGCAATACTTACAATTATCATGTAATTGTGTCTGTTGAAAAGGAATCTCCGGATCGAAAATCTCTTCTATACAGGAAGTTAGTCCGGAAAGAAAATCTTTTTCAACATCGAAGTAATTATCAATAACTTGTTGGGTATTTATTTCTGGTTTATAGACTATCAGTGGTGAAAAATCTTGATTAAAAATATGTTTTGTATAAATGATTGCCGGTATAATCTGCTTCAATTGGGTTTTCTGTTTATACAAATAACCATAAAGCAATGTTTGTAGAACATGAGGTGCCTGTTTTTTGGATTCAGGTTCATGAGAAAACAAATCTGACCAGTCTTTAAATTCAAGCGATCCGCTACCGGTTTTGTAATCAATAATTCTGACAACCCCATCTTTGGCATCGACACGATCAATGTATCCTTTTAAATTTACTTCTCCGTAGCGCGTTTTTAGTATTGATGTGTATTTCTTTTCTCCACTGATATAAGTAAAGGGTGCATATCTCTTATCGCTCGTCAATACTCCCCTGATGTATTTAAAGATAACTTGTGCAATCAACAAGTTGTTTCCACGCAATTCCATCGTACTACCGGTAGGCAACTTGAAAAAAAGATTTGCGAATGCTTCTGAGATATAGGATTTGATGGTGTTTTCTTCTTTGAGCATTGCCTCCAATACTTCAGGATAGATGGTTTGATTGACATAGGGTTGATATAGTCGAGCAATGACCTGGTGAAAAATGCTTCCGAAAACATCAGCTTCAAGCTTTTCCGACAATTCATCCATGGGTTGAATTGTCTCAATATAAGTTAGATAAAACAGCAACGGACACTTTATGTATGCATTGATGCTGCTTGCAGTCAATGCCGTGTTACTTTGTGAAGCATCTAAAAACGAATTGAGCTTTACTATAATACGTTCATCTTTTTCGATTTGAATGTCATCGTCTGCCCGAATACTAATGTCATAGGCGACTTTTTTTTCAAGTATATTCAATTGATAGAGGTATTTCAACTGATGATAAAAACGGCTTACTTCACCGGTGATACCATTATCAATTCGTGAATCAAAAAGTAAAAATATACGTTTTGTCCTATGGATCAAACGATAAAAATTATAGGATGTAATGGCATCCTGATGTTCGTAAGTTGGTAAGCCAAAGCCTTTTCGCAAATTATAAGGAATAAAGCTATTGGAGAAACTTTTCTTCGGGTAAATGCCTTCGTTGAAGGAGCTGATGATAACGTTCTCAAATTCCAAACCCCGTGTTTCCAGAGCCCCCATGACTTGCAATCCGTCCAATGGTTCGCCCACAAAAGGAATTGTAATGCCGGACGTCAATTGTTTGACCAAACTGATCAAAGTATCCAATTGCATGCTGATTGCCGGTTTGTACATTTTTAGTATGCCGGACAAGCGATTGACAGTAATGTAATATTGATATAAAAAACCGGATTCTAATTGATAATCCGCCGACTTCTCTTTAATCTTTTGCCAAGCACCATAAAGTAATTTGAGAATATTCAGCAAATAATCCAGCAAAGTCTCAGCTTCAATCTCAGGTTGAAAAATAGCTTGTAACAATTTATGTTGATGCAAAACTTCCGCAGGAACATAAATTAGGTTTTGCTTCCGAATATGTGAGTTGATATTATTGATGGTGTTGCCACAAACCATGATGATAAACTGATGGTTCAGTATATTGGAGACAGTTCGATGATAAAATTTTACTTCTCCTTCAACTAATTTTTTTCTTTTGTGCAGCTCAAAAATATGCTCCATCAATCCTGCCACAGGCGTAAATTGCATGGGATATCCCATAGTAACATTAATCTTGTTAATATGTTCCGGAACAGCATACAACAGAGGTAACAAAAGATTTTCATCCGGAATAACAACCGCGGTATTGAGAAATGAATTTTCTTCATTTTTCGGATATAAAGCATTGAGGATGTGATAGATTTCTTTAGTTTGCCCAACTGAAGAAGGAATCTCAATCAATTCGATCTGCGTGTTATCAAGGGATTCAGCCTGCGGTTTAATTTCATATTTTGACTTGAATTGCCGGGTATTTTCTTTGAAAAACAAAGAAGCCGGATTATTGTTATCTCTCAGTTCGGGGGCTTCATAATCCCAGTAAAAATCTGCCTGCTCTTTTTTCTGCAGTTCTGTCATCAATACTTTTTCGCAGGGATTCAGGGCGTTAAATCCTATGAAAACGAATTGTTTATCATTGAACCAAGGTATGTCCTCGTTATTTAATAATTTATCAGTTACCCATTTAGCAATCATGCCTTCATAGCCTAAACCTTCACTTAACAATTCTTTCTTAAATTGCTCATATACAGGAAATAAGATGCTCCAGGTAGCAACAAATTGATCACGTGATGCATTCCTGCGTGAAGGTTCAAAATCTTTCCAGAATTGCTGAATGGCAAGCACTTGATTTTCAGTAAACACTTCAAAGAAAGTATCAATTTCTTTCAACTCACTGATATTTGTGAAAAGTTGACGAGCATCAACCCGGTGTTTGTCCACTTCATTAAAATCAGCCAACAACATTTCACCCCAAAAAGCAAAAGTATCGAAACTTTCGTTTGATTTACTGATTGTTTTGTAGATATTATAAATCTTAAAGAGATTGCTGAGTTTGTCGGCTAACTCTAAGTTTGAAGCCTGTAAAAAACAGGATTCTATGGTAATAATTTCAGGGGAAAACAGGGGCTTTTTTGTGATTTCAGACAAATATTTTTGAAAGAATAAACCGGCGCGTCTATTTGGAAAAACAAAGGTAAACGCATTCAGTTTGTCTTGATGATGTTGATAAAATGTTGATGCTATGCGATATAGGAATGAATTCATCAGAAAATGGCAGATTAAAAAATGCGAACTGCAAATGTAGCAAAAATTATCCTTATCTGCTTGCAGAAAAATTCTTAACTTTGCAGCCCGTTTTAACAACTGTTTTCAATACAAGAATTATGATAGGCACAATAATCAATACAATTGCAGTAATAGCAGGAGCAACCATAGGCATTTTGTTTAAAAAGAAAATGTCCGAAAGATTTACCTCAATCTACTTTCAAGCCATAGGATTGTTTACTGTTGCCATTGGTGTTTCCATGGTCTTTGAATTGAAACATATTTTAATCGTTGTGGTTAGTGTAGCTTTGGGTGCTTTGTGTGGAGAATGGATGAATATAGAGTCTGCGGCAGATAAATTGGGCAATTATCTGAAAGCCAAAATGAAGATTGGAAGTGAAAAATTTACTGAAGGATTGGTAACTTCCTTCCTGCTATTTTGTATCGGTTCAATGACCATCATAGGTGCTATCCAAGAGGGAACGGGCATATCTTCCGATTTGTTGTTGACCAAATCTTTGATGGATTTTTTCTCTGCCATTATTTTAGCTTCCGCTTTTGGAATAGGGGTCGCATTTTCCGCAATACCTTTGTTTATCTTTCAAGGAGGAATAACACTGTTAGCTATGTGGGCATCGCAAATTTTTACACCTGATATCATACACGGCTTGACCAATGTAGGTGGAATATTGTTGATAGGTTTAGGGTTTAATATCTTAGGAATAAAGCAATTGAGGATTATCAATATGTTACCTGCTTTGCTGTTTGTAGTAATATTTATTTGGGTTTTTGTTTAATGTATAATGAAAATTAAGAAACGATAAGTTCATTATAAATTTGGGACTTAGCGCAAAACCCTACCTCATTTTTTGTCTTCACCCTAAAAAAACGAAGCAAAAAAGGCCAAAACTGTGCCTGTTTCTCGCAAAAACGAGTAAATCGACACATTATTTAGAAAATCCACATCCAAGCCAGACATCTTCGTGAAAATGCGATTGAATTGGGTTTAGGTTGTTTGTGTAATGGTCGAAAATAACAATATATCAGGATTGCATGATTAAGTTAAATCAGGTTTTTCTCCTATGGACTGTTGATAATTTGAAACGAATTTATTGTATAACAAATTAGCTTGATTCTTCTTTCCTGTTTTTTGTAAGGCATGCATATACAACTTAAAAGCTTCTTCATTTAATGGATCTATGACAAAATACAAATCAATATACTTAATTAGCTCTGTGTATTTTTTATTTTTAGATAATTTGAGTATATACTTCCAAAGTATTTTTTCTATTTCATTTTCATACACATGTTTATGAGCATCAATCCAACTTTCCTGCAAATTTGGAAATAAAGCCCCACGCTTTAACACAGCAAAAAGTTTAAACATATTATTGTCTTCATCATCTGTATTTTTATCTTTAATGTTGCTAACAATCTCTTTATATTCGATATAATCGCAATAAAATGATGTGTTTAATGAAAAATACCATTTTGAATCCTGAAGAAGAAGTGATATGCCACATAGATCCTTGAGAATACCACGTAACCTGTTAATTGTAACACCCCGTATGTTTTTCGCACTGTTAGTGTCTTTGTTTGACCATAGTTCAGCAGTTAACATGTCTGTGGAAATTCCTTCGTTTTCAATGCTGTGAAAGAGGATTAAAGCAAATAGTGATCTCAATTTAGGACTGAATCGATAGCTTATATCTTTTCCGTTTTTATCAAAAACAGTAAAATCACCAAAAACGAATACGGCATTTTGTGTAACTTTTTCTCTATAATCTTCGTTTATCTGTCCGTTTAAAGTTTCTTTTAGTAAGATTGAGTTGTTTGTGCTTTCTTTTTTCTTCTTAATCAACAATGCAACAAGCGGTATAATCATTAGAGTTAATAATAATATTATTAACCATAGCAAGGATGGTTTACTGTTAGGTTCCAATTCAGAAACGTGAATAGGAGGTGCTAAAAGAGAATATATTCGTATTTCAGCTTGACCTTCATATGTATTTTCCCTAATGATACTGTAAAATTCCTGTATCAATTCATTGTAAAATAAATAGACGGATGTTTCAACTTGTTCGGTATTAATATGAATTGAGTCACTGACTATATCATAGCTACCGTCCGAGATGTTAAATTTATAAAGTTGTAAAATTGAATTTGTCTGATGTTGAGGATAACACAAAGTAAAAAAATGTGTACCTTCTTTATTAAGTATCAAGTTACTACAAGGTACAAAGTCGGATTGTATATTATCTATTTCCCATATTTTTTTTATTTGTTGTGTTGTTAAATCCACTAAGAACAAATCATACAGATATCTTCCCCCGTGTTCTTGTTTACCGGATTCATTACCAATACCTCCCATGATCAATACCTGAGATGGAATGCTTCTTTGTCCCAAAGCAGAAAAATAACGCGGACAGATCTCATTACCGACAAACTCCATATCATTCCATTGATCGGTTATGAAATCATAAATAAACATTTTGTTAGAAAAAGAGTGATTTCCGTATCCACCAAAAATATATAAATTACTTTTTATGTGCTCTAGATAAACATTATGATGATATAATTGATTATCAATTCGGGCAAATTTATATTTTACAGAATGATCTTTCAGATTGATGAAAGCCATAGTAGCTTCATTCTTTTCTTCTTGTTCTGAATTGTAAACATACAGTATGTCATTTTCATTATCATAAGCAGCACCTCCTTCTTTTAGGAGAAAATTAAAGTTCAAAATCGGTTGTTTTAATGCACTATACCTCATAGCGTACGCTGCCACAGAGTTTTCATCCACAATCAAAACTCTGTTATGCTTTTCATCGTAAGTAATTCTAGACATTGGATCAGATTCGAACCGTGTCATTTCATTCCAATAGAAATGCTTATTGACTAGCCATTCTGGATTTTTAACAACTCCTCTTACACGACCTCTACTATCCCGCACTCTTTCACCTTGTACCTCATCTAATGGAATATTATATTTTTTTCCTCCGGCTTCTTCTATGCTAATATTACGAATAGCCATTTCCGGTACGTCTAAATTCGGTCCATATAATCCAAATACAAGTTTTATAAACGAAGGATTTTTTAATCCGATTGGTTGGCAAAAGTATGAAGAATCCTGACAGGTTACTTCTGCCTGGTCAGCTTCCAAATTAAATTTAATACTGATGGGTAACCATCGTTTCTCTTCAATATCTTGTTTGGTAATAGGAATCTGAACTGATTTGTGGGTAATTGGACTATGAAAATCTAGATACATTTTATCTTCCCCGTAGAAATTCACAAATGCGAAATTGATTTCTTGTTTACTTTCATTTATTACTCTAAGTATATAGCCAAATTGCTTGATATCCCATATAGACAATTCAAAATCTATCCGGACAGAATCATTCAATTTTAATAATTTGTTATCAAATAAAATTAAAGATGTCCGGTCATTTATTCTCTCAGCACTTGATGAAAAAAGAAGTCCGTTAATGTGCTTTAGTGCGAACACATTATAAGAGCATAATAATAGTAAAAATGTAATAGTTATTATATGTATTTTTCTTAACATAAAATTCAGTATTACGTCAAATGCACACTAATCCGGATTTATTTATTTATTTATTTATTAATTTATCTTCCATCATTTTTATGAAATACCCTCCAACAACAGGACGTCCCTGAAATCCAAGGATATCTGATGTTTCTGTCCAATACCAGTCAGCCATTGGTACTCTCGCAGATGTTTCATTAACAAATCGGTAAAGAGGAGATATGAACTGTTGGAAAGTTTCTTTATTTGGAGATAAAGTTGCCGTCCAAACAATCCAGTCTGCTTTTGTATAAGAGTTTCGGCTATCTAAAGGCAATCCGTATTTATTCTGTTTAGTCAAATAATATGCAACTTCTTTTTCACGTATTTCATGTGGAAATACATCCATTTTCATAATTTTATCCCACACTAAATTATACTTTTGACTCCAGGTGTTTGGTTGATCAAAAGCAAAACGATAATAATCACCATCGTCAGCTAATGTAGTCCATTCCTGAGCCAGTAAGCGTGCTTCGGCAGCATACTTTTTTGCTGTACCGTTCTTACCTAGCATATCAGCTAAACGAGCAAAAGAAGCAATACCCAATATAGCTTTAATTGATAAATTAGAATTATTTGCTGAAAGTCCGGTAAAAACATCTGTATTTAATTGATTTTCAGGACGAAATCCTTCATTCAGAAGATAGTCTGCCCATTGTGTCAATGTATTCCAGTGATTTTCTGCGTAACTAGCATCTCCTTCCATAGTAGCAATTGCAGCTGTAAGTATTAACATGTTACCTGATTCTTCTACCGGAAGCCGAAAATTATCGGAAGCTTCACCATTAGCATGAGGATAATCTCCTATGTCATGCGGAGCAAATAAATAAGGCCACTTTCCACTTTCCACATAATAGAAAATCGGATTCAGCATCCCTTTTAATAAATCAATGTTGTATAACAGAAATAGTGGAGCTGACGGATAGGTAACATCGACAGTAGCTGTTTTCATCACTGAGTTAGATAGATACAGCAATTCATCGTTGGGAGACATAAGCAACTTGTGTGCAGATAGAGTCTGCCTATAAGCCAAAGCACAAAGTTCCGCATATTCCTTTCCTCCACAATAGTTTGCATAGTGCATCATGTCAATATCAAATTTGTCACATAATCTTTTTATCTTTTCGTACTGGGATGCTGCTAAATTTAACATAACGACTATGTCCTGTTTTCCACTGCGGTTCCAATAAGGCCGGAGATTTTCTCCGAAATACTGAACAGAATATAAATCATCATAGCCAAGCATGATAAAATCATGGGTCGGGTACCTTACTTTACCAAGAGAGTGGTTAAGTGACATGCGGTTTTTTCTGTTATTTGCTCTTCCTACTTTTTTATTAACTGCTCCATCTGAACAAAAAGAAGCCCTCATCTCAGAATAATCTCCAAAAGTTAAATTCACATCATTTTTCTTTGCAGCAAGATAAAGATATCCCCAATCGATATAATCGCTACCATTTTCACTTAATATATCTTGTTTTACTGAGCCCATTTTAGCAATAGCAAGATTTCCTTTTTCAAAAGTTTCCCCTACACTTTCCTGACAATCATAACTTGTCACCCATTCTGTACCTATTTCAAAATATAATTCTACTTCATGTGTCTTAGAATCATTGGAAGCTACTTCATATGAAATGTAATTCAAAGGACGAGACAATAGTTCTAAATCATCCATTAACAGAGGAGCAGTAAAAGTCAGTTTTAAATCAACACCACCACATGTAAAGGAATAGATTGTTTGTGTTGGTTGAACATTAACCGATTTCTGAATTGCTGTGTGTTCTATGACGGGAGAAATGGGTTGATTAAATGTTAATCCGAAATCAATGATGGAATTTCTAATTCTATTTATACAATGCGCCGCTATAATATTTTTACCTTTACGAAGAGAAGCAACAATGTCATCAGATAATTGGATTTTTTCACCCATTTTTAATACATGTCCTGTGTTAACCACCTCAATACCATTTATGTATATTTCTGCATCATCATCATTTGAGTATTCTAAAAAGACATTCTTTCCCGTTAAATCTTCCTCTAACACAAATTCTCTCCTAATCCAAATGTGTTCACTCTTCCATGGAGTTCTTATTATCACTTCGGGCATATATCGGTTAGAATATCCAAAAGCGCCTTCTCCAGTCATCCACGCATCGTCATTGTATTTTATCTGTGTCCAGTTTCCTTCCGGTTTGTTGAAAATATATTTTCCTTTCCACACACCTTGACTTGATGCTACAGCTAAAAATTCAACACTTTGGTCTGCTCCCATAAAACGATAACTTTTCCCATCAACGCGTATTACCCCAACCAGTGGAAATTCGCGTCCTGTGTTATGGCAAATCTGTTGTTTATACAAAGTATCCCCGAATAACCATGCATTTGAATAAGAATCAATGGTTATAAGAGGATAAGCCGGAGCACGTAAATCATTATTGCTACGATTAGTTTCTTGTTGTTTGCAATTGACCAAACATAAGGCTCCAATCAATATCAATAATACACGTAACATAAATATTGAGGGTTTGTTTAATTTCACTTTTTCTTTATTTATATATGATTGCTAATTGACTAAATATTCCTGGTGGTACAAATGTATAAAAATAATTTATTACATTATAAATGTAAGTATTGATTTTTTAAGTTTAGATATCGTAATATGCCTGCTTTATGCCCTGTATAGATTCAAAATAAGAATAATAAACAAGGAAATTCAAAGCATTTGCATAGCATAAAATTGTTTTTCCCTTTTCTCAGTGATAAACAGATTACAGGAAAGGATTACAGCTTTTTTTTGAATTTTAACCCTAAAAGTAACCTATAAAAGGTTACATTTGATTTTAATTCACAGTTTAGGATATTAAATTCATGAAAAACATGCTCCACAAAATTTATTTTTTCATCGTTTCTTAGACAATTTAATTGTTATTAACATCCTGTTAATAAGATGATTAAGTAGGAAAAAGGAAGATTGAATTTGACTGTAGCAAATATTAGATTACTGAGATGTTTTGTTGCATTGTTATAAGAAATTAATCACTAATATGTAACATTTTAATTTTCAATGAATTGAATATATGGCCGAGTGTGACTAATGAAATTTTAAATATTTTTGTATGAAAAGGGATTTTTTGTTTTTTTTATCTTTATTCACCTTTGCGTTAAACTTTTTATCATGTAATGGTACAAATCCGATCACTGATCCTCCTGTTGAAGGAAGAATTACTTCATTTTCAATAGTAGATCAAAGATCGGTTAAATATGTGCTGCATATTGATAATGTCAACAAGATAATCAGCAATAAGCAAACGATACCGGCTTATGTCAATCTTACTCAATTGGTAGTGCATTTTGAAACGAATAATTATGATATTATTCTCAAAGTTGGTGATGAAGTTCAGGTAAGTGGCATGAAACGTTATGATTTCACTCAAGAGCGTGTTTATGACCTTTATGTTGATGATGAAAAACAAAAATCATATGTGGTTAGAATAACCAAGCCTGATTTACAAAATAATTTCCGAACTTTTACTTTTCCTGAAAAACAGATGGAACCGTATCAACCGACAATAAATGTTGAAAATGGAGAAATAACGCATGAAGGCAAAATACCTTCAAATGTTAACATTACGTCTTTAAAGCCAGAGTTCACAACTACCGAAGAAAATGCTATTGTAAAAGTGGAAGGGGTGGTACAAAAGAGCGGAGTAAGTAGTCATGACTCTTCTAAGCCTGTTGTATATACCATAGAAGGAGAAGATGGAACATCTAAATGTTTTACCGTAACATTGGAACAAAGTGATGAAGCTTTCTTGACAAATCCTATTATGGCAGGGAGCTATGCTGATCCGACAGTTATCCGCGTTGGAAATGAATTTTATTTATATGTAACATCCGGTCGTGTAAGGGGATATAAATCAACTGACATGTTAAATTGGGAGCGAATTAATGACACCTACAGTGAGGTGTTCACAAAACGTCCTGATTTTGTTGAAGTAAATCCGGAAAAAGATGGTCCGGGCATGTGGGCGCCGGACATTAATTATTTTGATGGGAAATATGTGATGTATTATTCCATTTCCCAATGGGGTGAGGGAAGTAGATGTGGCATAGGTGTAGGTGTATCTACCAAACCTCAGGGACCTTTTACACCACCTGCAGGCAATCCCAATGGAAAATTGTTCATCAGTACTGAAATAGGTGTACATAACTCCATCGATCCTTGTTTTTTTGAAGAAAATGGCAGACGGTATTTGTTTTGGGGTAGCTTCAACGGTATATATGTGACTGAGTTGACTGCAGATGGTATGGCAGTGAAAGATTTGAGCAAAAAAACGAAAGTAGCGGGTAAGTCATTTGAAGCCACTTACATTCATAAAAGAGGGAATTACTATTACTTATTCGCATCTATAGGCGCTTGCTGCGAGGGAATGACAAGTTCCTATAAAGTAGTAGTGGGAAGATCTACAAAACTTGAAGGTCCATATTTGAGTAAGACCGGATCGAATATGAATAATTTTGACGCGTGGAATCCTTCAAATTACCAACCGATAATCATGCGGGGAGATGCTATGTTCGGTGGTCCGGGACACAACTCGAGAATCATAACTGATGACAACGGAGTAGATTGGATGTTTTACCATGCCTATACTAGTGATGAGGTCAATAGCGACACCAATCGTCAATTGATGCTAGATAAGGTTGAATGGGATGAAAATGATTGGCCTACATTGGGTTACGGTACTCCGTCATATACAATGAAGGTAGCTCCAGTTTTTAGATAAACCATTAAGTATAAAACTATTTTACCAAAATGATATTATAGACTTAATTATTTGCTTTTTATGAATCAAAAAAAACTATTATTGTTTCTGGTGGTATTTTTTTGTGCTTCAGTACATGCAGAACTCCCTGATGAATTTAAAAAATTTCCGGAAGCATGCAGGCCTGAAAATGTTGCTTTAAAAATCATTCGATTATATGTCAACTCCAGTGAGAGTACAACTCCTGTAACTTATCCTGAAGTTTGTTCATGGTTTGGAGCATTAAGATTTGCTAAGATTAGCAATGATAAAAAATTGCTTGAAAAATTAGAAAATCGTTTTATACCAATACTAGGTGAAAACAGTGGAGCAATGCAAACTCCCAATCATGTGGATAATACAGTGTTTGGAGTTATCCCCTTACAATTATATATGCAGACAAAAAAGGAAGCATATTATGATATAGGGATTGATTTTGCCGACCGGCAATGGATTGTTCCTGCTAACCCAAGCCCCGGAAATGCAGAGAAATACAGACAACTTTCGGAAAAAGGTTTATCGTGGCAGACTCGTTTCTGGATTGACGATATGTTTATGATAACTGCCATACAAAGTCAAGCCTTTCTTGCTTCGGGTGACGTAAAATACATCAATCGTGCAGCTCATGAAATGGTTGCTTACCTCGATTCTTTACAACGACCTAACGGATTGTTTTATCATCATCAACCGGATGCTCCGTTTTTCTGGGGAAGAGGTAATGGATGGATGGCGGTTGGTATGGCTGATTTATTAACTTATCTTCCGGAAGATAACCCTAACAGATTACGTATCTTAGAAGAATATCGTAAAATGATGAATGCGCTTAAAAATTATCGGAATGAAGAAGGAATTTGGAATCAGTTGATTGACGACCCCGATGCGTGGACTGAAACATCAGGATCAGCTATGTTTACTTATGCCATGATAACGGGAGTGAAAAAAGGATGGTTGGATGTGGATGAATATGCTCCGGTTGTACGAAAGGCCTGGTTAGCATTGGTGACTTATATGAATGAAAATGGAGCTTTACGCAATGTTTGTGTCGGGACCAATATTGGAAATACCAAACAATATTATTTAGATAGAAATCGTGTTACAGGTGATCGCCACGGACAAGCTGCCATGCTTTGGTGTGCTCTGGCTTTATATGATACTGATAGTAATCATTCAGTTGTCAATTTGTGTTCACTTGACTATGAGCATGGTGTATTAAGTCCTGCTTTTCATCCGGAAATAACAGAATACACCTGTTACACTTGCGTTGGTGAAAACATTATAACTCCAATCATAACAACTCCTTTTTATGGCTCCAAAGTAACAGGAACAGATCCCATAGATATTGATTTAGGTTCAACAACCTCTACTATTACCGTATTTTCAATGGATGAGCTTAATAATAAGGTGTATACGGTAAATTTTGTAAGAGGTAATTATGAGAATTATACAGATAAAATTCTCAATAATGATTTTGATTTAGCCCCGGATCCCACCGATTGTTCTAAATCTGTATCCGTAGTCCCTGAAGTTGGCGGATTCGATGGTTGGCTTAAATCGGATGGAACTAAAGATACTGCATGGAGACCTAAAAACTCCACGTGTAAACAATTTTATGGATGGACGTGTGATTTAAGTCTTACGGGTAGCAGTACGTCACAAGGAATTAATACAGATGCATCAAACAAACATGGAGATTGGGTGTGCTGGGTTGGTGGAAACAGATCCAGTTATAGTGAATTTGAGCTTTCACAGACGATAAATGATTTACCTGCAGGCATGTATAAAGTACAATGTTTATTCGCTGTGGGTAGTGGAAATAGAAAAAACAATCAGCGTGTATTTGCCAATAATAATGTGCAGTATTATGGAAGTCCTTCAGACTATCAAAATAATTTAGTATCCGGAGAAAACTATGCTTTTGCCGGACATACATCGTTTGAGGAGAACAAATTAGCGGAAATGATGATATACGTTGACATTAAAGCCCAGGAATCTTTGAAAATAGGAGTTCGTACCAGCAATAAGTTAAGTAACGGTAATACAGTTAAACAAGAATCACCTATGTTCAAAGTAGATTATTTTCGATTATTAAAGGTAGATCCGACTCACGCATCAAATGCAAATCTTGCTCAAATCATTTTAAATGTTGGAGAGTTGAATTTTTCACCACAAACCCTTGTTTATGATGTTATGTTGCCGGCTGGTACTGAAACTGTAACTGCTGTTCCTGTTCCTGTTTTTCAGGATGCAGTTATTTCAGGAGGAGGAAACGTGGATGTAAGTTCAGGATCAGGAGTTTTTTCTATTGTAATTACTTCGCCTGATGGAAGTGTTACAAATACTTATACAATAAATTATAAGGTAGATTCTGATTCCGGAGAAAAAACAGTAAGTAAGAGAATTATATATTCTGTAGTTGACAATAAACTAACAGTAAAAGGAACAAATGCTTATACGGTTTATAATATTCACGGAATCAAAATAGCTGATGTGAAAACAGATGGTTTAGAAGCTACTGTTGATTTAATGCAAGGCGTATATATTGTAAAGACAAAAGAAGCTAAAACATTCAAAATAATAGTATAACAAACGGGATGTGTAAACTCAAATTCTATAAATAATTTCTAATTAATTCAATCGACTTTTTTATAATTTTTATCTTATGAGGCATATTATTTCTTCTCTGACTTTCTTTTTTGCAGTGCAATTTATTGTGGCAGGCACTGACCCTGTTGCTGTTAGCAATACAGCTGTAACGGGAGCTTTCCCGATAGTATCAGGAAATCAGGCAACTACTATAGTTGTTGATTCCTTAGATATTGAGGTAGTAACGGTTGCTGCGACTGCATTTGCCGGAGATGTGCAACTCATCACCGGGTTGCGACCTGCCCTTGCAAATACCATTTCCGTACCCAAACCTATGATTGTTGGTACATTAAACTCAACATTCATACAACAGTTGATCGATGCCGGCAAGATAGATATAACCAAATTGGATGGAAAATGGGAAACATTCTTGATCACAGTGATTGATAATCCTTTGTCTGGCGTTGATCAAGCCCTGGTGATTGCAGGGAGTGATCCCCGTGGCGCTGCTTTCGGTGTTTTTGAACTTTCGCGGATGATGGGCGTTTCTCCTTGGGTGTGGTTTGCAGATGTATTGCCGGAACCTAAAGAGGAAATCTATGTTACGTCAGGAGAAAGCATTTTTGGACCTCCATCAGTTAAATATCGTGGCATGTTTATTAACGATGAAGACTGGGGAATGCAACCTTGGGCAGCAAAGAATATGGACCCCGGCATTCGTCCTAATGGGAGAGGGGATATTGGACCTAATGCCCATGAGCGTATTTTTGAAATGATGCTACGCACCAAGTCGAATTATTTCTGGCCTGCTATGCACAATTGCACCAAAGCTTTTTTCTTTTATAAAGAAAATCCGGTTGTTGCACGAAAATATCAGATAGCGCTGGGAGGTAGTCATTGTGATATTTTATTGCGTAACAACGAAGATGAATGGCGTAATAATTTTGTGACCGAATATGGACGTCAGCCGGGTGAATATAATTGGAGAACAAACAGACAAACTTTAATTACTTATTGGGGAGACAGAATTAAAGAATCTATTAACAATCCTGCTGTATATGGTATTGGTATGCGTGGAATACATGATAGTGGCATTGAAGGATATAATTCTGATCAGGAACGTAAAGCAGCATTGGAAGACTTGTTTACTACACAGCGATCTATGCTTCAGGACACCCTTGGCAAACCCGCCAATCAAATTCCACAAATATTTATACCTTACAAGGAGGTGCTTCCTGTTTATAACCTTGGCTTAAGAGTTCCTGATGATGTTATTATCATGTGGGTGGACGATAATTTCGGATATATTCGCCGTCTTGCTAATCCTACAGAACAATTACGTGGTGGGGGAGGTGGTGTTTATTTCCATTTCTCATATTGGGGAGGACCCAATGGATACGATTATTTGTGGCTAGGTGGTACATCACCGGCACATACCAGTTTCGAAATGTCTAAAGCATACGATCTGAATTGTAAGACAGCATGGATATTTAATGTGGGTGACATTAAACCACATGAGTTTGAATATCAGTTTGCTATGGATTTGGCCTGGGATGTTGAACAATGGAGGCCTGAAAATGCAGCCGATTATGTACTATACTGGGCTAATGAAAACTTTGGCGAATCATTAGGAAATCAGGTGGCAGATATCAAGACAAAATATCTTCATCTGACCTCACAAGGTCGTGCCGAACATATTAACTGGATTAATTTTTCCATATCTGAAAAGGAACAACGTATCGCAGCCTTTGATACCCTGACTCAGAAGATGAAATCCGTTCAATCCCTAATCCCTGAACGTTTGCAAGATGCTTATTTTCAATTGATTGCTTATCCGATAGAAGCTACCTGGGCTATGAATCGAAAAATCCTTGGTGCAGAACTAAGTCATGACTATGCTGCACTCGGACGCAAAGACGATGCACTTGCTATTGCTTTGGATGCGCAACAAGCCTATCAACTGATACAAGATTTAACGCATCAGTATAACAAAGTCATGGCTAATGGCAAATGGGATGGAATGATGAATTATGCACCCCGTAACCATGCCTTCTTCTATGATCCTGTTGTAGTGGATGAAGAACAAATTTATGATGGTAATCTAAATCCTACACCACAGGATTCTATTTGTAATATAGAAATTACAGCTTATTCCAACAAAGTTAATAATGGCAAGACTATCAAGACTATTCCGTTTTTAGGTATTGGTGAAGCTTCACTCACGGTACATCCGCTGGATTTGACCAAGTACGATGCCAGTAACATTACTACAGCACCTTATGTAGAATATAGTTTACCGATGGTAAAAGGTGAAAATGCCATTCAAGTTAAATGCTTACCAACATTTCCGATTTATGAAGGGAAAAGTGTACGCTATGCAATTTCTGTTGATGGAAGAGAACCTACCTTTGTAACGGTTGGAAATGGTTTAGGTGGCGGAAATGCATTGGGAGAAAGTGCTCGCTGGTTGGTAGATGTGCGTAGAGGTTTTACCTTAACTGAAACATTGTATCAGAGTGATACCGAAAAAAATATTACAGTACGTATTTATTTTGCTGAACCGGGTTTGGTTCTCAGTGGACTGTCAATTGTTTATCCTGCAAAAAATGACATATCCAGCCTGATTGTAAATCCTGACTTTGAAATGACGGATGGGTTGCGTCAGGATGGTAGTAATTATCGAGGTGACCCCCATGGATGGACACGCACAGGATCACTCAGTGGACAATCCTGGGGAATTAATGCCGACGCTGCCAATTACCACGGACAATATGTATGTTGGTATAATTCAACACCTATGCCTGCTAATTTTCAATTGTCGCAGGTATTAAATGATTTGCCTCCCGGAGAATATGTGTTGCGATGCAAATTAGGAGTTCCCAAAGCATCACTGACTACACAACGCCTTTTTGCCGGTAATCATGTTCAGTATTTTGGTGCGGAAGGGGATTATCAAAATAATCTCACAGCAAACGAAAACAACACTTTTGCCGGATATCCCGTTGATGCCGGCGACGGAGGAGGTATTAATCTGAGGGAAATGGCAGTCAAGTTCATCTTAACAGACACCACTGATTTACCCATTGGAATCAAGTCTTCCAATAAACTTGCAAACGGAACATATGCAACCAACAATGCCGGTTGGTTTAAAGTTGATCATTTCCGTCTGGAGTTAATTGCAGACTATTCTGTTCATGCACCTTCAGAAGTATTATCAAATTTGATTGCCGAAGCGCAGGAACTGTATGACACTACTTCGGAAGGTGTGTTTGATGGCATGTATCCTGCATCTGCCCGTACGGACTTTCTTTCGGAAATAGAGGCTGCTGTTGCAGTAAGGGACCAAACAGATGCTACATTTGAAGAGCATATTCAAGCTATGCAGACGCTTGAGTCAGCCATTACAGTTTATCGGAAAAGTGTAGTGAGATCTACTTCCTATATTGTCAACCCGAGTTTTGAGTATCGTGCAGAAGGTGTTCTGAATGATGGTTCTACCGTGCGTGGAACTCCTTATGGATGGAAAGATACCGGAGGCATAATAGGTCAATCTTTCGGTATTAACAATGATGCAGGAAATATAGCGGGGAGTAACGTGTGCTGGTATCATTCAATCCCGATGCCTGGAAACTTTGAGTTGTATCAAGACTTGAAGAATATCCCTGCAGGAAAATATGTAGTCAAATGTCGCATGGTTGTGAATGAAAGTCGTTTGTTGACCACACAGCGTCTTTTTGCTAACAATAACGTACAATATTTTGGCAAAGAAGAGGATTACGGAGTAAATCTTACAGAAGGCGAACACAATACTTTTGCCGGGTGGACACCCAACGGATCATTCTTCTTGAAAGAAATGCAGGTAGAAACAGAAGTTCAGGAAGGTGAAACCTTACGCATAGGTGTGAGGACCAGCAATCAGTATAAAGATGGCAGACGCGAGAATGGTCTTGAATCGGGCTGGTTTAAAGTAGATAATTTCCGCCTGGAATTAAAAGAATTATTTCCATCAGGAATAAAAATGGAGGATCATTCTCAGACAGATTTTAATATTGAAGGAGTCAGAGGGGGATTGATTGTTCATGCCCAAAATGTACAATCTGCTGCAAGATTGCATGTTTATTCAGTTGCAGGTGTACAACTTGTTTCTCGTACATTGACTTCAAACCATACGTTTGTTCCTCTTTCTCAGGGTGTATATATTGTAAAGGTTATTACTGCTGACAAGAATGACAGGAATTATCATGTAAGTAAGATTATTGTAAAATAAATAAAATCAAATTGATAAGAAGATTAAAATTCTTCAAGGGTAAGATATAACCTTATCCATTCTATGAAGAATTGTTAGGATACAATATCTTTGATGGTCAATGGGGTCGTTATTAAGAACTAATTGAAGGTAGAAAGTTTAAGTTTGTACATGGTCGGACACGTAATACAAGATGTTGTTGATTAATGTTTTTTGTTTTTTATTAATCTATATTGTAACCCATATAGTAATATACCACATTATATATTTGTCAAATAATTATCTTGAAAGAAGTCTGCACAATTTTGAAATTTAGAGGAGGATAGCACGTAAATTATTGTAAAGTATTATATGACAATATTCTTAGTTTCCTTGCAGTTTTTGTTTATTCTTCGCACAAGATTTCTTGAGGTTATTGGTAACCTAAGTTGAAAAGTCGTTTATAACGAGATTTTATATTATATGTGTAACAAAAAATCAAATGCCATCTATTTAATGCAAACTTTAAACAAAATTAAAAGTCTGATACTTTTAGTAAGTATAGGATTTGTGACTATTCCGCTTATAGCGGAAAATAGTTTACAGAGTCAAGTTAGAACTCCCATTAATGTAATAGGCTCGGTAACCGATAATTTCGGTGGACCTTTAGTAGGAGTTAACGTGGTTGTCAGAGGAGAAAGCACAGGTACTATTACTGACCTGAACGGAGAATACTCCATAAAGGTTTCCAGCGACACAGCAACATTAGTATTTAATTATATTGGATACCAATCTCAATCTATTACGGTTGGGAGCCGGCGAGTTATCCCTGTAGTGCTTTCTGAAAGCTCCCAGGCACTTGATGAAGTTATGGTAGTTGCCTTTGGTAAACAGAAAAAAGACAATATTGTTGGTTCCATAACTACAATTAAGCCAACAGAATTGAAAGTACCGTCAAGTAACCTGACTACTTCCTTAGCTGGTCGTGTAGCTGGAGTGATTTCATATCAAAGAAGTGGAGAACCCGGGCAAGACAATGCGGATTTTTTTATTCGTGGGGTTACTACTTTTGGATACAAAAAGGATCCACTTATACTGATTGACAACGTAGAAGTATCCACTACCGAATTGGCACGATTGCAAGTGGATGATATCGAAAGCTTTTCTATTATGAAAGATGCTACTTCTACTGCTCTTTATGGTGCGCGTGGAGCTAATGGGGTCATATTGGTCACCACCAAACAAGGAACAGAAGGAAAGGCTAAAGTAAGTGTTCGTTTAGAAAATGCGGTTTCCATGCCAACCCAAGAAGTCGAATTTGCTGATCCGATAACATACATGCGTCTTCACAATGAAGCTGTTTTAACCCGTGACCCTTTGGGTAGGATACTTTATTCAGAACAGAAAATTGATAATACCATTTCAAATATTAACCCGATTGTTTTCCCAACGACTGATTGGAAAAGTGAACTTTTAGCCAATTATGCCATGAATCAACGTGCTAATTTAAGTGTTAGTGGAGGTGGAAAAATTGCTCGTTATTACGTATCCGGTTCATTCAACAATGATAATGGTATTTTGAAAGTACCACAAGAAAATAATTTTAATAACAATATCAATTTGAGAAGTTATTCGTTGCGTGCAAATGTAAGTATAGATCTCACACCTACTACCGTATTAGGTGTACGTTTAGCGGGTACTTTCGATGATTATATAGGACCAATTAATGGAGGTACAAAAGTATATCGGGATATTATGAGGACCAACCCTGTACTTTTCCCTGCCTATTATCCTAAAGATGAAGCTCATCGGTTTACTCAACATATCTTGTTTGGTAATTATGATGATGGTACTTATTTGAACCCTTACGCAGACATGGTCAAGGGATATAAAAATTATTCCAAGTCTAATATGTCCACCCAATTGGAGTTGAGACAGGATTTGAAATTTATAACCGAAGGATTGTTTTTGCGTGGCATCATGAATACCTCTCGATATAGTTTCTTTGATGTAACCAGAGCTTACACTCCTTTTTACTATAATGCATCTATTTGGGATAAGGAAGCGAATACTTACATGCTTGCACCCTTGAATGAAACTTCCGGAACAGAATATTTGAATTATTCTCCCGGATCGAAAGATTTAAGTTCTGAGTTATATATGGAAGGCTCCATAAATTACGATCGGATTTTTGCAGAAAAACACGGAGTAAGTGGCTTGTTAGTGTTGATGTTGCGTGATAAATTAACGGGAAACGCCGGTGATTTACAAGCATCTTTGCCTTATCGGAATGTTGGGATTTCAGGACGTTTTACTTATGCCTTCTCCAATCGTTATTTCACCGAATTTAACTTCGGATATAATGGCTCCGAGCGTTTTTATAAAACCAATCGGTTTGGGTTTTTTCCATCGGTAGGACTGGCGTGGAGTATATCGAATGAATCCTTTTGGGGTGCAGGTTTACGCAGGATACTTCCAAAAGTCAGATTGAAGGGTACGTATGGATTGGTTGGGAATGACGCATTGGGTAATGACAGATTTCTTTACTTGTCTAATGTAAATATGAATGATTCCGGTCGTTCAGCAACTTTTGGATATTACACCAATCGCTATACGCAAAATGGTGTTTCTTTGTCTCGTTATTCCAATCCGGACATCACTTGGGAAAAAGCCCTGAAAACAAACCTGGGCTTGGAAGTTAATATATTGAATAGCCTGGATATCGCATTGGATGTATATGATGAACATCGTACAAGTATATTTATGGTGCGTACAGCTACTCCCGCAACCATGGGATTATCTGCTCAACCGGCTGCTAATATAGGAGAAGCTACAGGCCAGGGTTTAGATTTGTCTATTGATTACAATAAGGTAATTAGTAGAGATTTGTGGGCTCAAGCACGTGTAAACTTCACGTATGCAACAAGTAAATATCTTGTTTATGAAGAACCGACTTATGATAATACTCCGTGGAAGAGCCGTGTCGGATATCCGATAGCTCAGCAATGGGGTTATATCGCAGAGCGTTTATTTGTTGATGATGAAGAGGCTCTTAACTCTCCCCGACAAAACTTTGGAGAGTACGGAGGAGGTGATATTAAATATAAAGACATAAATGGTGATGGTCAGATTACACAATTAGATCAAGTTCCAATTGGTTACCCTGACCGGCCCGAGATTGTTTATGGATTTGGATTTTCTGTCGGATATAAAGGATTTGATTTTTCAACCTTCTTTCAAGGCTTGGCAAGAGAATCATTTTGGATAAACTTTAACGCAACAGCTCCCTTTACAAGATTTCTTTATGATGGGGATGATGGCTCTAAAGTATATGAAAATGCACTGTTGAAAGCTTATGCTGACGACCACTGGTCGGAGGAAAATCAAAACTTATATGCTTTGTGGCCAAGATTAAGTACCAGTGCAGCAGGGAATAACAATAACTCTCAACGAAGCACATGGTTTATGCGTGATGGTGCATTCTTGCGGTTGAAGTCTGTTGAGTTGGGTTATACAATCCCGAAACTGACCGGAGCAACCAGGTTGAGAATATATTTCACAGGAACCAATCTGCTCACATTTTCGAAATTCAAACTGTGGGATCCTGAAATGGGTGGAAACGGATTAGGTTACCCAATACAAAGAGTGTTTAACATAGGGATGAATCTTTCATTTTAAAGAAAAATATCATGAAAAAAATACAATTAATATTTGTTCTTGTCCTAGTAGTACTGAATAGTTGTGATTATTTAGATGTGGTGCCGGATAATATCGCAACGATTGACCATGCGTTTAATATGAGAACAACAGCTGAAAGGTTTTTGTTTACTTGTTATTCGTACATGCCTCTACACGGTACTTTTGATGGGAATACGGCTCATTCGGCAGGCGATGAATTTTGGATGCCTGAAAGGAACTCTACTTCGGCATGGAATATTGCTCGTGGAAATCAAAGAGTTAATAATCCCTTTATGAATTATTGGCAAGGGAATGAGGGAGGAAGAGATTTATATGAAGCTATTCGTCAATGTAATATCTTTATGGAGAATATCGGTAGGGTTCCCGATATGGCTAATGCAGAAAAAGAAAGATGGATTGGTGAAGTAATGTTTTTAAAAGCATATTATCATTTTTATTTACTGAGAATGTTCGGTCCTATTCCTTTGATAAAGGAAAACGTTCCTGTTAGTGCCGAATATGGTGATGTTTATCCTACCAGAAATACTGTAGATGAGGGTTTTGACTATATTGTGGAACTTTTGGATGAATCCATTAAAAGATTACCCGATGAAGTATATAACAGCGACGAATATGGACGCATAACAAAAGCTGTTGCTTACTGTCAAAAAGCTATTGTCTTGGCGGAAGCAGCCAGTCCTTTGTTTAATGGAAACAAAGACTTTGTAGGCTTTAAAAATATGCATGGGCAGGAACTCTTTAATCCTGAAGTAAGTATTGAAAAATGGCAAAAAGCAACAGATGCCTGTGAAAAAGCAATTGATTTTTGCGATTCCCTTAAATACAAACTATATGAATTTAAGCCTGATTTTTTCCAGTACGAACTTTCCGATACAATGAAAATTCAGATGAACATACGAAACAGTGTATGTGAAGAAGGGAACTCTGAGATTATATGGGGTAATACAAATAGTTTCGCAGGATCAATACAGGGCTTGGCTACTCCACGTGGACTTGATCCTCAGTTTATTACCAATGCAACTTTTTATGGATATATGGCTCCCCCGTTGAAAATAGTAGAAATGTTTTATTCCGAAAATGGCGTTCCCATTGAAGACGATGAATATTATGATTATACAGGGAGATGGGGGCTTAGCATTGGTACTGAAGATTCTAAATTGTATATAAAAGAAGGTTATATTACATCTAATCTTCACTTTAACAGAGAGCCTCGTTTTTATGCGGCATTAGGCTTTGATGGAGGTATTTGGTATGGACACGGTAAACTTGATGACAGTAAAGCAGATGAACTATTGTATGTTTCAGCTAAAAAAGGACAGCCGGCTTCTGCTCAAAATGCTATAAGATATTCCGTAACAGGATATTGGCCTAAAAAATTAGTCTATTTTAATAACACAATCAGTAGTTCGGATTACAACCCAACACGTTATCCATGGCCGGAAATTCGTTTGGCAAGTATTTATTTGCTTTACGCAGAAACTTTGAATGAAGCCAATGGAGGTCCTAATGACAAGGCTTTCGAATACATAGATAAGGTTCGTGAAAGAGCGGGATTAGGAACGGTAAAAACATCATGGTCGTTGTTCTCCAGAAGAAAAGATCATGAAACACTTGCCGGGTTCCGTCGGATTGTGCATCGTGAGAGACTAATAGAACTGGCTTTTGAAGGACAGCGTTACTGGGATATCAGAAGATGGAAAGAAGCAACAAGCGAGTTCAACAAACCAATTTCAGGTTGGGATTTAGAGCAAGAAGATCCTCAGTCTTATTACAGACAAAAAATTCTTTTTGACCAAAAATTCTCCACTCGCGATTATTTTTGGCCCATTCCTGAAACAGAATTATTGAGTAATAAAAATTTAAATCAACTTCCTGGCTGGTAAAACACAGGACTAATACATAATTAGGTATGAAAAAATACTTATATATATTATTGATTGCGAACATTCTTTTTGTTGTTTCGTGTAAAGATTATGATCGTTTGCCGTTTAACGATGATATTGCGCCTGCACAGGTTACTAATATTCAATCGGAAAGTTTACCGGGAGGAGCTAAAATAACATATTCCATCCCGGATGACGAAAATTTATTGTATGTTAAAGCTGTCTATACTTTAGCTGACGGTAGCGTACAAGAAACCAAATCCTCATTTTACAAAAATTATTTATTATTGGAAGGATTTGCTGACACAATAGAATATACGGCTAATGTTTATTCAGTAAGTAGAGGTGAAAAAATGTCGGAGCCGGTTCAGGTTACTTTCAAACCATTAACTTCTCCTATTCAATTGGCATTTAAAACCCTGGAAGTCAAAAAAACCTTTGGAGGTGTATCTGTTGCATTTGAAAATCCTTATGAAGCAAACTTGCGTTTCACAGTGTTGACCAAGGATAGTTTAGGAGAAATCGTTCCTGCAGATGCATATTATACTAAAAGAAAAGACGGACGGTTTGCTGTGCGTGGTTATGAACCAAAAGAAACCTGGTTTGGCGTTAGCATCAGTGATAGATGGAATAATCGTACGGATACTTTATCCGGTTTATATACCCCTATTTTTGAACAACAGCTGGACAAATCATTATTTAAGGAATTGAAACTTCCGGGAGACACCCATGAGGGGCATATAAGCTCTGCTTTGGCTAATTTGTGGAATGATCTGTATGGTCCTAACCAGCGTACAGGTAATCACATTTTTCACACAAAACCCGGAACAGGTTTGCCACAATGGTTTACCTTTGATATGGGAGTAACAGCATTATTGAGTAGAATTAAAGTACATCATCGGTATGGAGACGCGTATGATGGGTCTTATACCGGAGGCGATCCGAAAATATTCGAAATATGGGGTAGTGAAAATCCGGATACGGATGGTGGTTGGGAAAATTGGGTGCTGCTTAAAACATGTCATTCAATTAAGCCCTCGGGATCGCCTGATGGTGTTCTTACACAAGAAGATGTGCAGTTTGCCGGGGTTGATGGAGAAGAATTTGAATTTCCAGAACCGGGAGGTGAGGATGAGATTCCACCGGTTAGATATATTCGAATCAAAACGTTGACAGTATGGGGAATGCTGGATCACATGTATATAGCTGAACTGACTCTGTATGGAGAAGTAAAATGACAATTTTAAAAAATAAAATTATGAAACACATTATATATATATTACTGTCATTGGGACTTATATTTGTTTCGTGTACAGACATGAACGAAATCTCAAAAGATTTTCTTGTTCCGGAAACCCGCTATGCAGGTTCTCCGGATACAATAAAAGTGTTCTCCGGAAGAGAACGTGTAATACTCAACTTCCAATTAACAGACATGTCTATAGTTTCTATGGATGTATACTGGAACAATAGATCAGATTCCATGATATTGCCTGTGGAGATGGATGAGGCGCCTAAAAAATTTAATATTGAGATTGGTGATCTTGCGGAAGGAGCTTATTCATTTGAAATAATCACACACGACGATAAAGGCAATACATCTATAGTGAGTAGAGCAACGGGAAAAGTTTTTGGAGAAGCTTACCAAAATTCGTTGTTGGATACACCATTAAGAGCTTATATTGACGGAGGAATTACCTCAAAAATAGAGGCTATATGGGGAAGTCCTGACTTGACGGCACTTAGGATGGAATTATTGTACACAAATGTATCAGACAAAGAAATTACTGTTGTTGTTGAAGTTCCTCAATCGGAAGATGAACTGTATTTGTTTCAGGATACCCTACGTATCAGTGAGTATAAATCAGGTACTGCACTTCGATATCGCACGTTTTATTTACCGGAAAAAACAGCTATAGATACTTTCTGTACACCTTTTAAAGAAGTTTCCGTAAGAGGTACGGCAATTGAATATGAGAGAACCTTGTGGACTATAGAGGGCGATTATGATATACCTACCAATCGTTATCCTCAGAACCTTTTGGATGGAGATCCATCGACCCATTGGCATATGACCAAAGTTGACAGTAAAAGATATCCTCATTCAGTATTTGTTGACATGGGAATAATCAACAGAGTGTCCGGATTTTTCGTACAGCACAGACCAGGATCGCCACCGATAACACCGGCTAAAACAATTGCTTTCAAAGTGAGTGAAGATGGTATAAAATGGACTTCAGTAGGTGAGTTTATGATGAACAAAGAAAGCAATCAAAAGCAGTACTTTGATTTAACGCTGGACGTAGAATGTCGTTTTTTTGAGTTTATCGTAAAATCTGACTATAGTAACGGACCTTCCACCGGTTTAGCTGAATTAGGAGCTTATTATAGATGATTTGGAAAAATGTATCTCAATTCACATGAAAAAATGGATTGAGATACATTTTATATATTAATGAGGGATAATTATTGCCTGATTATTATGTATTTCACATCACGGATTTTAATCTGAACAGGAAAAGGTGTATGCAACAATTATATGCTTGCTGTCAATGCTGATTATTTTCTTATAAAATAAAACACGTACCATGCAAACGAAACTACAATTACCTTTTATCATTTTTTGCTTTTTCTGCCTGGGATGGAGTGGTGTTAATGTACAAGCTGAAGTATCCAGCGTAAAATTGTACAGATATAATTTAGTAGAAGCAAATACCTATTCAGGAGACAGCGGTTTTGATGTGTCGTCAGATGTTTCAATTTTACGCCTCTGGGATGGTGGAACATCAGCAGGCATTAACGACAATAAGGCAACCGGGGATGTTGAAGCTTGGGTTGAATTTGATTTTGGAAAGGAGGAGGAAATAGGAGAAGCCAGGCTTTTTGAAGATAATGGAGGCAACCAGGTAACTCATTGGAAAGTTCAATATTGGTCAGGGAGTTCCTGGGTGGATATATTTCCATATGTTGAGTCTAATACTAACGGTTGGCAAACACAAACTTTTGCTGTAAAGACGTCAAAAGTGAGATTTTATGCTAAATGTACAATAACCGGATCATGTGTCAGCATCCATGAACTTGAACTTTATACAAAACCTTCTCCCGTTCGTAAAAAAACGGTCATTGGGTGCGTAGGCGACAGCAACACTGAAGGAGCTGCTTCTTCTGATAAAAGTTTTTATGCCTGGCCTATTCAATTGGGTAAAATATTGGGAAAAGAATACCAGGTGCGAAATTTTGGGCGTTCAGGAGCTACCCTTTTTAGAGAAGGTGATCAACCCTGGACTGCTACCAATCAATATACCTTACATAAAAATTTGAATCCGGATATTTCAATAATAGCTTTAGGAACAAACGATTCGAAAGATAAAAATTGGAAAGTAATAGCTAATTCTTCGGAGACATTTCGAAATGATTACCTGAATTTGATTCGGGAATTTCAATCCTATTCTTCTAATCAGGAAATTTACATGCTTATGCCTATAAAAGCATATACCGGTAATAAATTTGGAATACTGGACGAAGTCATAAAAGATGAAATTATCCCGATAATCAGAGAAATTTCGAAAACATACGGCATAGCTGTAATTGATGGCTATCGGGCTACTGAAAACATACCACATCTTATGGCAGATGGTATTCATCCAAATGATGAAGGTTTGGGAATTATTGCTGAAAAAGTACAATCTATCTTACAAACGCCAAAACCTGTTATAATTACACAGGGAACTCCTTCAACCATCGCTTATGCCGAATATCGCTGGTACAAAAATGATGTTCTCATTTCCGGAGCATCTGACCCCACTTATATTGCTCCACAGCCGGGAGTTTATAAAGTAGCGGTAAAACTAAATGCTGATACGGACGATGTTATAGTCTCGAACAACTTTGAAGTATCTGAAACGAATGTTGAATTATTTATTGAGGAACCAAAAGCTTTAAATAACCTGCCTGCTGAAGACGGAAGCAATCTGTGGTTACGTTTTGAGGGTGGGGCACAAGCAACAATCACAAAGTCGGACAATGCCATTGGAACAACTGCCCTCATTGCAATGGAAGAGTTACAGGAAAACTGGAAGGGAACAACTGTTCGGTTGACTTTGAACGAAAATCCGACAAATTTGAAAGATGGTTATAAAATCAATACTGCAGCTACAGAAATAACTATTTCGGCAGATGAAGAAATCGGTTTGCTTTATGGTGCGTATCACTTATTGCGTTTACAACAGACTGATGCTGACATGAGCAGTTTGGATATAGAAGAAACTCCTTATTATCAACATCGTATGTTGAATCATTGGGATAATTTGAGCGGAACCATTGAACGTGGTTATGCCGGAAGATCAATATGGAAATGGCCGGAACTTCCGAGTGTTATTTCCAGTCGCTATAAAATGTATGCCCGGGCAAATGCGTCGGTGGGTATCAATGCAACTGTTTTGAATAATGTGAATTCTACCGCTGATATTTTAAAAACGGAATATTTGAATAAAATAAAAGTTTTGGCAGATGAATTTCGTCCTTATGGTATCAAGGTTTATTTGTCTCTTTATTTTACTTCTCCCATGAGATTAGGTGGCTTATCAACTGCCGATCCGCTCAATCAGGATGTTATCAACTGGTGGACAAGCAAAATAAATGAAATATATACTTTAATTCCCGATTTTGGAGGGTTTTTAGTAAAAGCAAATTCGGAAGGACAACCCGGTCCGCAGGACTACGGACGTACTCATGCAGATGGAGCCAACATGCTGGCTAAAATACTGGAGCCTTACAATGGTTTGGTTATATGGCGGGCTTTTGTTTATGGCAATCAAAGTGCAGAAAGAAGTGCACAGGCTTATCTGGAGTTCAAGCCCCTGGATGGGAAGTTTGATGATAATGTTGTAATCCAGATAAAAAACGGACCCCTGGATTTTCAACCGCATGAACCGTTTAGTCCTCTGTTCGGAGCCATGGAAGATACTAAGCTTGGACTTGAAATCCAGATTACTCAAGAATACCTGGGAGCAGCCAATCATTTAGTGTATTTGGCACCTATGTGGAAAGAAGTGTTGGAAAGTGATACTTATCAGGATGGAGAAGGCAGTACCGTTTTGAAAAAAATATCCGAATCTTCGGTGATAGCAGGCGTTGCCAATATTGGAGAAGATGCAAATTGGTGTGGGCATGATTTCGCTCAGGCAAACTGGTATGCCTTCGGGCGTTTGGCATGGAATCCCTATTTAAGCAGTGAAGAGATAGCCAAGGAATGGATTGCTCAAACTTTCTGTACTGATCCTTCATTTGTTGATACAGTAAGCAAGCTGATGCTTGATAGCTGGCTTGCTGCAGTAAATTATATGACCCCATTGGGTTTGAACTTCCTGGCATCAACCGGACATCATTACGGTCCATTACCCTGGTCACGTAATAATTTTCATAAAGCCGGTGCTCTAACTATTGGGGTGTTACGTGATGCAGGCGTTACTCAATACAACGAGCCCCTAAAAAGCAAATTTGGAAGCATTGAAACTTGTCCGGAAGAAAATCTTTTATGGTTCCATGCAGTTTCATGGGATAGGGTAATGAAAAACGGCAGGACTTTATGGGACGCTTTGTGTCTTAAATACGAAGAAGGAGTAAATCAGGCGGCAGGATTTAGAAATACCTGGAAAGAAGTGAAAGCATACGTTGATTATAATCGCTTTAATAATGTACTTGAAAAACTGGAATTGCAGGCAGAAGAAGCTATTTGGTGGAAAAACGCTTGCCTCCTGAATTTTCAATCTTATCACAAAAAACCTTTTCCGGAAGACGTGACGGAGCCGGTTTACAGTTTGGATGTTTTGAAGTCGGTGAGTTTTTCTACAAATAGTATTTTTGGATGTCCTTCCGTATCGGAAGTATATGAAAATGTGATAAGTAAAAAAATACAACCTACCAATGATATTGATTACACACATTTGATAATAAACAATGATTTTGATTTGGCACCGGATGCCGAATGTAATCCTGTAATTGTAACAGCTAATATGGATGGCTGGTATAATAATGCATGGAGACCAACAAGATCTTCTTGTCCATCAAAGCAATTTTATGGTTGGACTCATGACACATCTGTCTTGGGTACCAGTGAATCCCAGGGAATTAATGCTGATGGAGGGTCGTCTAAACATGGAAGTTGGGCTTGCTGGGTAGGAGGAAATGCAGACGGGTCAGAGGAAAGAGAAATTGAACTTTATCAAATCATTGATAAGGAAGATTTACCGGCAGGTACATATAGGGTACAATGTTTATTGGCTGTGGGAAGCAGTGCCCACAAAAAATTTAACCAACGATTTTTTGCCAACAATCGTGTTCAATATTTTGGAACTTCCGGGGCTTACGTGAACAATTTGGTTGACGATGGTAGCGAAGATTATAGTTTCGCCGGATACACGGAATATAGTGAAACTCAAATGAAGGAGATGAAGATTTACATCAATATTGGTGAAAATGACTCTCTCAGATTAGGCATTCGTACCAGCAATAAAAATGTCAGTGGCGCCATCACAACGCAGCAATCACCGATGTTTAGAACAGATTATTTCCGTCTTACAAAAATTCATCCTGATGATGCTGCTGATGCAACTCTTAGTAATATAACGTTGGGTATTGGAACATTGGATTTTTCACCTGAAATCACTACGTATAATGTTCAGTTACCGGAAAACACTACCAGTGTAACTCCTGTAGCTACTCCTAATATTGCAGATGTGAAGATAGAAGGATGTGAAACTGTTGACCTTAGCACCGGATCCGGAGTTTCATATATAAAAGTGACCGCTCTTGATGGAATTACTACAAAAACTTATACCATTCAATATACTGTACATTCTACGCAGATTGATGAGGTAGCAGGTACTAAGGTTATCTGGACTGTCGTTGATGGGAAGTTGGTTGTAAAAGGGGTAGATGCTTATACGGTTTATAATGTCAACGGAATGAAAATAGCCGGAACAAACGGACCTGAGACGTCAGTTCATTTAATCCCGGGTGTATATATTGTAAAAGCAAAATCAACCCAACCATTCAAAATAGTCGTATATTAAAATTCTAAAATACAGAATAAATGAAAAAAAAATTACACTCTTTCGTAATTACTCTCTGTTTGATTTTGATAACAGGAAACATACAAACACAAAATCTCGTATCTCATCAGGATGCTTCAGAGAATCAAAGATTACTCGTTGTTTTATTGGCCGGACAATCCAATATGGCCGGACGGGGTATTTATTCCGAATTAGCACCAGCTGATACGGTTACGTATGCCAACATCTTATCTTTAAACAGAGATTCGGTTTGGGTCAGAGCCAGACATCCGTTGCATTGGGACAAAAGCGCAGCGGCTGTCGGTATGGGAATCAGTTTTGCCAAACGCCTGGCAGATTATATAGGTGGAGATGTAGCTATTGGTTTAGTGCCATGTGCTGCCGGAGGAACTAATATTGACAGATGGATCAATGATGAAAAACCTTCAGATATTCCATATTATTTATATTCCAATCTGATATCAAGAGGAAAGAAAGCAGCGCAAAGCGGGGATATTATCGGTATGATATGGCATCAGGGAGAAGCAAATGCCGGTGACGATCCCGCAGTATATCAAGGAAAAATGGAAACCTTATTTACAAAAATCAGAACGGATTTGAATTTGTCTGATATGATTATTGTTGCAGGAGAATTGGGACACTATCTTGCTACTAATAGTAATTATGGCGAGCAAAAATTAGCCAATGTAAATTCGGCCATTCATGGAGTGAACAATGTTTTAACCAATTATGGAGTGGCTAAAGCTACCGGTTTAACAGCAAACTCAGATAATCTTCATTTTACTGCAAATTCACAAGTTGAATTTGGTAAACGATATGCTGATGTTTTTTATTCTATCTATAATACTTCTGCTGCTTCGCTGACCTCACTTGAATTGAGTGAAGGTATGTTGAGTCCTGCATTCAATCCTGATATAACCGAATATACCTGTTATCTTCCTCAGGGAATTACGAGCATTATTCCAAGCGTAACTTCTTATGTTGGAGGAAGTGTAGATGGTGCTGAAGCAATTGATGTGAGTTCGGGCAGCGGATCTTTTACGATTACAGTAACTGCTGTTGATGGTATTACGAATAAAATATATACTATACATTATAAAACAAGCAATAATGTTGATTATACGAATCTGATAATAAATAACGATTTTGATTTGGCACCTGATGCCGGTAATTGTTCCGAATCTATTCCTGTGGCACCTGGTATTGATGGCTGGGATAATAACGCATGGAGACCCAGGTTATCAACGTGTAAGCAATTTTATGGTTGGACCTTTGATGTGAATTTCAATGATCTGGGAAATAATTCCCAGGGTATTAATGCAGATGCTACTAACAAGCATGGTAATTATGTGGCATGGATTGGAGGCTCTACTAAGCTTCCTAATGAAATTCAGGAGTTTTATCAAACTATTGATGGATTACCTGCCGGTACATACAAAATACAATGTCTTCTGGGAGTTGATCATAGCAAAATAACTACGCAGCGTTTGTTTGCCAATAACAATGTGCAATACCATGGTAATGAAAATCAATATATTTCAAATCAAATAGCAACAGAAATCAGAACATTTGCGAATCATTCCACCGGTGCAAATAATTTGAAGGAAATGGAAGTCTATACTACTATTGCTGATGGTGATTCTTTAAAATTAGGCATTCGTACAGGAAATAAAAGGAGTGATGGAAGCATTGCCGGTAATGCAAGTGCTCTGTATGGGTGGTTTAAAACAGACTATTTCCGTCTGACAAAGATAGATCCGGAAATTGCCGGTAATGCTGATCTTGCGGGCATTACGCTGAGTAGTGGTGATTTAAATTTCTCTCCGGAAGTAACTTCTTATGAAGTGGCATTACCCGAAGGAACAGAAACAGTAACTGCTTCGGCATTTGCTTTTTTTCAGGAAGTTAAAGTGGCGGGAGCAGGAGCCGTTGATGTAAGTTTAGGCTCTGGGCAGTCAGATATAACGGTAACTGCTATTGATGGGGTCACTACAAAAACTTATACCATTCATTATATTGTAGGCTCTCACTCAGGCATTGATAAGGTAGAAAAAAAAATAGCTTATTGGGTGTCAAATGGAAATTTGACCCTGACAGGTGTTAACAGTTATGCTGTTTTTAATCTCAATGGAATGAAAGTAGCGGAAATGACCGCCGATAGTGAGGGTAAAAGTGTTAAACTGGCTCCGGGCTTTTATATTGTAAAAACAAAAGGTGCTGAAGCAATCAAGATTGTTGTAAGATAATATTAATATCATTTTTAGATTGTATTTTCAATAGTAAATAAAATATCCTAAATAATATTCAAATAGAATTATGCATTACGCGAAAAGACTGCTGTTTACCATCATTGTATTAATAATATCTGTAATTCTTTGTGCAAACAACTCAAAGAAAATTATTATTAATGAGTTTTTGGCTTCCAATTCAACAATACTACAAGATGAAGATAACGACTATTCGGATTGGATAGAATTGTATAATCCCGGCAACTCAGCAATTAATTTGCAGGGCTGGAGGCTGACTGATTCGGATAGCAAACCGGCTAAATGGATATTTCCACTTGTTTCAATTCCTGCTAAACAGTATTTGGTTGTTTTTGCTTCCAGTAAAAACCGCACCAATCCTAATAGCGAGCTACACACCAATTTCAGTCTCTCCAAAGATGGCGAATATCTTGCGATTATTGAGCCGGACGGAACAATTTGCGATGCATACACACCTGTTTTCCCTCCTCAACAGACAGATATTTCCTATGGTTATTACGAAGGACAGCATGTTTTTTTTGAAATCCCGACACCAGGCGCTGAGAATACAATTGAAAACAAAATACAACCCCCTGTGTTTGGCGTGGAACGTGGGTTCTTTGATGAGCCATTTACCGTTTCATTAACTGTATCTGATCCGGACACAAAGATTTATTATACAACAGACGGAACACGTCCAACAGAGCAACATACACTATATACCGGACCTGTACATGTTGCTAAAACCACCCCATTAAGAGCGGTTGGAATAAAAAATGGAGTTCCCGGTCCTGTTGTTACCAATACATATTTTTTTGTTGAAGATATTGTTAATCAACCCAACAATCCGACAGGATATCCTGATCGTTGGGGATATTTAGGCAGTGATATAAGATACGATGACTACGAAGTAGGAGAGCGTGCTCCAGCTGATTATGCGATGGACCCGAATATATGCAATCATCCTTCTTATAAAAATCAGATTAAAGAAGCCTTTTTGGCTATTCCCAGTGTAAGTATCGTAACTAACCTCGGTTATCTTTTTTCAGATTCAACCGATGAAAATGAAGGAGGAATATACATTCATACAGGAGTAAATCTGGGGGATGGTTGGGAACGTCCGGTTTCTCTTGAATATTATGAACCTTCGACAGGAAGGCAATTTCAAATTAATTGTGGATTAAGAATACATGGTGCTGCCAGCCGGCAACCAGAAAAATCAGGAAAACATTCATTTCGTACTGTTTTTCGAAAAACATACGGAGAAGCAAATTTAAAATTTGATTTGTTTGAAGAAGAAACAGCCGTCACTAAATTTGATCATCTGGTTTTTCATGCTGGATATAATCTCAGTTGGTTACATTCGGAATCCAGTCAAAGAAAGAATGCACAATATACGAATGATTCTTTTAGCAAAAGAATTCAGCGTGATATGGGACATCTTTCTTCCCATGACCGTTTCGTTCATTTGTTTATCAATGGGTTGTATTGGGGACTTTATAATATTTCGGAGAGAATTAATGATAAATTTATGGTTTCTTATTTTGAGGGCGATGAACTTGATTTCGATGTGATCAATCATGATGGACTTGCAGACGGAGATATTACCACATTCAACAGAATGGTTGACTTAGCTGCAAACGGAGAATTTGATCAACTGTTATCAGAGCAATTATTGTACATGGAGAATTACATTGATTATATATTGCTTAATTTTTACATAGGAAATCTTGATTGGTCTCATAACAATTGGTACGCGGCGCGAGGCCGGATTGATCCGGGAAATGGATTTTATTTTTTCAGTTGGGATGCTGAAAATAGTTTGACGGATGTAAATATTAACAGGATAAATGGATTGCAAGGGCAACTTCGTTCCATCATGTTCGGCAGTTCCAGTGGCTCATCTACAGATGGTGGGTTATATAATAACGATGAATTCAGACTGTTGTTTGCCGACCGTGTGCATAAGCATTTTTTCAATGGGGGAAGCCTGACACCGGAAAAGACAATTGAACTTTACAAAAAAATAGCTGCTGAGATAGACCTTGCAGTTATTCTTGAATCTGCACGTTGGGGCGATTACAGAATGAATACACTGACTCCTCAAAACTCTAATCCGCCGCTTTATACATGCAATGACCATTGGCTTCCAAGAAAAGAAAAATTATTGAACGATTATTTTCCGAGACGTACCGGTATTGTATATGAACAGTTGGAAAATTTAGGGTTGGTTTCTGAGATTGCGCCTCCTGTTTTTAGTTCTTATGGGGAAAATGTGGATGATTTTATTGAATTGTCTATGAGCACAACCGATGGTTTAATTTATTACACCACAGATGGAACAGATCCTCGCGAACGAGGTACAGGAAATATAACAGCCGGTGCAATACATTATTCTGCTCCCTTACATATAACTGAGGCATGCACCATCAAAGCCAGAACAAAAAATGGACAGCTATGGTCAGCTTTGTCGGAAGCAATATTTACAGGAGGAAATGTATTGAGAACTCCAATTATTCGCAATGATATTCAAAAAGTATATTGCTACGATAATTCACTGTATCTGGTGCTCGAAAAGCCAGGCAATGTACGAATCGAAATTTATTCTACAGATGGAAAATGCGTACAAGAAATTGATACTTATGTTTATAAGGGTAATAATCAGATAAGACTTTCAGGTGTTGTTCCAAGTGGAGCATACATATATAAAGTGTTATTGAATGGAACACTCTATAATGGAAAAATTATTTACTGAAAAAATATTTTGTTTTTAAAAGAGATTGTTGTACATTATTAGTACATAATAGGTAAGAGAAAATAACCCTAAAAAACAAATGATATAAATAGGTTAAAAATAAGGGTTACAACTTTTTTTATGAAATTAACCCAAATAGTAATCTATTATGATATATCTTTACTCTATATAAAGGATATTTAGTAGTAAAATATTTGAATCTTTTAGCAACTTAATTTTTAATTTATTTAATTGTATTTATCATGAAAAAAAAGTACTTAATAAACGGATTATCAGTAGTAATCATTGTTTTTTTCTTAATGGGGACAGGACAAAATCTGTTTTCACAAGAGCAAGATACTGATTACACACATTTAATTGTAAATAACGATTTTGAGTTGGCATACGACGCAAATTGTGATCCGGTAACGGTTACGCCGGATATGGATGGTTGGCTTAACAATGCATGGCGGCCGACAACATCGAGCTGTGCAACACACCAATTTTATGGATGGACATGGTCTCTTGGTTTTAAGGACGAAGGTGGAAACAATGTAATGGGAAATAACTCTCAGGGTCTCAACAAAGATTTTAATAACATGAATGGTGAATATGGCTGTTGGATTGGAGGTACTTTAATATTACCTGAGCTTGTTGAACTTTATCAGGTCATAAATGATTTACCGGCAGGAACCTATAAAGTACAATGTCGCTTGGGAGTGGGAAATAATAAAAAGACAAGTCAGCGTTTGTTTGCTAATCAGGACGTACAGTATCACGGAATGGAATCTCAGTATATTTCCAATCTGACAACAGGTGAGATTGCTACTTTTGCAGGATGGAATGGAACCACTGAAAAAGACTTGGAAGAAATGGTGGTTTACACTGTTATCGAAGCAGGTGACTCGTTAAAATTAGGAATTCGTACCGGTGGTATAAATTCTGACGGAAATGTTGTGGCACAAGCAAATCCTTTTCATGGCTGGTTTAAAGTGGATTATTTCCGTCTGACAAAACTTGGCGAAGCAAACGCAGTTGATAAAAATTTGTCGGATGCAGTAAATATCTGTGTGCAAGATTGTAAATTGAAGGTGACAGGGGTAGATGCATACATGGTTTATAATCTCAACGGGGTAAAAGTTGCAGAGATACAAGCCAATGCTGCAGATGTTTCGGTTGATTTACATCCCGGGGTTTATATTGTAAAAACCAAAATGGGTAAAGTAGCCAAAGTACTTGTTCAATAATTCTTTTATTCAACTTTGTAAAATTAAACATCAAGAAATAAAAGTTTCTTGTGATAAAATTATTATTATTTCATAAAAAATTATGTCATGAAAGGAATATTTATGCAAAAGTTGAGCTATATTGCTCTCTGTTTTTTATTTCTTCCTCTGCAATTGAAAGCTCAGGGAGTGAAGATTGATTATACGGATTATATTGTAAATCCAAGCTTCGAATATTATGTAAAGGATGGTGCAGTTGATCTTGATGATCCTATTGATGTCACGAACACTGCAGATACAAGACTTTATAACAATGCCCTTCGGGGAACCCCTCCGGGATGGACGGATTACTATCAGGATAATTCTATTACTTATCCGGAGGGTATATCTTATGGTGTCAATAGATCAGCAGTTAATAAGAATGAATTCAATGCAATGTGGTTTTCTCCCGCAGCAGCTCAATTACCCGAAGTTTTTACGATGTATCAAGAAGTAACAGGACTTCCTGCAGGAGAATATCGCGTTAGTTGTCGTTTGCATGTTTCTTCGGCAAGATTATCCAATCAGCGTTTTTTTGCTTCAACCGGGATTAGCAATACCATGGCTCAGTATTTTGGTGTAGAAGCAGATTATCGTGATGGGGAAAACACAAATATTGTGGCAGGTGAAACCTATAGCTTTGCGGGTTGGGAAATGTCAAGTAACACAGGTGATTCAGAAGCCAGACTAAAACCAATGTCTGTTGTGATAACTGTAGCTGAGGGAGATACTTTGACCATCGGTATAAAAACGGGCAGACTGAAAAAAGATGGAACATTACACCCAAGTAATTTAGGTAGTATTGGTTATTTTAAAGCTGATGATTTTCGCATTATGCGTGTTGTTGCTCCGGATCCGAATGACTATACACATATGATTGTCAATCCAAACTTTGAACTGAAAGATGTTGACGGAGTACCTACTCAAATAACATCACATGCTATTGACAGGGATACGCCTTATGGATGGTCTGATATAAACAGAGCAGGCCTGGAGCCTACTTCCGGAAATCTTTTTTATGGGGTTAAAACGGAAGCCAGTAATGCAGATGGAGCTAAATCTTGCTGGGCACAAAAAAATCCATTCCCGGATCATTTTACACTTTATCAGGATATAACAGGATTGCCTGCCGGAAAATACAGAGTAAGCTGTTTGATGTTCCTCGAGGCAGGCATGGTAACTAATCAGCGTTTGTTTGCCAATAATAATGTTTGCTATTACGGCAAAGCATCCGATTATCCGAATAATCTTACAGATGGCGAAATAAATACTTTTGCTGGCCTGGAACCGTCAACCGACAATATGTCAGATGGTAGATTTTTGCGAGATATGTCTGTTGAAGTTGATATTGCGGAGAATGAAACCTTAACCATAGGTGTTAGAACAACAAATGTGAAAGGAGATGGTACAACTGAGGCAACAAAAGCCGGATGGTTTACAGTGGATCACTTCCGCTTACTACTCATTGAAGGAGGTGATCCTTCTACTGCTCTTAACCAAGCAGCAAAAGAACATTTTGCAATTAAAACTCAGGAAGGCGGTTTCTTGTTAAGCTTAAAAGAAGCAACACCGGCACGCTTGCGCGTAGTTTCATTGTCAGGACAAACGGTTTATGACCAGGTATTAAATCTTTCAGAAACCATGATTGAGTTACCGCAAGGTTTATATGTGGTTCATGTGATGACTGACACTCAGGAAAAGGCAATGAAAGTGTTGGTAAAATAGGGAATATTTCAAATTAAAAGTAACAGAAATATAAAAGCGAACATTTATATTTCTGTTACTTAGCATTTTTTTAACGAATCAATTATTTTATAAATTTTTAAAAATGAAAAAAATTACATTTATTTTAGCCATACTGGCTTTTAGTTTATGTGCTTATGCACAAAAACCGGTAATCAATCAAATCGGGCTTGGAGGACGGGCAATAGAAGGGAAATTAGATTTTAATAGCGTTGAAATGATGACTAAAGTAGCAGACGGGCAATTTGTTTGGTATGGGAAATTGCTTCACCAGCAGACGAGCAGTGGAAGTCAAGGATTTAAAGCTGTTGTCAATAGGACTACCCCGGGTAATTGGTTAGGAGATATTTGGTCTTTGAGAGCTACTGCTGCTGATGTGGAAGTATCGGACGGAAATACTTATAATGCACTTTATCTGCAGGGTAGTGCTTCTGACTTTAAATGGCGATTGAAACAAGGTGAAGATGGTTATTATAAAGTGACCTTTTTTACTTCAGATGTAAACAATGTTACCATGCGCCTGGATAGAGTATTGGGAACTTTTGCCGATCTTGTATCCTTGTCTGTGGATTATGAAGGTGCTATTTTAACACCGGCTTTTGATCCTTCTGTAACCACATACAGTTGTGTTTTAATGAAGGGGACCACATCCGTTAAACCTACTGTTTCAACATACCTTCATAATCCGGCAAGTGGAACTGGAACAGTTGATGTAAGTAGCGGTACGGGTGTTTCTACCATTAAGGTTACTTCGCTTGACGGAAGTACAACAAAAGATTATACCATCAATTACAGTGTTTCTACGGAAGGTGATGATATAAATTACACAGGTCTGATAGTTAACAGTGATTTTGATTATGTAACTGCAACTGTTGCTTATGGTGATACCGATAACTATCCGACTTATTCGGATGGATCTTCTTCCTACAACAGTGGTGCATGGCGTCCTGTGAAAACAGGTGTTACTACAATAGCCACTCACTTGGAGTATTATGGTTGGCAACTTTCCGATTGGGAGTTTTTATTTAAAGATGACCTGGGAAATTTTATTAATGTTGACGAAACTACTCCAAATCAATCAATAGGAATCAATGCGGGTGGATCTTCAACTAATGGATCTGCAGCATGGATTAATGGGAACTCGAAATGTTTCATGCCTAATGATTTTGAGTTTTATCAGGTGATTAATAAAGATTTGCTGGATGCAGGAACTTATAAATTAACTTGTCTTCTTGCTGCGCAAACTGGTAGACATACTTCACAGCGTCTTTTTGCCAATAACTCTGTTCAATTCTTCGGAAAAGAAGAGGATTATGAACTCAACAAAACACCAGGTGAAATATACAGTTATGGTGGTTATACTCCTAGTGGTAGTGGAGATAGTCATTATCCGGTGAAGGTATATGTTACTATTTCCGACAACGATTCCTTAAAAATAGGAATTCGGTCGGGCACAATGAGAGGAAACGGTGATAATACTGCAGCCGGAAGCGGTGATAATATGCATGGCTGGTTTAAGATGGATGATTTTCGCTTGATAAAACTCGATCCTGCGAAAGCCGCTGATGCAACGATTAGTTCGCTGACCTTAGATGTAGGAACATTGACACCTGCTTTTAATCCTGCAACAACATCTTATACTGCTCAATTACCCCAAGGAACAACTTCAGTAACACCAACTGCAGTTCCTAATCAACCTGATGCAGCTGTTGCCGGAGCAGGAGTTGTTGATGTAAGTAGTGGTACAGGCGTTTCTACCATAATTACTACTGCGCTTGACGGAACTACCACAAAGACCTACACAATAAATTACACGGTGGACCCCGTTTCTAATATTGATGAAGTAAAGGCAAAGGTTACATATATTGTGAACAACCGCAGTCTGACAGTACAAGGTACAAGTGCTTATGCAGTTTACACCATCAATGGTATGAGGGTAGCCGATGTGAAAGTGAATAATTCACAAACATCTGTTACTTTAGATCAAGGTGTGTATATTGTGAAAACAAATGATGCCAAAACATTTAAAGTACTTGTAAAATAATAGAATTCAGAGCATTTAACAGATAATAATTATTTCAATGTTTTGAGTGCTGTTTGGTGTTATCGCTCGGTAAAAAATATTCCTGATTGAAGAAATTTTTTACCGAGCGTAAATTAACCAAAAACACATAATTAAAATAATTCCTGTAATGAAGAACCATTGTCTTTTATCTCTACTGACGTTTTTTCTGTTAAACGGATTATTATGCTCTCATTCATCCTTGAATGCGGAAAATATTGTTATTTCTGAAACATTTTCAAGTGAGGCTTTTCCTTTATCTGCAGATGGAGCCGCTGCTGCTATTATAGTTGACAACAATGATGCGGATGTAGTAAAAATCGTTGTGCAGGCATTTAGTAGCGATGTTGCTATGATCACTGGAGCAAGACCTGCAGTTAAAACAGTTATGGATAGCAATCCCTCTGTGATTGTTGGTACACTTGGTAAATCGTCATTGATCGATCAGTTGGCACAAAACGGAAAAATCAACAAAGTGCGCCTGGAGGGCAAATGGGAAACATTCAGCATTTCGGTGGTTGACAACCCGTTGAGTGGTATGTCCAGGGCACTGGTAATTGCCGGTAGCGATCCCCGCGGAACAGCTTTCGGAGTTTTCGAGCTTTCCCGCATGATGGGCGTTTCGCCTTGGGTGTGGTGGGCAGATGTGATACCCGAATCTCGTAGTGCAATTTATGTGTCGGGTAGTGATGCATTTGGACCACCCTCCGTAAAGTACCGTGGCATGTTTATCAATGATGAAGACTGGGCAATGCAACCCTGGGCAGCAAAAAATATAGACAAAACCATTAATAGTGGAAGAGGAGATATAGGACCTCGCACATACGAGAAAATATTTGAGTTGATGCTCCGGACAAAATCGAATTATCTGTGGCCTGCCATGCATGCATGTACCAAAGCATTTTGGTATTACAAAGAAAATCCCGCGGTGGCACGTAAATATGCGATAGTACTCGGCTCAAGCCATTGTGAACCTATGCTTCGAAACAATGAAGATGAATGGCGTCGTAATTTTTCGTCAGAATATCCCGGAGTAACCAAAGGCGAATGGAATTGGAAAACCAACAGTACAGTTATAAAGAACTATTGGATAGATCGTGTAAAAGAATCGAAAAATACTGAGGCTGTTTACACACTTGGCATGCGCGCTGTTCATGATGAAGCAATGTTAGGATACAATACCGATAAAGAAAGGGCTGAAGCACTGAAGGATATTATTGCTAATCAGCGTAATATTTTAGAAACTTATGTTGAAAAACCCAAATCAACAATCCCTCAGTTGTTTTGTCCGTACAAAGAGGTACTGCTTCAATATAATGAAGGCATTGATTTGCCAGATGATGTGACTTTGCTGTGGGCAGACGATAATCACGGACATATCCGTCAGCTATCTACTCCTCAGGAGCAATTACGAAGTGGTGGCAGCGGTATTTACTATCATCTTTCTTATTTAGGACCTCCACGTCAGGATTATTTGTGGCTTTCTTCCACATCACCGGTAAAAATCAGCCGTGAAATGACGAAGGCTTACGATTTGAATGCAAAGAACATTTGGGTATTTAACATTGGAGACTTGAAACCGGCAGAATATGAATATCAATTTGCCATGGATTTAGCCTGGGATGTGGAAGCATGGCGTCCGGAAAAGGCTCATCAGTATGCGAGGTATTGGGCAGAAGAAAATTTTGGCTCTGATTTGGCTGACGCTATTGCTGAAATACAACGTCAATATTACTATTTATCCGCATCCGGAAGGCCTGATCAAATCAATTGGGTTACCTTTGATGTTGACGAAATGGAAGACCGCCTAGTTGCATATGCAACATTGGTTGATCAAGTAAACGTTTTAGAGTCCCAAATACCGGATCGACTTAAAGCAGCATATTTTCAATTGATTGTGTATCCGATAAAAGGTGCCGCTGCAATCAATGAAAAAATACTCGGCGGAAAGTTAAGTTTTGATTATGCAAGACTTGGAAAAACATCAAAGGCTTTAGCCATTGCTGATCGGTCAAAAGAGGCTTATCGTACAATAAGAGATTTGACTAATACGTACAACAAAGTAATTGCTAACGGAAAGTGGGATGGGATTATGCATTATGCACCGATGTCACGCGGTTTCTTTTATGATCCTATTGTAGTAACTCCTGATGTTATACCTTATGATTTTGTTCCTGACGAAACTCCTGTTCAGAAAATTGAAATTGCAGCTAAGGATTACCAAACAAAATCCCAGAGTGTAAAAGTGATTGAAGAACTGGGGGTAGCCGGATCCTCTGTAACTGTGTTGCCACTTAATATGATACAATATACAGCTTCTAATATAAGCTCGGCTCCAAGTGTGGAATACAAAGTACGGTTGAATAAAGGAGAAAATAAATTAAGGCTTAAGTTTTTACCAACATTTCCTCTTTATCCTGAGTTGGATTTGCGTTATGCAGTTTCTGTCGATGGAGCAACACCCCGGTTTGTAAGTTTAAATACGAAAGAAGGAAATAATGATTGGCGTTCGAGTGTGCTTCGTGGATATGCCAGACAAGACATGACTATTACAAGTGAATCGGCAAAAGATATAATTGTAAAAATATATTTTGCCGACCCCGGAGTTACTCTAAGTGCCTTAGAGCTAACTTCCGCTCATGTTGATTCATTCACCGGATATATTATTAATCCTGATTTTGAGCTTGGCGGGGACGGAAAGTTAATAACAGAAGTAAACAAAGACACTTTAGTTAGAGGTACGCCTTATGGATGGAAACAGCAAGGAACTCTCAAAGGTAATTCCTGGGGAACTAATCAGGATGCTGTTAATTTCCATGGCATGAATGTTTGTTGGTATGCTTCTACTCCCATGCCGTATGAATTTAGATTATATCAGGACATAACCATGCTTCCTGCCGGAGAATACCTGCTTCGTTGTCAACTGGCGGTTCCCGAGGGTAAGTTGACTACTCAACGTCTTTTTGCCAATAAATACGTACAGTATTATGGGAAGGAGAGTGACTATGCCTCCAACCTTACTGCCGCAGAGATTAATACTTTTGCCGGATATGAGGTAGAGTCCGAAAGTGGTGGTGGACAAATGATTGCACTTAAAGAAATGGCCGTGAAGTTCATATTATTAGAAGGTGAGAGCCTTCGTATAGGTATATGTACGAGCAATAGAGCAGGTGATGGAACTTATAGAACAGATAATTCCGGATTCTTCAAGGTAGATAATTTCCGTTTAGAGCGCATCCGAGAACTTGATGACCAAGCTATACTGTCCATGTTGGGAGAACTGATACTGGAAGCGCAAAATCTCTATGATTCGACAACCGGAGGTACTGCAGGCGGACAATACCCACAGCAAGCACGCACAACACTACAAGTATCAATTCAAACGGCACAAACAATGCATCAGAATGCAAACGCTACCATGACGCAATTGGTAAAAGCTCGTGAGGATTTGAAAAAAGCCATTATTGCTTACAAAAAAACAATGATTAAGTTTTCATCATTTATAGTCAATGCAAGTTTTGAATATAAATCAGAAGGTGTATTAAATGATGGATCTACTGTGTATGGAACACCTTATGGCTGGCAAGATACAGAAAATATCTCCGGAACTTCCTTTGGAATTAATAGAGATGCAACCAATATGGATGGTAGCAACTCCTGTTGGTATCGTTCCGCTCCTTCTATGCCGGATCACTTTGAATTGTACCAGGAAATTACCGGGTTGCCTTCCGGAAAATACACAGTCCGTTGTAAAATGTCAGTACCGAATGGAAAAATAACAACTCAACGTCTTTTTGCAAACAATCAAGTGCGATATTATGGCTATACGACTGATTATGGAGCCAATATCGCAGAAGGAGAAGAGTATAGTTTTGCCGGTTTGGAAACTTCAAGTAATCACAGATTACAGGAAATGGAGGTAAATGTAGTAATTCAAGCAGGTGAAACTCTGAAATTAGGTGTTCGTACTTCCAATAAAAAAGCGGATGGAACTGCATCGACCGGTGATGAGGGTTGGTTTAAGGTAGATGATTTTCGTTTGGAATTAAAAGAATTATACGAAGAAGTGGGTTTAGAGTTAATAGAAGACGCTTCTTTAAAAGTGATAGGGGAGAGAGGCAGGTGCAGGATAATTTTTGAAGAACAAGTTGACTCTGCCTATGTTAGGATAATTTCTTTATCAGGTAAGGTATTATACTCCAATACAACAAAGGAACAAGAAGTCTGTGTTTCACTACCTACAGGACTTTATATCGTTGCTGCCTTTGCTAATGAAAAGTTGAAAACAGGTAAAGTTTTAGTAAATTGACAGAAAACTTTGAAGTTTTTTCCAAAGCTCAAGAACATCTAATAGTAAGATCTGTTGATATTACAAGAATATTTTCATCAATTTTTATTTATTTTTCAATAGCTAATTATGTATTATCTTAATCGGTTTTTTTCTATCATCCTGTTTTTATTTCTCATGTCGATAAATTTTGTTTGTGGGGCAACTCTGGACATTTATCCGCTTCCTCAGAATGCAAAGAAAAGCGAAGTGTTCAGTATTACAATAAATGATCAAGATGTAAATGTAATTGATTACATGGATTATCACTACATGCACATTGGCTTCGACGGAAATATAGACATTACGATTACTTCCAGTGAAAGTATTGATACTTTTAAAATTAGTCCTCTTTCATTGGGCATAGAGGCCACAGTAAACGATAACCGCTTATCATTTAATCTGTCGCAGGTAACATCGGACGACGAAACACCAAGATACCTTGTAGTACAAATAAACAACCTTGAGAAATTAGTTATTTTGGGTGATTTGCCCGAGGTGAATGCCCCGACAATTGCTACAGAAGGCATTTACAGGATTACGGCTGCACCGTATCTTGCTGATTCGACGGGAGTGGAGTTTGCACAAACAGCAATACAAGAAGCGATAAATGATGCTTCACAAGCAGGTGGAGGTATTGTTTATGTTCCCTACGGGTTATATACGATAAAAGAAAATTTGTCGGTGAAAAGCAATGTGGAGCTTTACTTAGCCCCCGGAGCTGTTCTCAAAGCAATTGATATAAGAAGTCAATACCAGCAAACTTCAACATTGCCGCCGGCTGTAATTGTTCACAACGCAAAGAATGCAAAAATTACAGGAAGGGGTGAAATAGACGGAAGTGGTTATAAACTTATGTCGCCCCCTGCCGGTTTTACCTCTCAATCGGTGCAACATCCCCGGCGAAGGGTTGTACAGCTTGATTATTCTTCGAAAGTGGAATTGAATGGAATCATTGTCAAAGATGGTTCAGGATGGACTATTGAATTGATGCGTTCGGACAGCCTGATTGTTCAAAACGTTAAAGTATTGAATCACAAGGATATTAAATATAAGATAGAGAACGATGGTATCAATTCTGTTTCATCATCCAATACCGTAGTAAATCAATGTTTTGTAATAACCATTGATGATGCATATTGTGTGAAAGCACGATATACTGATATGGATAATTGTGTTTTCAGCAACAATGTCAGTTATAATTGGAGCGGTGGAGTTAAAGCCGGTATGCAGAGTGTGGGCAATATGTCGAATATGTTGTTTCGCAATTGCGATGCGATTCACTGCAGAAGAGGGGTTTCCATTGATACGCGGGAAGGTACGAAACCGATTGCTAATGTAGAGTTTCGTGATATCAGGGTTGAAGAAACGGAAGCAACCATATCGGGTGGTGATTATGCAGTGGAATTTGAATCAAAGCTAGCTCCTATTTCAAATATAAAAATCGTTAGATTAAGTTGTCTTGATAACAATAAAATGAATTTTTACGGAAGTTACGATATCAGTAATATTGAATTCGAGGATTTACGGATCAAAGGTGAACTTATTACCAGTGGATCGCAACTGAATATAATGAAAAGAAATAATATCTCTTTAAGTTATTCATTTAAAACCAGCGAACCTGTTGAATCTAATGATCCTGAAGAAACGGTTTTTATTATTAATTCCAGTTTTGAATACCAGTCAGAAGGAGTTCTTAATGATGGTGCTACTTTTTACGGAACACCTTACGGATGGAGTGATACGGGAATAAATGGTACTTCATTCGGCATTAATAACGATGCTGCTGACAAAGACGGTAATAATGCGTGTTGGTATCAATCTTCACCCATGCCTGGTAATTTTGAATTGTACCAAAATATATCCGGATTATCGGCAGGCAAATATACCGTATATTGCAAAATGGCTGTTGATAATGGGAAATTAACAACTCAACGTCTTTTCGCCAACAATAATGTACAATATTACGGTTATGAATCTGACTACAGCAACGCAAACCTGAATACAGATGAGGAATATAGTTTTGCTTCCTGGCTACCTTCAACTGCGTCTCCTCTTAATTTACGAGAAATGAAAGTTGATGTGGTAATAGCTCAAGGAGAAACACTTAAACTTGGAGTTCGTACCAACAACAAAAAATCGGATGGAACTTTTGCAACAAATAATGCCGGATGGTTTAAGGTGGACCATTTTCGTTTGGAATTAAAAGAATTACATGAAGAAGCAGGCTTAGATGTGGTTGAAGAGGGTTTTTTAAAAGTAATAGGAGAAAAAGAAGGTGGATGTAGAATAATTCTCAAAGACCATGTCAATGCCATCCCTGTCAAGGTGACATCTTTATCAGGTCACACAGTATATTCCGGTAAAATTCAAGGACAAGAAACCTGGATTGCATTACCAACGGGATTTTATATCATTACATCCACTTTTGGTGGTCAAACAAAACAATTTAAATTTATTTCGAAGTAGAAATTTTCGAAGCAGAATTGTTGTTTGTTTGTTTATAGCTCCTCATAATCAGCCATATACCCCAAATAATAAAAGGAATACTAAGTAGTTGCCCCATGTTAAGAAGCATGCCTTCTTCGAAACTTTCCTGGTTGTTTTTGATGAATTCAACTATAAAACGAGAAAGGAAGATACCTATAAGGAATACACCGAATATCAAACCAGTACGTTTGTAGGCTTCGCGCTTCCAATAGAGCCAATAGGTGATGCCAAAGGTAATCAGACAATAAATGGCTTCATAAATTTGGGTGGGATGCATGGGCGTTACTTGATTGTCGCGTACAAAGATAAATCCCCAGGGTAGGGTAGTGGGGCCTCCATAAATTTCCGAGTTCATCAAGTTACCTAAACGAATCATAGCGCCGCAGACTGCCACGCCAATGACCAATCTGTCAAATACCCAAATCATGCCCTTTTTCGAGAATTTTTTATCAAATAAATAAGTTGATATAACGATGCCTATCGCACCGCCATGGCTGGCTAATCCTCCTTGCCAAATAAATAAAATCTCTTGTGGACGCGCTAAATAGTAAGTCGGGTTGTAGAACAGACAATGACCGAGTCGTGCACCTAAAATAGCTCCCAAAACCGTGTATATAAATAATTTATCTGTCCATTTGTCGGGTAATTCTTCATGTTTGAATATTTTTTGGGTAATGACTAAGGTAAACCAAATGCCTAATGCCCAAAGTAAACCGTACCATCTGACATGAATACTGCCTAAACTAAATAGTACCGGATCAACGTCCCAGGTGATGTAATTTAACATATCGTTTTGTTTTCTTGTGTGTTTCTATGTCTTGTTGTATTTATTTACCGTGACAATGTTTGTATTTTTTACCGCTTCCGCAGAAACAGGGTTCATTACGTCCGGGTTTTTTCTCTGCTTGAATAGGCTCAGTCCTTTGATTTTCGCGTGTGTCTTGTTTAGTAGGATCCTGACTAGAGCTGTATTCGTCTTTTTGGGTTTTGTAGCGACTTAAATCCAACCGTTGAGCAAGACGTGCTTCCCTGACTTGTTCAGGTTCACGCATAGGAATTTGTCCGCGCATGAGTATAGATACTACCTTTCTGTTCATTGATTCAATCATTTCTTTGAACAAACCGAAAGATTCCAATTTATAAATCAAAAGCGGATCCTTTTGTTCGTACGAAGCTGTTTGCACTGAATTACGCAATTCATCCAATTGACGTAAATGTTCTTTCCATTCATCATCAATGACATGCAATAAAATTTGTTTTTCGAACGAGCGTATAATTTCTTTGGCTTTCGTGGAATATGCAGTTTCCAAATGAGCAGAGATATTATATATACGCTTCCCATCGGTTACGGGTACCAATATGTTTTCATATTGTTGCCCCTGTTTTTCATATACTTGTTTGATAACAGGATACGCAATATCAGCCAACTTATCCATTTTCCGGTTAAAGGAGGTCAATGCTTCTTCTGCGACCTGTTCGGAGATATCGTTGATCCTTCCGGAAATAAATTGTTCCTCTTCAAGAGGGGCATTAATGGCAAAATTTCTGAGTAATTCTTCTTCGAAATAGGCATAATCCTGAATGTCTTTTGTATTTTCAACGATGTTGTCAGAGAGGTCATAAATCATGTTTGTAATTTCAACCCCGATTCTTTCACCCATCAAAGCATGTCGGCGTTTTGAATAAACTACTTCCCTTTGAGAATTCATCACATCATCATATTCCAATAGTCGTTTGCGAATCCCAAAGTTATTCTCTTCTACTTTTTTCTGGGCACGTTCAATGGATTTTGAAATCATGGAATGCTCAATCATTTCACCTTCTTTGAAACCTAATCTGTCCATCACCGAAGCTATGCGTTCAGAACCGAACAAACGCATCAAATCATCTTCTAAAGAAATAAAAAATACTGAAGAGCCAGGGTCTCCCTGACGACCGGCACGCCCTCTAAGCTGACGGTCAACGCGACGGCTTTCATGACGTTCAGTGCCGACAATAGCCAGTCCACCTGCTTTTTTCACTTCCGGACTTAGTTTGATGTCCGTACCACGACCGGCCATATTGGTTGCGATAGTTACAGTACCGCTTTGTCCGGCTTCTGCAACAATATCGGCTTCCCGCTGGTGTAATTTAGCGTTCAATACATTGTGTTTGATTCTTCTGGCCGTTAACATCCTACTTAATAACTCGGAAATTTCCACAGAAGTTGTACCTACCAACACCGGGCGTCCGGCTTTGATAAGACTATCAATTTCTTCAATAACGGCATTGTATTTCTCACGTTTTGTCCTATACACGCGATCTTCCATGTCGTCCCTTGCTATGGGTTTGTTGGTAGGAATAACCACCACATCCAATTTATAAATGTCCCAGAACTCGCCAGCTTCAGTTTCAGCAGTTCCCGTCATACCGGCCAATTTGCTGTACATCCTGAAATAATTCTGCAGGGTGATGGTAGCAAAAGTTTGTGTAGCTGCTTCCACCTTTACATTTTCTTTGGCTTCAATTGCCTGATGCAGACCATCCGAATAACGACGTCCTTCCATGATACGCCCGGTTTGCTCATCCACAATTTTCACCTTGTTGTCCAATACCACGTATTCAACGTCTTTTTCAAATAGCGTATAAGCCTTTAATAATTGATTGATAGTATGTACACGTTCCGATTTGATGGCATAATTTTGATGAATTTCATCTTTAGCAGCCTGTCTTTCAGTAGGAGAAAGGGTAGTGTTCTTTTCTAATTCGGCAATTTCACTGCCCACGTCCGGCAATACAAAAAAATTCGGATCTTCCGAGTTTCCGGTTATTAAATCTATCCCTTTGTCTGTCAGATTAATTCCTTTGTTCTTTTCATCTATTACAAAGTACAAAGGGTCAGTAGCAATGTGCATGTTTCTGTTTTGCTGTTCCATATAGAACTCCTCAGTCTTCAAGAGTTGAGCTTTAATGCCCGGTTCGCTTAAAAACTTGATCAGCGGATTATTTTTAGGTAACCCTTTAAAAGAACGAAACAACGCCAATGCACCTTCTTCCCGTTTTTTCTCATCTTCAGATTTCATCAACTCCTTCGCTTCAGCCAGATATTTGGTTGCCAGCGTTTTTTGAGCAGCAACTAATTTTTCCACCTTTGGACGCAAATCGTCAAAAAGCTGATCATCACCGCGAGGTACGGGACCTGAAATAATTAGAGGAGTACGTGCATCATCCACCAAAACCGAGTCAACTTCATCCACAATGGCATAATTATGTTTTCTTTGTACCAAATCTTCCGGATGTATGGCCATATTATCCCGGAGGTAGTCGAAACCGAATTCATTATTGGTGCCGAATGTAATATCAGCAAGATAAGCTTGACGACGCTCCTCGGAATTAGGTCTGTGCTTATCAATGCAGTCTACGGACAAACCATGGAACATGTACAAAGGACCCATCCATTCAGAGTCACGTTTAGAAAGATAGTCGTTAACAGTCACCACATGCACGCCACGTCCGGTTAAAGCATTCAGGAAGACGGGTAGGGTAGCCACCAATGTTTTTCCTTCACCGGTAGCCATTTCTGCAATTTTTCCTTTATGCAAAACCGTACCACCAAAAAGCTGTACATCGTAATGTACCATATCCCATTTGATCATGTTTCCACCGGCAGACCACTCGTTTTTGTAGATGGCAGTGTCGCCTTCTATGGATACAAAGTCGTGTTTTACAGCCAATTCTCGGTCAAACTGAGTTGCTTTTACCCTAATCTCTTTATTTTCAGTGAATCTACGAGCCGTATCTTTAATAACAGCGAATGCATCCGGCAGGATATTTTCCAAAATTTTCTCGTTTTTGGAAATTACTTCTTTCTCTAATTTATCAATCTCATTATAAATTTTTTCAAGTTGATGAATTTCCGTTTCTTCCACTGATGCCTTCAATTCTTCAATGCGAGAGACGTCTGCAGCAGTATAATCCCTAACTTTCTGTTTCAGATTTTCAGCAAAAGCTCTTAATTCATCGTTGGATAATTGAACGACTGTTTCGTATGCTTTTTTGGTTTTGACTACATAAGGTTCAATTTCCTTCAAGTCACGCTGCGCCTTGTTACCAAAGATTTTTTTGATAGTATCGTTGAATGTCATTTTTTTATTGTTTTTCAGTTTTTATTTCGAAGCACAAAGGTAATATTTTTTGAACGTTTTATGCTTATAAATTTTGTTTTTATTCTTGATTGAAAGTATGACCTTGCCCGATAAACTGAAAAAGTGGTCGCGATCTTAAACTTTTTATTTAAGCAAAAAAACGAAATAGGGTATGGGAAATCATTCATTTTTAATTACTTGAGTAGTAATTATTTGTCATTTTTCTGTTATTTTTTCAAACAAAAACATACTAAAATATTGCTTTTATATAAACTTTTTTTACCTTTGTCTTTTTAGTTATATAAATGAAGTCGTTTCATTTGTCATGTATGACTTAAAATAATGTTCATGTTCTCTAAAAAAACACCTAAAAAAATGAATGGAGATAGTTCTAAGAAAGAAAACTACAGGAATGATGATTCACCAATTCTAATTCCTAAGATCAGTTTTGTTGAAGGTTATATCAAATCTCACAAGGCAATTCGCATTGAGTGTAATTTCAATGGTACAATTTTTACCAATAATCGTGTGATTGTTGATAGTTCGTCTCAAATAACGGGTGATATCATTTGCTCGGAATTGCTTTTGGAAGGAACTGTTGTTGGTAACATTTTTTGTGTAGGGCGTGTGTCCATGAATAAAGGTGCTCGCGTTATAGGTAAAATCTATACTGCAACATTTACAAATGAGCAAGATACTAACTTGCAATGTGTAATTCAGATTCCCAAACCTGAATCTATTTCTGCAGCTAAAGGAATTCTTGAAAATTTGAATATGGATACCGGTTTGTCTGTTGATCCGATTCTGACTCAAATTCGTGATTTGTTTTACGAAAGTGCTTATGCACGTAAAAACAATCCGGACAAAGAAATTATTAATAAATTTACCGAACAACAAGAAATTGTCGAAGTTCCTAAAAAACCATCAGTCAAAAAAGATGAACCACAGGCTGCTACTGTCGCTGTTGATGTTCAGAAGTAATTATTAAAAAATTTACGCTCAAACAGCTAAATCGTCCGGAATTGCAACTTTGTTGCTCAAACAAGGACGATTTTTTTTGTCTCATATTTTTTTTACTGATTGATATTTTTAATACAATCCTCATACACAGAAACTTAAATTAAAAAAGTAGCGATGAAAAACCATATTGCTGCAAATATAAAACAAACATTTGAATTTTCCTATAATTTATATTATGTCAAATAGGATGTTGATAAAAAATAGAAGGCATTCAGGTTTATGCCCTCTCTCAATCTGCTCTTGGGGCTGTCTCAAAAGCAAATATTCAACTAAAACCCGCAAGGTGTCTTAGAAGTGTTCAAATGCAAGGCGCTGAGATTGAGGGCAAAGGAGCATACTTGAGGTATGTGACTGAGCCCGAATATCGAAAGCAACGCAGCAATTGGGCACTTATGAGACACCGCCATTAGCTTTTTGTTTCGATCAGTTTGATCGACAATTCCTCCAATTGCATTTCGTCTATGGCAGACGGCGCATTGATCATCACATCACGTCCGGCATTATTTTTAGGAAAAGCTATACAATCGCGAATTGAATCTAATTCAGCAAATAAAGAAACTAATCTGTCTAAGCCGAAAGCAATACCTCCATGCGGAGGTGCTCCATATTGAAATGCTTTCATCAGAAAACCAAATTGCTTTTCTGCCTGTTCTTTGGTAAAACCAAGTAACTCAAACATTTTATTCTGCAAATTACTGTCGTGAATTCTGATGGATCCCCCACCCAACTCCACACCGTTGATAACTAAATCGTATGCATTGGCTCTAACGTCACCTGTAGACTTGTCTAACATTGGAATATCTTCCTTTTTCGGTGATGTAAACGGGTGATGCATGGCATAATAACGTTGGGTTTCTTCATCCCACTCAAAGAGAGGAAAATCAGTGACCCACAACGGTTTATAATCATTTGTTTTGCGAAGACCCAATCTTGATCCCATCAGGAGTCTTAGTTCGCTCAAAGCTTTTTGAGTGTCTCCCTTATCCCCTGCTAATATGAGGATTAGATCACCGGCTTGTGCATTAAATAGCTTAGTTATTCGTCTTAAATCGTCTTGAGAATAAAACTTATCAACAGAAGATTTGAAAGAACCATCATCCTCGCAGCGGATATAAACCAATCCTTTGGCACCTATTTGCGGACGTTTTACAAAATCTGTCAATTCATCAATTTGCTTGCGTGTATAAGACGCACAAGCTTTGGCACAGATACCTCCGACATATTCGGAACTATCAAACACCACAAAATCATTTCCTGATACAGCTTCTTTCAGTTCCACAAACTTCATATCAAAACGAATATCCGGTTTATCCGAACCATAATATTTCATGGCATCTGCATAGGTCATTTTTGGAAAATCATATTGAATATCAATATTTTTGATAGTTTTAAACAAATGTTTTGTCAAACCTTCAAACATTTGCAATATGTCTTCTTGTTCTACAAATGACATTTCACAGTCAATCTGTGTAAATTCAGGTTGCCTGTCGGCGCGCAAATCCTCATCCCTGAAGCATTTGGCAATTTGAAAATATCGGTCAAATCCGGAAACCATCAACAGTTGCTTGAATAACTGCGGCGATTGAGGTAAGGCATAAAACTGTCCGGGATTCATGCGTGAAGGAACGACAAAATCTCTGGCTCCTTCGGGTGTAGATCCAATCAATATCGGAGTTTCTACTTCTAAAAATTGCTGTTTATTCAAATAACTGCGTGTCTCAAAAGTAATTTTATGACGTAAGACAAGATTATTTTTGACATTGGGCCTTCTTAAATCCAAATAACGGTATTTCATGCGCAGATCATCTCCCCCATCCGTATTTTCTTCTATGGTAAAAGGAGGCGTAACTGACTCATTCAGAATCACTAAATCATCAACTAAAATTTCAATATCTCCGGTTGGAATGTGTTTGTTTTTATTACTTCTTTCCGATACGGTACCAGTAACTTGCACTACAAACTCACGTCCCAATTCATTGGCTTGATCGCATAATTCAGCATGAATATCCTGATTAAAAACCAATTGTGTAATGCCGTAACGATCACGTAAGTCAATGAAAGTCATTCCTCCCATCCTTCTGATTTTTTGAACCCAACCTGCTAAGGTCACTTTTTTCCCTGCGTCTTGCAAGCGTAATTCGCCGCAATGATTTGTCCTGTACATACTTTTAATAAAATAGAAATTGTCACAAAAGTAGTGATTTTTTATGATTCGGATTATTTTTTCTGTCCTTTTAAGGGAAGATAAATGATTTTCTTCGTCTTAAAAAACTCTTCTTCAAAGAAGTCGCTGATTTCAATAACGTTGACTATATTTTTGAAAGACTGTGTTTCATCTTGAACATCACCGCCTTTCAGGGTTATCAATCCGTTAGGCAATGCATTTTTCTGTTCATACGCAATGTTTTTTCTTACCAATCTTTCCAATTCAGGAAGCGACATCACAGCACGACTAACCACAAAGTCAAACTTTGCCTTTTCTTCCTGTACGCATTTTTGTTGTAATGCTGTATTCTTCAGCCCAATAGCATTTGCAACCTCCTGCCCTACCCTGATTTTTTTGGCGATAGAGTCAATCAATAAAAAGTCACATTCGGGAAAAAGTATGGCTAAAGGAACACCCGGGAATCCACCGCCCGTACCCACATCCAACAATTTTGAACCCGACTTGAAATTGATGAACCGGGCAATAGCCAAAGAATGCAAAACATGGTGCAGGTACAGATTTTCTATATCCTTGCGTGAAATTACGTTGATTTTAGCATTCCAATCCGTATACAGATCATACAAAGCCTCGAATTGCTGCTTTTGTTGCTGAGTTAAATCAGGAAAATACTTGAGTATTACGTTCATAGATTGTCTGATGAAATTGGGATGCAAATCTACATGATAATTTTCATTTTTCATACGATCATAATTTATTTTAAGTTCTCAAACAAACAGTTCAGGAATAGATAATTATTTGTTTCATAACATTTTATCTAAAAATTCAATGAAATAAACAGAAAGGCTTTACTGATTATTCACGGAATTTACTTTTAAAGAAATCATCCATAAACTTACTTGTATATCTAAAAAAATACCTTATCTTTGCAGCCGTTTTGAAACAAATACGGGGTGTAGCGCAGTCCGGTTAGCGCACCTGCTTTGGGAGCAGGGGGTCGCGAGTTCGAATCCCGCCACCCCGACAAAACTTGCAAGAAGATGATTTTAAGGCTGTTATAGTTGTTATTCAGTACATTAAAATCATCTTTTTTTGTGTGTATAAAAAGAAATTTACAATCAAAAAAACTATAATCGTATGAAAGCTTATGTTTTTCCCGGTCAGGGAGCTCAATTTGTTGGGATGGGTAAAGATTTGTATGAACAATCCGAGATTGCCCGTACGTATTTTGAAAAAGCAAATGAGATCCTTGGTTTTAGAATAACTGATTTGATGTTTGATGGAACCCCTGAAGACTTAAAACAAACCAAGGTAACCCAACCTGCTGTTTTTTTACATTCGGTGATTTCTGCACTGGTATTGGGAAAAGATTTTAAACCTGATATGGTCGCCGGACATTCTTTAGGCGAATTCTCCGCTTTGGTGGCAGCCAAAGCCTTATCATTTGAAGATGGATTGAAATTGGTTTATAAACGTGCTTTAGCCATGCAGAAAGCCTGTGAGATGGAAGAATCCACCATGGCCGCTGTGCTCGGATTGAGCGACGAGGATGTGGAAGAAGTTTGCGATTCCATCACCACTGAAGTGGTGGTGCCGGCAAATTACAATTGTCCGGGACAATTGGTGATTTCAGGTTCTGTAGCAGGTATAGACATGGCTTGTGAAGCACTGAAAGAAAAAGGAGCCAAACGTGCCTTAAAATTACCGGTAGGCGGTGCTTTTCACTCTCCTTTGATGCAGCCGGCGGGCGAAGAACTGCAAACAGCTATCAGTAATACTTTAATTGTTGCACCCGTATGTCCTGTATATCAAAATGTTAATGCTTATCCTCAAACCGACCCTGAGGCAATTAAGCAAAATTTAATTGCTCAGTTGACGGCTCCTGTCAGATGGACTCAAACCGTTATGAATATGATAACCGATGGCGCTGACGAATTTTTGGAAATGGGTCCCGGCGATGTACTGAAAGGATTGATCAAGAAAATTAATCCGGAAGTTACGGTCGGATAAAAAACTTTCATGGCAGGTATTTATATACATATACCTTTTTGTACCCAAAGATGTTCCTACTGCGACTTTTATAGAGAAATCAGTTCGGACAATAAGAAAATAGATGCCTTTGTACAGGTATTGATCCATGAAATTAAATTGCGAAAGGATGAATTGAACGGAGAATCAATTCAGACGATTTACTTTGGAGGAGGAACCGCCAGTGTACTCAATTCTAATCAGTTTCGCTTAATTTTTGATATTTTGCACCAATATTTTACGATTTGCAGCGATGCTGAAATCACCTTAGAAGCAAATCCTGATGATCTGACCAATGCATATCTTGACTCCCTCTCTCCCCTTCCAATCAATCGTTTAAGCATAGGCATCCAAACTTTTAATGATAAACATTTAAGAGAGTTAAATCGCCGGCATAATGCTGCCCAAGCGTATGATGCTGTTGTTAATGCCAGAAAATACGGATTTAAAAATATCAGCATTGATTTGATTTATGCTCTGCCCGGACAAAATATAAATGACTGGGAGCAACAGTTGGATGCTGCTCTTCAGTTACAGGTAGAACATATTTCAGCTTATGGCCTGACTTACGAAGAAGGAACTGCTTTGTGGCATCATAGGAATGAAGGAAGAGTACGGGAAACAGACGACGAAACATCAATTATCATGTTTAATCGTCTCAGGGCAAAAATGAAAGAAAATGGTTATGAGGCTTATGAAATATCCAATTATGCAAAGCCGGGCTTCAGATCAACGCACAATAGCGCCTACTGGAAGTTTATTCCTTATTTAGGTTTCGGACCATCTGCTCATTCTTTCGATGGAAAATCCAGACAGTGGAATGTGTCTTCAGTACAACAATACATAAAGCAAATCCGGAATCATCAGTCCTTTTTTGAAAAAGAAATACTGAGCGAGCAGGATTTTTATAATGACTATATAATGATAGCTTTGCGGACTTCAGAGGGTATAGACACCAACTATCTACACGAACGTTTTGGTCAGGAGTTGCTGGATTACTGCATGCAGAATGCCGCTTCCCATCTTGCAACCAAGGATTTGATTATGAGTGGTCATTGTTTGAGTTTATCAAATACAGGCATACACATAGCAAATATCATCATTATGAACTTAATGAAGGTATAAAACGAACATAAACTGATATAATAAATTATAATCCTAGGATTCGTAAGAAATAAAATTGTAAATTTGCCCGTTAATCATTTTAAACATGGCTGATAAAACCAATAACAAAAATTTTAAGAAGTCGTTTAATCGGTGGTTTTGGGCAATATTCATTGCCGGTTTACTATCCATCGCCGGTATTTTCTTTTTTATCAATATTGGCTGGCTGGGTTATTTACCGGCTATAGACCAATTACAAAATCCTATTAACAAATACGCTACAGAACTATATTCTGCTGATTTAAAATTAATCGGAAGCTTTTCCGAAAGTGAAGATAATCGCATTAAAACCGAATACAGCCAGATTTCAAAACATGTTATTGATGCACTTATTTCCACTGAAGATGAAAGGTTCTACGACCATTCTGGCATTGACGGAAAGGCATTGGCAAGGGTATTTGTCAAACGTGGGTTGTTTAGACAAAAGAGTTCAGGAGGTGGAAGCACCATAACCCAGCAACTCTCCAAATTATTATATTCTCCAAAAGCTAATAACATATTCCAAAGAGCCTTGCAAAAACCGATTGAATGGGTTATTGCCGTGCAATTGGAAAAAATTTACACCAAAGAGGAAATCATTACTCTGTATCTCAATCAATTTGATTTTCTATACAATGCTGTCGGCATCAAATCAGCAGCCCATGTTTATTTCAATATTACGCCGGCGGAATTAAATATAGAAGAAGCAGCTACCTTGATCGGTATGTGTAAGAATCCTTCTTTATACAATCCAAGAAGATTTCCTGACCGTGCCCTTCAAAGGAGAAATGTGGTGTTGGATCAGATGCGGAAATCGGGTTACCTCTCTGTTGAAGAAAGGGACTCAATCAGCCAGTTACCCTTGGTTTTAGATTTTCAGCGAATTGATCACAGACAAGGATTAGCACCTTATTTTAGGCAGTACTTGCGGGTTATCATGACTGCCAAAAAGCCCGTCAAAAGCAATTATGCCAGTTGGCAGGACGAAATATTCAAAGAAGATATGTGGCAATGGGAAAATAATCCGTTGTATGGCTTCTGTAATAAAAATTTCAAATCCGATGGTTCTCCTTATAACCTTTATACAGATGGTTTGAAAATCTATACCACCATTGATTCTCGCATGCAACAATATGCAGAAGAGGCTGTAAATGAACATATTCCCCAATTACAACAAACATTCTTTCAGGAAAAAAAGGGAAGGTCCTATGCTCCTTTTTCTAAACACGTGACCAAGGAAGAAATCAATGCATCCTTAACCAGGTCCATACGTGACTCTGAAAGGTACAGACGACTGAAACAAAGTGGTGCAAGCACAGAAGAAATCAATAGCATTTTCGATACTAAAACCGAAATGCAGGTCTTCTCTTACAATGGAATGATAGATACCATCATGTCGCCAAGGGATTCCGTGCGCTATATCAAGCACTTTTTAAGATGCGGATTTGTTTCCATAGACTCCAAAACGGGACATGTAAAAGCCTATGTAGGTGGTCCTAATTTTTCTCATTTTCAGTATGATATGGTTACCTTGGGAAAACGTCAGGTTGGCTCTACCATCAAGCCTTTTCTATATACTTTAGCCATGGATGAAGGCATGTGGCCCTGTGACAAAACCATGAATGTACCTATCACTTTGAAAGATGGCAACGGCGAGGATTGGTCACCGACCAACACAAGTTCGGCAAGAGTAGGCGAAGAAGTAACCCTGAAGTGGGGACTTGCCAATTCCAACAACTGGATATCAGCTTATTTGATGAGTTTGTTCACACCGGAATCTTTAGTGAAATTGATGCAATCTTTTGGAATCAGAAGTCATTTAGATCCTGTTATTTCACTTTGTCTCGGTCCCGCGGATATTTCACTGATAGAGATGGTAGATGCTTATACCGCTTTTCAAAATAAGGGAATTCGGGTTGACCCACTGTATGTAACTCGTATTGAAGACAGTCATGGTAATATCATAGGAACATTTACACCCAATATGTATGAAATTTTTAGTGAATCCACCGCTTATAAAATGATTTATATGCTTAGGGCAGTGATGGATGAAGGCACAGGCGTCAGGGTTCGTTACCGGTATAAATTAAACATGCCTATGGGTGGCAAAACAGGAACGACGCAAAATAATTCTGACGGTTGGTTTATGGGTTTTACACCTTCATTGGCTTCAGGTGTTTGGGTTGGTGGCGAGGACAGGGCCATTCATTTCGACAATCTTGCTGAAGGACAAGGAGCCAATATGGCATTGCCGATATGGGCTTTGTACATGCAAAAAGTACTGGCAGATACCACATTAGGTTATACTCCGGATGAGCAATTTGACGTACCGGCTTCATTCAATGCCAACGCCGGATGTGAAGAAAACGTTTTTGACTGGTAGATAACGCATATAACATTTATATCTATTGAAACATAAATTCATCATATCATTGGTATTTCTGTTTCATGTGGGATTTGTTTCCGCCCAATGGAATACGGAACGCATTCTGACTATCGGTCGAAATGCGTTGTATTTTGAAGATTATGTGCTTTCCATCCAATATTTCAATCAGGTCATCAAAATCAAACCTTATCTTGCTGAACCCTACATGTATCGCTGTATTGCCAAAATTCAATTAGGTGATTATGAAGGAGCCGAATTGGACGGCAATGAAGCCATTGATAGAAATCCATTTCTACCTCAGGCTTTTTATGCACGTGGGTTCACCCGAATGAAATTAGAAAAATACGAAGATGCTATACAAGATTTCACCAAAGCTTTAGAGTTTAGTCCCAATAATCAACACCTACTACTCAGCAGGATGTATGCCTATGAAAAGTTGGAAAACTATGAAGCTGCTATGCATGATGTTGATACATTCATGAAAATGAATCCCCGCAATACGCTGTTATGGTACGATAAAGGACGACTTTACTTATCTACTCAGGATACCATTGCCGCTGAAAATGCTTTTAATCAACTGATACAAGCTGATAGCAGCTCTTTTGTAGGATGGAGTGCCAGGGGATTGCTTAAATTACAGCGAAAAGATTACACCGGTGCTTACGCAGACTATTCCAAGGCAATCAAATTAAAATCTGACTTTTATGGAGATTACATCAACAGAGGGATTATCAACGTAGAGCAAAACAGGTATATGGAAGCATTGGCAGATTATGACCGGGCTATACAATTATATCCCAACAGTTTGTCAGCTTATCTCAACCGCGCCATTCTTCGTTCCAATTTGGGAGACAACAACAATGCGCTAGGAGATTTTAAAATAGTGCTGGGTATGGATTCTACCATCATGGAAGCTCGTTACAGCAAGGCTTTATTAGAAATGAAATTAAATAATTATCAGGAAGCTATTGCTGATTACCAAATCATCATCAATAAACATCCTTATTTTTTACCGGCTTATTGGGGCGTTGCAGAGGCATACGGAGCATTAAACAATATGCGAGAAGCTCATCAATACAGACAGAAAGCTCATGATTTAGAGACTAACAAAGACAATATTCGAGATAAAATTCAACAAGACTTAGATGCAAAAAATCAAATTGCAGCTGATATTCCTGAAAGTAAAACGGGAAGAAGGACTGAAATATTCAACCGGTATGCTGCACAGAACGTTGAGGACAATCAAACTGAGTCCAGGTATGCAAATGAAAAAAGGGGGGCTGTTCAAAACAAATTTGTTGATGTAATCAATGAGAAAAACTTTGTGCTGACTTATTATGCTAAGACCGATCAGTTGCGACAAACCAATCTTTATCATCCTCAAGTAGAAGCATATAACAGAAAACAACTGTTGGGAGCTGATATAAAAATAACCTGTCAGGAGATTGCACTTACAAACGAGCTGATTGACAAGCATTTTCACACTATTAATACAATCAATTCTCAAATAGATGACAATACGGTAGATGCCGATATTTATTTTTACAGAGCCTTAGAATTTGCCCTGGTACAAGATTTTGAGAGTGCTCTTGAAGATCTGAACAAAGCCATTTGGCTCCGCTCTGATTTCGCATTGGCTTATTTTACCCGTGCCAATATTCGCTACAAATTCATTGATTACATGAGAAACTCCTTTTTAGAAACCGGTACAGGTACTTTGGAACTGAAAGAAAAACAAGCAATTTTTGAAAAGGAGAAGAAATATGATATAGAGATGGTGATGAGGGACTTAGATAAAGTCAACGAGCTGATGCCGGATTTTGCTTTCAGCCATTATAACAAAGCCAATATACTTTGCACCCAACAGGATTTTAAAACTGCCATCGTACATTATTCAAAAGCCATTGAAATTGATCAGGATTTTGCAGAATCCTATTTTAACAGAGGTTTAACCTATCTCTTTATCGAAGAAGATGCTCTTGGTTTATCAGATTTAAGCAAAGCCGGCGAATTGGGGATTTATCAAGCTTATAATTTGATTCAAAGGTTTAAACAGTGATTGGTGGTTAGTGGTTGGTGATTGGTGGTTTTGAAGTATTTTATCTTATATTATTGTGCTGTTGCTCAAATTCCAGTAATTTTTCTTTTCGCCACAAGCCACCACCATAACCGGTTAGTTTTCCATTTGCTCCAATCACCCGGTGACAAGGCAGGATGATGGATATTTTATTTTTAGCATTGGCATTAGCTACTGCTCTCACTGCTTTAGGCTTGCCAATACGTTTGGCTTGCTCACCATAGCTGATGGTGGTGCCGTATGGAATTTGCATCAAGCTCTTCCACACTTTCTTCTGAAAATCAGTACCTACCAAGTCTAAGGGTATGTCAAACTCTTTACGTTCCCCTTTGAAGTATTCTTTTAATTGCTGTCTTAACGTATCAAAATAAGGATTTTCGCCCTTTACAAGCGTAGCCTTACATGCTTTGCTAATTTGAGTGATTTGCAATTCCAGATGTTCGTAATCTGCAAATTCAAACATGCAAATGCCTTTTTTACTTGCACAGGCAATCATCAAACCTAAATCCGTATCAACATAGGTTATGTTGAGGATGGTTTTATCCTGATTTTTGGGGTGCATAATCTTTCATTTCAGGGATAGCGCCACCGGCTACAGCCCATATATACAGACTTGCGATGGATGCATAAGGCGTGTAGCGTTTCCAATATTTATTAAATTTCTCCCGATCAATTTGTCTATGATGATAAATCATGCGTAAACCGCGCTGAATTGCCAGGTCTCCATAGCTCAGAATATTCCGGCGTTGCATGGAAAATATCATCAACATTTCAGCCGTCCACACTCCCACCCCTTTCAACTCAGTTAATTTTGCGCAAACTTCCTCGTCAGATAAATCATGTAGGGAGTTAATATCAAATTCTTTATGGACAATTTTTTGGGCAGCAGATTGTATGTATTCTGCTTTTCTGAAAGTCATCCCAAAAGCTTGTATTTCTTCCAGTGAAAGTTGACTGATCGTTTCAGGCGTGATTGTCCCTAAACCCTCTTGCATACGCTTCCATACAGTCTGATGTACTTTAGAGGAAATCTGCTGTCCTGTAATTGAGTGAACCAAAGCAGCAAATAAATCCGGGTTTACTTCCCTCTTTATCATGCCGATTTGATCAATTACGGCAGCAAGTTGTTCGTCCTTTTTCTTAAGGTATTCTATTTCCTTTTCACCGTATTGAAAATACATGAATATACATTTACTCCAAAAAGAAAACAATTGTGCTCACAACCCGGGCTTTTTGGATATACGGCTCTTGCGGTATGCTACCGCCTTCCTCATCGTAGTAATACCTTCCCATAATGGAAATTTGTCCTTGTGAAGCTGTTTTGATTTTTCCCAATTTGGCGTGAGAGTCCTGGGCAAATTGTTCACCTGCAATACGGGCATTTTTGGTGCTTTCAGCAATTAACTGGGGCTTGATGGAGTTTAGTTCCGGAAAAGTGTAATTAACGTACAAATCCGATGTCAAATCTTTACTGATCAGGCCCAATCTGATTTGAGAAGCTTCATCTTCAGCATTTTCCACACCCTTGGTTTGAATTTTTAAACTTTGATGAACCGTATATCTGTCGATTTTTACTTCTACATCTTGACCATTTCTCCACCTCGTTTCATAGTATCTTTGTCGGTCAGTTACCTCGGGATTGTTGATTTTAACGTCAGCATCCTCGTATCCTTTGCTTTTCAGATAAGCCACGATTGCTTTCTTTTTATTTTCCGTTTGTCTGATTAAATCCTGTAAGTAATCACTAGAAAATGAAAAACTCAAATTCATGGTGGCAGATTCAGCCTTCATTTCCATTTCAGCCAAACCTTTTACGGTAACAACCCTGTCTTTATCGCTAAAAGTTTTTAATCCCTTAAAGATAAAAAAACCCAATAGGGAAAGTCCTATTACCAAAGACAAACCAATAATAAATGTCTTAATTTCCTTATTGTTATTCATGTTGATGATTTGAATGTAATTGTTAGTAATTTGATTATCAAATAGAGAGTTTGTTGTAAAACGATCGTAAAGGTAATGATATTTTAGGAATTATGTATTCATTATCGAATGTTGATGGTCATACATAAAAAGGGGAGTACCTCATAAACTGTGTAAGTAGTAAAAATGAAGGGTTCAATTTTAGAGTTGGATCCTTTCTGCAAATATAGTCGAAAGCTTGTTCTTATTGTATTCCTAACATCAGGTCAGGAGAAATTTCCAAAATTCGACAGATTTTTCCTGCAATTTTTAGCGTTGGCGTACTTCTTCCTGTAATATAATCACTGACTCTCGACGTAGATATATTTAATTCTTCGGCAAGTTGTTTTTGTGTCATATTGCGTTCAGCAATGGCATATTTTATCAACTCAGCAGGTTCAATCGGCTTTACAGGATAATATGTTTCTTCATAATCCGCCACCAAATCCGAAATCATATCTAATTCGATATAATACTTATCATCAGTTGGCGTATCATTATTTACCACTTTCAGCAGTTCTTCAATTCTGTCACAAGCGACTTTGTATTGTTTTTCGTTTTTAATTGCCATAATTAAATACTTTTAATGTCGGTTATTTTATCATATTCGGCATGAGAACCGATAAATCGGATATACACTTTCTTTGATGCAAAAATTACAATGGCTACCAGCCTGTACCTGTTGCCCTTTATATTAAAAACAAATCTGTCATTACCAACATAATCTGTACTGTTAAATGTGTTTCTAATATCACCAAAACTTGTCCACTCTGCATTTTTCGTTTTTGAATACCAATCTCGCAACGGTATTTCTGCATCAGGATACTTTATGCAGAATTTTTTAATAGCAGCAAATGTAACAATTCTCATACTTTATTCTTTCCACAAAAGTACAAACATTATCCTGTATTTCAAAATTAAAATCACAAAGAATTTTGAATTTTACGTTTTTAGTTTGATTTTAGTGAGTTTAGATGATTATTGGGATACAAACCAATTAGAGTTGTTCTTAGCAAAAGAGCCTGACGTTGAATACGAAAGAACTTTAAAGTTTTAATCAAAAAACAATTCTATCTATTCCTCCATCACTCCATAAAACCTTTCCGGCAAGAAAACATTCCCATATTCCTCGCTTAAAGCTGCTTTAAACAAAGGAGCTATTTCCTCTACAGTAAAACCGGCAATGCCACAACCGATTTCCGTTACCAGAAATTTTAATTCCGGATGAGATTTGGCGAAGGCTAAGAATTCATCTACATAAGGCTTGATGGTGTCAACTCCGCCCTGCATGGTAGGTATGGCATAAGTTTGTCCCTGTAGTCCTACTCCTTGCCCCCAGACTGCACCCCACTCCATGGCTTTGCGCGCTGCACCGGCACCATGGACGCCGGCGAGATTACTGCCAAAAACAAAAATTTCATTGGTTGATAAACTGTCTATCCATTTTGGAGATATTCGCTTTGTGTTCATATTGATTAATTTTCTTGGTATGTAATTGAAGTATAAAAATGAAGAGCCTCCCCAACAACAAAATTACTGCCCGTAACCAATACCAAATCCTTTATATCAGCATCTTTTAAAGCAGACTGGACGGCTTGTTCCACATTGTCATAGGCTTCACCGACCAAACCATAAACCAATGCCTTATCTCTTAATTCCTGGGCTTTAAATGCCCGTTTAGTTTGTGCCTGGGTAAAGTAGTAATGTGCGTTTTTCGGTAGCAATTGTAAAACACCATGCACATCTTTATCGTTGACCATCCCGATGATGATCCGAAGGTTTTGACAAGATTGCACCTGCAATTGATAGACAATAGATTGCATTCCTGCTACATTGTGGGCAGTATCAGCTATTACAGCAGGATTTTTCTGCAAAAACTCCCAGCGACCGCACAAACCGGTCAGACTGCACACTTTAGCAATACCCGATGCAAGGGCTTCTTCAGGAATGTTGAATGCTGAAGATTGATTAATTATTCGAGCTGCTAAAAAAACTGTTGCTAAGTTTTTAAGTTGATATAATCCCAATAATTCAGAACGATAAATGGTTTGCTGATAGCTAAAAAGCATGTTATTCTCTTTATATGCAATAAATTTCGGACATGCTATTTCATCTTCTGTAAAAAAGATATCGGTTTGAACTTCAGCAGCTTTATCAATAAAAACCAGTTTGGTTTCAGGTAAGGCTTCTCCAATGATCACAGGAACATTGGATTTGATGATGCCGGCTTTTTCAAAGGCAATTTGAGCCAATGTATCACCCAAAAACTCCACATGATCCATTCCTATATTGGTGATCACACTTAGCAAGGGTTGAATGATATTGGTGCTGTCCAGTCGTCCCCCCAATCCAACTTCCACTATGGCTATATCTACCTTTTGTTCAGCAAAATAGTTGAATGCCATGGCCATGGTCAGTTCAAAGAAAGAGGGCTGTATTTCATCAATTAGCGACTGATTATCTGCAACAAAGTCAACTACATATTGCTCCTCTATCATCTTGCCATTGATGCGGATGCGTTCGCCAAACTCCACCAAATGTGGAGAGGTGTATAAACCCACCTTATATCCTGCTTCCTGCAAAATAGCTGACAGATAATGCGATACCGAACCCTTCCCATTGGTGCCGGCTATGTGTATGCCGGGAAATTTTTGATGCGGATTATCCAAGGCCTTCATCAAGCGCAAGGTATTGTCCAAACCTGGTTTGTATGCCTTACCACCTACTAAATGAAAGGCAGATAGTCGGTTGTAGAGGAAGTCGAGTGTTTCTTTGTAAGTCATCAATATTCCCTTTCTCCAAATATCAATGTTCCCACCCTGATCATTGTACTACCCTCTTCTATAGCTATTTGATAGTCATCAGACATACCCATGGAGAGTTCTTTGAAATTGGGGTTATCCGATTGGTAGTTTTGCCTGATGGTATCAAATAGTTTTTTCAAGCTTCTAAATTCCTTTCTCACTTGATTGTGGTCATCGGTAAACGTTGCCATTCCCATCAACCCACAGACATTTACATTGGGATATGCTTTTAGAAAATCTGTTTCAAATAAAGTTGTCAATTCATCGGGAGAAAATCCGAATTTCGTTTGTTCATCAGCTATATGCACCTGTAACAGACAATTCACCACACAATCTGATTTTTGAGCTTGCTTATCAATTGTTTCAAGCAGCTTAATAGAATCCACCCCATGGATTAAATCCACCCCCGGGATCAGGTATTTCACCTTGTTGGTCTGCAAATGTCCGATAAAGTGCCAATGTATATCTTGCGGAAGGCGTTCTCGTTTGGGCAAAAATTCCTGTACCCTACTCTCTCCAAATGTCTTCTCTCCTACATGATAAGCTTCCATGATGAGCTCATCAGAATGGAATTTTGTAACACAGATTAACTGCACATTTTCAGGAATTTGGGAACGAATGTTTTGTATGTTTTGTGTAACTGACATGATTATAGTCTTGTTGAATAAATAAAAACTAAGGAAAATACCATTTGGGAAGAGAATCAACCTTGAAATGATACCTGCAAATTTACATCATTTTTTTTATTTCAATTTCAACCCTTATTATACTGCTTCATATATTTTAATTGATTTATGTGCAAAATAGATTGTTAATCAGCATTTTAGTAAAAAATATACACAATTCAAGTAGTAAAGGTAAAACATTGAAAAATAATATTTACATTTGCAATGTTTAGACGTTTTATCCCACATCTAAAGATAATTCATTGAAAATAAAACAATAACTGTATATCTTACGTTTAATTTAAAAATAAAAAAACATGAGAAGATTTCTTTTATTATTTACAGTATTTATTGGTGTTTCTTTAATGTCTATAAACGCACAGAATTATAGAGTCAACAAACACATATATGATTACAGAATGTATATACCGGAGTTCGGAGATGCATACAATCCTACTGTAGCTGGTGTTACTTCTTTTTTTATACCGGGTTTAGGTCAAATGCTTAGCGGAGAAATTGGCAGAGGAATAGGTTTTTTGGGTGGATCTGTGGCTTCTACTCTTGTCACAACTGTCGGTTGGAATGTGATGAATACCGGACTTTATAGAGAAAACCTGAGTGCAGCAAGTATGGGACTTGCCTTAACATTAGTCGGTGCAGCCGGAATGTTAGGTGTCACTATTGCATCAACTGTTGATGCGGTGAAAGTCGCAAAAGTCAATAACCTCTACGTCAGGGATTATCGAAAATCAAAAGCTCTTCTAGAATTTGCTCCATATATTGGTCAATTTAATGCCGGAAACCAAATAGTTAGACCTGTCGGAATGAGTATGTGCATAAGCTTTTAGGGCTTTGGAATATTAAACATTTAAATTCAAATAATAACCACCATATATCTTGTACTTAATTAAAAAAAATGAAAAGATTCCTTTTACTATTCACTGTGCTTGTTGGTTTTTCTTTAATGTCTGTAAATGCACAAACTTACAAAATCAACAGACTTAATTACGACTACAGAATGTATGTACCGGAGTTTGGAGATCCATACGATCCTACTTTGATGGGTGTTTGTTCTTTTTTTATACCGGGTTTAGGTCAAATGATTAGCGGAGAAGTTGGCAGAGGATTAAGTTTTTTAGGTGGGTATGTGGCTACAGTGCTTGTCACGGGTTTTAGTACGGTTCTAATAGAGTATGGAGAGCCTTATATTGTAACATTAGTGGGTTTGGCCGGGGCATTAGGTTTCGCCATTACATCGACCATTGATGCAGTGAAAGTTGCAAAAGTCAATAACCTCTACATCAGGGATTATCGAAAATCAAATGCTCTTCACTTGGAATTTGCCCCGTATATCGGTCAATTTAATACAGGAAATCAAATAGTTACACCTGTAGGAATGAGTATTTGCATAAGCTTTTAGGGCTTTAGGAAAGCAATTGCAGTCCGATTCTTCTTCGCTGTAAATCAACTTCCAATACCTTGACTTTCACGTGTTGATGTAAAGAAACGACTTCGGCAGGATTGGAAATAAACCTGTCCGCCATTTTGGAAATATGGATCAGTCCATTTTCTTTGATGCCTATATCCACAAATGCTCCGAAATTGGTGATATTGGTTATGATGCCGGGTAGTTCCATACCGCTTTGTAAATCTTCAATCTGACGGATATTAGCATCAAATTCAAGTACTTGTACCTGTTTACGTGGGTCTCTGCCAGGTTTTTCCAGTTCCGTCACTATATCCGTCAATGTAGGTAATCCGATTTTATCAGTGATATAAGCCTGTAAATCAATTTGCTGTATCAGCTCTTTGTTGTGGATCAACTTATCAATCTCGGTATTTAAGTTTTTCGCCATTTGTTCGACTATGGTATAACTTTCCGGGTGTACGGCTGAATTATCCAAGGGATTATCCCCATCCGGAATCCGTAAGAAGCCTGCGCACTGTTCAAAGGTCTTATTGCCTAATTTGGGGACTTCCAACAATTCTTTTCTGTTTTTAAATGCACCGTTTTCAGCACGGAAATCCACGATGTTTTGTGCCAACTGCGGACCCAATCCGGAAATATAGGTCAGCAAATGCTTGGAAGCCGTATTCAAATTCACCCCTACTTTGTTCACTGCATTTTCAACAGTCTGATCCAACGCATTTTTCAGTAAAGTCTGATCTACATCATGCTGGTATTGTCCAACTCCAATGGACTTAGGATCAATTTTCACCAATTCTGCCAAGGGATCCATCAAGCGGCGACCGATGGAAACCGCACCACGTACCGTTACATCATAATCCGGAAACTCTTCACGTGCAATTTTAGAAGTTGAATAGATAGATGCGCCGTTTTCACTGACTACAAATATCTGCACTTTACGGTCGTATCGAATGTTTTGTACAAACCTTTCGGTTTCGCGTCCTGCTGTACCGTTTCCCACAGCAATGGCTTGAATTTCATAGGCTTCTACTAATTTTTGTATGGTACGAGAAGCTTTGGCATACTCATTTACCGGTGGATGGGGATAAATGGTTTCATTGTGTAATAAATTACCTTGTGCATCCAAACAAACCATCTTGCATCCGGTTCGAAAGCCCGGATCTATACCTAATACCCTTTTTTCTCCCAGGGGAGGCGCCAACAATAACTGCTTGGAGTTTTCCGCAAATACGCGTATGGCTTCTATATCTGCTTTCAACTTGCTTTCTGCAGCAAATTCGTTTTCGATGGAAGGCTTTAACAAACGTTTGTAAGAATCTTGAACAGCTTTGTGAACCAATTCACCAGAAGGATTATCTGCTTTGACAAAAAAATCGGTCAATCTTTCTATGCATTTATCATCATCGGGACTGATATTTACCCTTAAAAAACCTTCAGCCTCTCCCCTACGCATAGCTAAAACCCTATGGGAAGAGCTTCGGGAAAGTTTTTCAGACATATCAAAATAATCACGGTAGTTTTGTGCTTCTTCTTCCTTTCCTTTGATAACTTTGGAACTGATGAAGGATTCATGTTGAAAAATCCTGCGGATGGTATTGCGTGCTTTTTCATTTTCACTAATCCATTCGGCAATGATATCGGAAGCACCTTGCAGTGCAGCTTCTTCGCTTTCAATTTTATCTTTTACAAAGGGCTTGGCAAACTGCAAAACATCACCTGCCTGCTGTTTCATAATCATCTTTGCCAGAGGTTCCAAGCCATTTTCCCTGGCAATTTCAGCACGTGTACGGCGTTTTGGCTTGTACGGCAAATAAATATCTTCTAACTCGGTGGCATTCCAGCAGTTGTCAATGCGTGTTTTAAGTTCAGGCGTTAATTTCTCTTGTTCTTCTATGCTCTTGAGAATGGTTTCTTTTCTTTTTTCAATTTCAAGCAATTTTTCATATTGCGTTTTGATGTCACTAACCTGGGTTTCATCCAATTCACCGGTTCTTTCTTTTCTGTAGCGACTGATAAAGGGGATGGTTGCACCTTCTTGCAGCAATTGCACGGTATTCCTGATTTGCATATTGCTTAATTGCAAAGATTCGGATAGCAAAGAGACAAAAATGGCGGGAATATGATTATCTGACATGGACATTATATGTTATTTTAATAATATGATCAGTGTAAAATTTTAAAAACCAATTCTTTAAGCAGATCTCCATCATCTGCACTTTGATTATCTATACCCTTGGAGCGGGCATCGGTTTCTCGCATATAGCTAATGATGTGCATGGTTTTCATGGCATTGAAAGTCTTGGCTGCCTTCACATAATTTCGCGCTATAAAGGGATGAATTTTAAATTCGGCTGCAGCACTTTCAACTGTTTTAGAGGGCAAATAATGAAATATCATCAAGTTGCTGAAAAAACTGAATAAGGTTGATAAAACCATTTGCATGGGTGGTGCCTTCTTGTTTTCTGCAAGATAATTAATGATTCTGTTGGCTTTCACTGCATCTTTTTGTATCAAAGCATCTTGCAATTCAAAAACATTATAATCTTTGCTGATTCCTATATTTTTTTCTATGATTTCCGGGGTAATCGTCTTATTGTCTTTTTGTTGCGTAATTGCCAATTTATCAATTTCGTTGGCTACTTTACTCAAATCAGTCCCTAAAAAATCAACCAACATCATCAAAGCCTTATCCTCAACTATCAAATCTTTGCTCCGGGCATATTTACCAATCCAAGGAGCCATTTCGTAATCGCGCAACTTCTTGGATTCAAAGAGAACACCGGTTTTTTTAAGCTCATTGACCCATTTTTGGCGTCCATCAACCTTGCCGTATTTATAACAAATCACCAAAATGGTAGTGGGTGAAACTTGCTTTAAATAAAAAGATAATTTATCCATATCCCTGATATGTTGCGCTTCTTTTACAATCAACACATGATAGGGTGACATGACCGGAAACCTTTTAGCTATATTGATAACAGTCGCAATATCCGTATCTTTCCCATATACTACAGTCAAATCGAAAGCCTGTTGAGATTCATCCAAAATTTCATTTTGAAAGTAATCCGACAGTAAATCAATGTAATAAGGCTCCTCTCCCATCAAAAAATAAATGGGAGCATATTTTTTTTGTTTTAAATCACTTAGAATGGAATCGTACATGTAGTAATGGCTTGTTAGACAGGTTGATGAATTTATTCGAATCTTAAGTGCTTGATTGTTCTACTGTTATGCATTATCGAGCTGAGTGATTTTACTCCTATTCGAATATGTTCGTCCACAAAACTCTGTGTTACCTGCTTGTCACTTTCTGAGGTTTTTATCCCTTTTGCTTGCAAGGGCATATCCGAAACCAATAGCAAAGCCCCGGTCGGAATGCTATTGTGAAAACCCACTGAAAATAAAGTAGCTGTCTCCATTTCAATAGCCCTGGCACGGGTACTGATTAAATACTTTTTAAATGCCTCATCCCACTCCCAAACACGCCGATTAGTTGTATAAACCGTTCCGGTCCAGTAATCTTTACCAAAATCACGTATATTGGATGATACAGCACGCTGAAGATTAAAAGCCGGTAAAGCCGGAATTTCAGGCGGAAAATAATCATTGGAAGTTCCTTCTCCGCGGATCGCAGCACTGGGTAAAATATAATCTCCGGTTTTGTTTTTATTATTTAACCCACCACATTTTCCCAAGAATAAAACTGCTTTCGGACGAATAGCTGACAGTACATCCATGATCAGCGCAGCGTTTGGACTGCCCATCCCAAAGTTGATGATGGTAATACCGTTGGCAGATGCATTGATCATAGTGCCATCTTTACCCAATATCGGCACTTGGTACCATTCTGCAAACTTTTCAACATAAAGGTTGAAATTTGTCAGCAGGATATAATCCGTAAACTCTTCTAAAGGTCGTTTGGTATAACGTGGCAACCAGTTTTCAACTATGGCTTGTTTGGTTTTCATACGATTTTTGACTGTATAATATTTGAAACATTTCACAACAAAGTATTATTTCAAGCTATATTTGTACATTTGCAATGAAAATGATTACAAAAATACGAAAAATGTGGCAACTAAATTTACCTTCCTATCAATTCAACATAAAAAAAGAAGCAGAAAAACTATTCATCTTTGATACTCAACGGAAAAGGTTTGTTAGTTTGACACCGGAAGAATGGGTCAGACAGAACTTCATCCGTTATATGATTGAAGAAAAACACTTTCCGGCTGCTTTGATAGCCATTGAGACTCAGATAATAGTCAACTCCATGAAAAAAAGATGCGACGGGATTGTCTATGACAAACAAATGCAGCCACATATCATTTTGGAATTCAAGGCTCCAACCGTTGAAATAACAGAAGAAACCTTCAATCAGGTTGCAGTATATAATTACAAGCTACAAGTGGATATGTTCATTTTGAGCAATGGGTTGCAGCACTTTTTCTGTAAAAGAAATACTGATGGTGCCGGCTATATCATTAACACTGAAATACCGGATTATAGAGATTTATAATCACCCTCAATCCGTAATGATGTTTTCGCAAAACAAAGAGACTAAACTAAATGGTCATGGTGCCAATAATATCGTATATACTGTTGAATTTATGGCGATTCAGGTAATCTTCAATACCCTCTAAAACCTTCATACTTACTGTAGGATCAATAAAATTGGCAGTCCCGATTTGCACGGCAGATGCACCGGCTAAGAAAAACTCAATGGCATCGCGGGCATTCATGATGCCTCCCATTCCCACAATAGGTATTTTCACCTCCTGAGCCACTTGCCACACCATACGCAGGGCAACAGGCTTAATAGCAGGACCGGATAAACCACCGGTAATGGTTGACAGCATAGGCTTTCTGCTTTCTGCGTCTATGGCCATACCGAGCAAAGTGTTGATAAGCGAAATTGAGTCGGCACCCTCACCTTCCACCACCCGGGCAATTTCGGTAATGGAAGTTACATTAGGTGAAAGTTTTACCATTAATTCCTTGGAATAAACCTTGCGAACCTCCCGAACAACGGTTGCGGCTGCCGGACAAGAAACACCGAAAGCCATCCCGCCTTCTTTTACATTTGGACAAGAAATATTGAGTTCAATGCCCGGAATTTTATCCAAATCATTGACTTTTTCGGCCACTTCTATGTACTCTTCCACGGTAGAACCATTGACATTCACAAAAATATTTGTGTTCACATTTTTAATCTCAGGATAGATGTGTTTGATGAAATGATCAATTCCCCTATTCTGCAGTCCCACAGCGTTTAACATACCAGAAGGAGTTTCAGCCATGCGCGGATATGCGTTTCCTTCTCTATTGCGAAGTGTGATTCCTTTCACAACAATACACCCTATTCGAGAGATATCAAAGAAGTCTGAATACTCCGTACCATAACCAAAAGTGCCGGAAGCGGTCATGACCGGATTTTTCAATTGTAATTTGCCTAATTTTACTTTTAAATCTGCCATTTCAATTTTGTAATATTAAAAACAGGACCTTCGGTACACACACATAAATTGCCATCAACTGTATCAGTTACACAGCACAGGCAAGTTCCGAATCCGCAAGCCATCATATTCTCCAGGGAGACTTCACATGCAATATTCCTTTTGTGAGCATAGGATGCCACCGCTTGCATCATGGGAGTAGGACCGCAAGTGTAAATCATGTCAAATTGCTTTTTTTGCAACAGTGAATGCTGGGTTACGTAGCCTTTTTCACCCATTGAGCCGTCTTCGGTAGTAGTATAGACTTCACCATACCGCTTAAACTCATTTAATTGGACCATATTCGCCTCCGACCTGCCGCCAAGTAGAAAATCACATCTATAACCTAGATCGTTCAAATACGCGCCTAAAAACAGCATTGGAGCAAATCCTACTCCTCCTCCTACCAACAGCAAACGTGAATTTTTATCTCCAGGAATGGAAAAAGTGTTGCCAAGTGGCAAAATTAAGTTTAAAGTATCACCAACTTGTACTTTCGACAATTTACGTGTACCATTGCCTACAATCTGGATTAATAACCAGAGTTCATTAAGCTCTTTATCGTAAAAATTGACGGAAATCGGGCGTCTGAGAAAAGTGGTAGGAGAATTTTCAACCTTTATTTCCACAAACTGACCAGGCAGCATATGGGGGAGCTTGTCGTTGGAAGTGAGCTTTAAAACAAAATAATCTTCGTTTATGTGCTCATTCTCTTTGACAATCAAATCTAATATGAATTTCTTCATTATTAATGAAATAAATTGTTAGAATGCAGTAATTCCAAGGCGGTGTTTTGAGATAGCCCTAATCATGAATTACTTTGCAAAAATACAACAATTATTTAGATTCGAATTCCTGAAAAGTATGGTCGGAGAAATATAATATGATTTTAGTTACTTTTTTATCCTCTGATTGCGGATGGTTAAGTTGATATACAGAAGTTTGATCCGATTTTTGGATAAGCTGATTATCGTTTTGATTGGTATCCCGATTTGTTCGCTGTGTTCTGAAATAGGGAGCTTCCGGAGTCGATCTTACAGCTTTCTTCTCGTTTATGTCCGGATCATCGCTCGGAAAATTCGTTACAACCGAAGGATAATCTTCTGTTTTAGAGGATGTTTGATCAATACTATCAAACAAATTCGGGCTTATAGGCTGCGATATTTTCCTAAGCATGCTGCTATTACCGAAAATAAGCCAGTCAGGATCAATCTCAGGAAATCTTCTCAGGATTTTTTTAATTACATCTAAGCTGGGGCGGTTGCGACCATTGAGTATGTGAGAAAGGGTAGAATTTTGAATTCCAATCTCTTGTGCAAACTGTCCGTCTGCCATTTCGAATGTCTGAATGATTTTTTCTATGCGCGATTTATCCGTCATGATGATGATTTTGTAATGTTACAAGATAGAAAATGACTTTACAAATGTAATAATATAATTTCACATAAACAAACTTCACGAATGTAAATTATAGTGCCGTACACTACGCATGTAAATTACAAATGTGATTTGATTATAATTTTAAATAAGTAAATAAAAAACCGTTTTAACTGAATTAAAATACTATAATCAATCATTGGTTTTAAAGCAATTAATAACTGCTTATCCATCTGTTTATAATGGGTAGAATCAAATTTTATTAAGTATTTATGGTATAAATGATTCGGACAAATCAGTACTATATATTTACTTGAGAATTAGATTAAAGTATTTATTTATATTAATGCACATAACATACTTGATTATTAACATAATGTCTGCTTTATTTTAGTATTAACTGTAATAAACGAGCGATTATTTTATTATTGTAAAATTCATTTAAAGTTTAAGTCTAAATTTATTTGATAATCAACTGGTTTTTAGGTGAATTAATATATAATATTCACGGATGTTTTCGACTTTGTTTTTGTGATGTTTGTAAATTATATGCTTTAGTTCCGTGAATTTATTGTGATATTATTGTACCTATTCATGTTTATTTTTAAATTCACATTAATAACATTTGTAATATTTTTTACTTAAGTGAACAAAGATTTATTTATGTTTCCCTTAAGGATTAGATTAAATAAAAAATGTCTGAGAGTTTCCTCTCAGACATTCTAAATTTTAAATTTAACAGCTATATAATTTTTTCTCTGCTCTCTGCCCTATTCTGCAGTTTCTGCCGGTGCTACACCTGCTAACTGTTGGTCAACTAAAATGCGTCCACAGTATTCACAAACGATGATTTTCTTCCTCAATCTGATATCCAATTGTTTTTGTGCAGGAATTTTATTAAAGCAGCCTCCGCAGGCATCACGGTTAATATAGACTACAGCTAAACCGTTGCGGGCATTCTTTCTGATGCGTTTAAAGGCGGTCAATAGTCTCGGTTCTATTTTCGCTTCAATTTTTTTAGCTGTTTCGCGCAATTTCTCTTCTTCCTGCTTAGTTTCTGTAACTATTTCCTCCAGCTCTCCCCTTTTGGCTTCAAGGTCTGATTTCCTTTCTGCCAGTTGAGTTGTGGTGTTTTTTTGTTCTTCTGTTTTAGTTTCCTGCAGCGCTTTATACTCCCGTATGTGTTTTTCGCACAATTCTATCTCTAAGTTCTGAAATTCTATTTCTTTCTCAAGATTTTCATGTTCACGATTATTCCTTACATTTTTCTGCTGTTCTTGATAACGAGCGATTTTAATACGGGATTCTTCAATCGAAATCTTTTTAGATGCTATCATAGATGTGTATTCCCCTATTTCTTTCTCAAAATGCTCGATTCTCGTGGTCAGACCCATGATTTCATCCTCCAAGTCTTGCACCTCAAGCGGTAATTCACCTCTAAGTATTTTGATTTCATCTATTTTAGATACTACTTTTTGCAAGTCGTACAAAGCAAACAACTTTTCTTCTATACTAATTTCTTTTTCTATTTTTGGATCTACTGCTGCCATTATGTTATAAATATAAAATGGGATTTGTATTTATTTTGGAAATATGGAGTGCAAAGGTAGGTAATTTATTTTGAATTATTTCAAAGAGCAGGTCTTTTGTGAACTGTTCTGTCTCAAAATGACCAAGATCTGCGATGATTATTCTATCTTCTGCTTTAAAAAATTCATGATATTTAAAATCTCCGGAGATAAAAATATCTGCACCTACCCGAATAGCCTCTTCTAACAAAAAGCTTCCTGCGCCACCACAAACTGCAACCTTATGAATATTTTTATTGATTAATGCTGTGTGTCTAACTACTTTAACATCAAATATATCTTTTATTCTTTGGAGAAAATCTCTTGCCTTTTCAGGTTTCACCAATTCACCGATAATGCCTGAACCTATTTCTTTATGTGCATTCAGCAAGGGGATAACATCGAAAGCCGGTTCTTCATAGGGATGCGCTTGTATCAAAGCAGCAATGGCTCGATGTTGCAAATATGCCGGCAAGATGATTTCTATCTTTGTCTCATCTTCATAATGGATTTGATGCGATTTTCCCACAAAAGGCTTTGCTTCTTCATTGGGTCTGAAACTTCCGTAACCTTCTGCATTAAAGCTGCATGCATCATAATTCCCAATTTGTCCGCCCCCTGCTTCAAAAATAGCCTCTCTAACGCGCTGTACATGTAACTTGGGTACGAAAGTGATAAGTTTCACCAACATACCTGATTTAGGCTGTAAAATCTTTCTGTTGGTTAATCTAATTTTATCTGCAATTTTACCGTTTACGCCATTGATTACATTGTCTATATTCGTGTGCACCGCATAAATGGCAATATCGTGCTTTATGGCTTGAATAACACAACGTTGCACCATATCGCTACCGTTAATCTTCTTTAATCCGGTGAAAATCAAGGGATGATGGGCAATGATTAAATTGGCACCCAGTGATTTTGCTTCTTCAATGACTGTTTCCGTAACATCTATGCACAACAAAGCGGCTTTTACAGGACTTTCCGGATTACCGATAATCAGTCCCGCATTATCATAACTCTCCTGCAAAGCAATCGGAGCAAAGGATTCTATGACTTGTATGATGTCCTTGATTTTCATTTTAAATGCTGCAAGTTGTTAGGAATTTTCAGGCGACTCGAAATTTGTTATCCCTTTATTAATCAAAATATTATACCATAAAAAAATCTTTCTCATATCGCTTGGATAAACCCTGTCTCGATCATATTCGGGTAATACCTCTTGCATATAATTACGCAACGTATCATTGTCAGCTTTATTATCGACAGGACAAACCTGAGCATTCTCTTTCCGGCTGATGTTTTCAAACACCTCAGCCAAAGCTATTTCTCCCGTATTGGTGAAAATTTGAATGTCACCTAAGGAAACCACTTTATCCCTAAGGAATGTAGGCATACGCTTTCCATCTAATAAAGATTCAACTATAATCATGTTTTTCCCTTGTGAAACTTGCTTGTATAGTCCCGGCTTTCCTGAAATTGACAATATTTCCTTCAACATATTTTATTGTTTTTAATCTATGATTTCTTTTCCTTCGTAATAATCGATAAATGACTTATTTATCATTCTGTTACCACCCGGCGTAGGATAATTGCCGGTAAAATACCAGTCTCCCTTATAATCAGGACATGCTTCATGTAATCCATCAATAGTCTGAAACACAATTTCAACCGGACAATCAACCTCATCCGGTGTTAGTATTTTTACAATCTGTGCCGATATTTCCTCATCTGTAAACGGCGCATACAACTCAGTCACATAATTAACAACCTGTTCTTTAGGTAAATGTTCTTGCGCTTTTGACTTTTGATACACCTCATCAATGATGTGTTGCCTTCCGGTATCTTTTAATAATTGTGTGACCGCACGAAACGCACAAAACTCCGACATCTTCGACATATCTATACCATAAAAATCGGGATAGCGTATTTGTGGAGAGGAAGAAACGATGATAATTTTCTTCGGTTCGAGCCGACTGATGATTTTTAACAAGCTCTGTTTTAAAGTAGTACCACGAACAATTGAGTCATCAATAGCAATCAAATTATCAACTTTTCCGCGACGAATAGAGCCGTAGGTTACATCATAAACGTGGGTAGCAAGGTCGTTTCTGGTCTTATTCTGAGAAATAAAAGTACGTAGTTTAACATCTTTAATCAGTACCTTCTCTGTGTGCGGATTTTGCTTTGTTTTTTTCTTGATACCGTCAATCATGCCTTGAAAAGCCACTTCGGCTGTGTTGGGAATAAAAGTAAAAACAGAGTTTTCTACGTCATAATCAATAGATTTCAATATTGAATCGGTCAAAGTTTCACCCAATCGTTTCCTTTCTTTGTAGATATCAATATCATTTCCTCTTGAAAAATAAATGCGCTCAAATGAACATTTTCGCAAATGTTTATCAGCCCCTCGTATGAGTTCAAACTTTATATTTCCATTCTTTTTGATAATCATGGCCGTTCCGGGAGTCAATTCTTTTACATCTTGCTCCTTTACATTCATGGAAGTCTGAATACCGGGCCGTTCTGATGCAACTACGACAACCTCATCATCAACATAATAGAAACACGGACGAATTCCTTTTGAATCTCTGAAAACAAAAGCATCACCATGCCCAAGCATACCTGTGATCACATATCCCCCATCCCACATGAATTCGCTTTTCCGAATAAAGGAAGCTATATCTAACTGCTCTTCAATTTTTTGAGTAATTGCCAAATCATTTGAATAGCGCAGTTTAATAAAATCATATTCTTTTTGGACTTCCATATCCAAGCGATAACCAAGCTGTTCAAGCATCAAAAAGGTATCAACTTTATCCCTGGGATGTTGCCCTTTCAAAGTCAGATATTCAAACAATTCATCCACATTGGTCAAGTTAAAATTACCTCCCAGCAACAAAGTTCTGTTCTTCCAATTATGTCTTCTCAAAAAGGGATGCAAGTGCATTACGCTAAACTGTTGATTGGAATTGCTGCTGTAGCGCAAATGTCCCATATACATTTCTGCAGCAAAGGGCAAGTGTAATTTCGATTGAGTGGCATCATTTAATATATTGGGATCAGTCTGCTCAATCTGTTGATTGACATCGGCAATAATTTCCTGAATGGCATGGGCACCTTCCTTTCTTTCGCGCCAAATATATTCTTCACCGGGAGGCATGTCCAATTTAACTGCGCCAATTCCTCCACCCTCCTGGCCGCGATTATGCTGCTTTTCTAACAGTAGGTAAATCTTCTGCAAACCATATTGCCAAGTACCGTATTTTTGTTGATAATAATCCAAAGGTTTTAACAACCTTACCATCGCAATTCCACACATAACCTATAAAAACTAAGAACTATAAACTAAGAACTAAGAACTATACTTTTGTTTTCTATTCACACTGCTATTTTAACAATCGTTCTGCCTTTTAATTTTCCTGACAAGATAAGCCGGATGGTTTCCGGAAGTTCTTTTAAGCTGATTTTTTGATACATATTTAATAAAATATCAGGTTTTAAGTCTGTTGCCAAACGTTGCCACAAAGCAGCACGAAGTTCAGTCGGATAATTTTGCGCTGAAATACCAATCAGGGTCACAGCTCTCAAAATAAAAGGAAAGACGTTTAATGAAAGATTGGTTGAAGCGACACTACCACAGGTAGTTACTGCACCCAAAGGATGCACGGATTTTATGATTCTTGTCAAAATATCACCTCCAACCGTATCGATAGCACCGGCATAAGCAGCAGGAAATAAAGCTTTATCATCGGCAGACATAAAATCCTGACGTGCAATAATTTCATCCGCACCACATTGTTTCAAAAACTCATATTCTTCTTTTTTACCAGAAACAGCAATCTTTGTATATCCTTTTTTGGTCAACATCGCCAGAGCCATCGACCCCACCCCGCCTGTAGCACCGGAAACAAGGATTTTTCCACTGTCGGGTTGTACCAAATCCATCAGGCGCAGCATTGAAATTCCGGCAGTAAAACCGGCAGTACCAATTATCATTGATTCTTTCATCGTTAATCCGTCAGGTAACTTAACCACCCATTCGGCGGGAACACAGATGTATTCACCGAATCCTCCGGGCGTATTCACACCCAAATCATAACCGGTTACTATGACTTGATCACCCTCTGCAAATAGAGGTGAGTTTGATTTTGATACAGTTCCCGAAGCATCAATGCCGGGTGTATGGGGATAATTTTTGGTGATTCCTTTACTACCCGTTGCCGATAAGGCATCCTTGTAATTTAAAGAAGAATAGTGAACCCGAATCAACACTTCGTTTTGTGGAAGATTAGTGGTATTAAGAGTCTGAACAGAAGATAAATATTGTCCGTTTACTTCTTCAACAACGAAAGCTTTGTAATGCATATAATTTAAAAAAATCAAATAAAAAGCGCTGAAAACTTTCAACGCTTAAACTTTGGTTACATCGTGATTAGTCTTCTTCATGTTCTTCATGGAACAATTTCCATTGAAGATAGCATCGGGTTCAACAACTAAGGTTTGCGTTTTAATGTCACCTGTAAAAACCGCAGAAGATCTGAGAGTAATGGTTTCATTTACAATAATATTGCCCACAACATGACCGATTATTTCAGCACTTTCACAAGTAATGTTGCCTTTTAATACGCCGGTATGACCAATCACAACTTTTCTTTTGCAATCAATGTCACCTTGCACTTCGCCATCAATCCTGAAATCACTCTCAGAAGTGATGTTTCCGGTAATAACACTTCCGGAAGTCAGCGAGTTATACACCAATCCGGAACTATTAATCACTTCTTTAGCCATAATATTGAATGTTGAATTGTAAAAATAATGAGACCAAAATTACTATATTCTTTTCAAAAAATAAAATAAAATGAAAAATTATGTTTATATATTTATATTGATTAATTTTGTGAGGAATTAAAATTTTCGATTCTCAGCACGCATACATGAAAATTAAACATTTATCACATTTCTCCATCAACAAAAAGAACTGGGATGAATTGATATTACAGGCTGACAATGGTTTAGTGTATGCATTATCCTGGTATTTAGACAGCATATCACCACAATGGGAAGCTTTAATCAGCAATGATTTAAAGTACATCATGCCCGTTCCGATTAAATACAAATACAAACTTCCATATGTCATACAACCTCCTATGGCTCAACAACTTGGAGTGTTCGGCAAGGCACCTGTTCCTATTGAAATTGTTCGCATGTTTATCAAAAATCTACCTTCATACAGCTATCAAATTAATTTAAATCATGCGAATTTGTACCCCAAGTCATTTCAAATGCCTAATTATGTTTTGCCGTTAACTGATTCGTACAACAAACTGTCGAAATCCTTTTCTAAAAATACAGTCAGAAATATCCAGAAAGCGGAAAAAAATGAATTAAAAATCGTTCATGATTATAATGTTGACGATTTCTTAAAATTATATGAGTCGGTAAACAGAAAATATAAATCCTTAGATTTAGGAATGATGCACGCCCTTATTACACAAGGACTTGAACGTGATATATTTCAAATCAAGGCAGTCTCCAATAAAAAAGGGGATGTTACAGCCGCATTGTGTTATACCCTATTCAAAGACCGTTTTACCTATCTAATTCCGGTTTCAAACGAACAAGGCAAAAAAGATTCAGCCATGTTTTATTTGGTTGATCACCTCATTCGGCAAACAGCCGGTCAAGATAAAATATTGGACTTCGAAGGATCTTCTATCCATGGAGTTGCCCGATTTTACAGAGGTTTTGGAGCCGAAAACCAACCATATCACATAATAAAAAAACTGAGACCTTCGTTTTTAGTGGGGAGGGTATAAAAACAGATAAATGCATCAGGAAAAAAGAATTCGATCATTATTTTTATCAGCCTGGTATCCCAATCGAGAGGACGCTATGGTAGGTTTGTTTGTCAAAAAACATGCGGAAGCAGTCGCTTTGCACAGTGATGTTACCGTTTTGTATTTCCATGCCGACACACAAATATCTAAATTTGAAATCGTAAAACAAAACATAAACGAGCATTTACATGAGATAATCGTTTATTACCCCAATCATATTAAAGGGGTTGTTGGCAGATTTGTCAAAATCATCAATTATTTTCGCGCCAACTTCTTAGGTTACAAGGAAATAAAAAAAGACTTCAGACCTGATATAGTGCATGTAAATGTACTGACCAGAACGGGTTTGTTGGCTTATTGGTGGAAACTAACCCAAGGAATCCCATATGTGATTACAGAGCATTGGTCAAGGTATTTTAGTGATAGAAATTCTTATCATGGTTTTTTCAGAAAAGTATTGACCAAATTGATAGTCAAATCAGCAAGTGCAGTTTTACCCGTTTCGGAAGGATTAAAAGAAGCTATGAAATTTCATAAACTTTACAATCCTAACTATCAAGTAGTTAACAATGTAGTGGATGATTTCTTTTTTGAAAAAATTAATCAACCTGCACATAACAAGATTAAACAAATCCTTCACGTTTCGTGCTTTGACGACCAAGTCAAAAATATATCAGGCATTCTGAGGGCAACTAAATCACTGAGTTTATTAAGGAGTGACTTCAACTTGGTCATAGTAGGAACAGGCCCTGATTACGACAAGATAAAATCATACGCTGATGATTTAAAATTTCCCCAAGACACGATACTTTTCACCGGGGAATTAACTCCCAAAGAAGTGGCAACTCAATTTCATCAAGCTGATTTTTTTGTTTTATTTTCGAATTATGAAAATTCTCCCGTTGTAATAAGTGAAAGTTTAGCCAGTGGAAAGCCTGTTATAAGCACTGATGTAGGTGGAATTGCCGAACATGTCAATCAAACGAACGGCATACTAATTCCGGTCGCTGATGAAAAAGCCTTATTGGACGCCATGCTCCATATGTTGGACAATCATCAATCATATGATGCGGAATACACTCAACGTATTGCTAATCAAAAGTTTAGATATGAATCAGTCAGCAATGAAATAAATAAAATATACAGCGATATCATAAAACAAACTTAGCACTCTGACAAAACAAATATGCACGGATTTATTGCAGTCATATCTTTAAACAAACCACTTCCATCGATTTCTTTCAATTGGAAGCCTTTGTTTCCTTTTCAAAAGGGCTACATAAAACGTAACATTCAATATGTAAATCTTCAAATTGAACAATTTACATCCAAACAATTCTTGCCGGACAAATACTGGATAGATACTGATGAATTTATATTCGTTACTGAAGGGTTGATTACAAATATTGATAGTTTATTGCACACTTATAAGGCTGATGATATACCTTCTTTAATCAGTCAATTATATGAAAACAGAGAGAATTTTTTTAAGGTTTTCACCGGGAATTTTGTAGGATTTTTCTTCCATAAAAAGCAGCAAATATGCATTGCCTTTAACAATCATACCGCAACTAAAAGATTATTTTATTTTCAGCATTCAGAGCACCTGATTTTCTCTACAGATTTATATACGCTCAGTAAAACATTGTCCACCTTACACATAAGCAAATCTTTAGATATTGAAGCTGCTTACCTATTACTAACCAGCAGTTTCATGCAAGATGATTATACCTTAATTAAAGAGATAAAGCAAATACGAGCAGGAGAATATGCCATGTGTAAAAATGAAAAATTGAAGCTGAAATTTTATTTTCATTTACATGAAATTCGGGAAACTACAGACTCTAAAGAAAAAATTATAAATGCAATAGATGAACTATTCAAAGAGGCTGTTCGATCTGAGTTTGAATTTGAAAAAAGAAGAGACTACACGCCTGTTACTACCTTGAGTGCCGGTTTGGATACCAGAATGGTAGCCTTAGTAGCCAATGATTTGGGATATAATAATCAAGTGATATTTAATTTTTCCGAACCGGGTTTTGTTGAAGAAGTAGTGCCTAAACAGATTGCCGATGACTATGGACTTAAGATAGAACAATTTGGATTAACAGCAGATGGATTATTAGCCATAGAAGATGCAGTAGCAGTTAATGATGGTTTGAATGTATATTCCGGTTCCAGTCATACTTTTGAAGCCGTAAAAACGCTTAAAATTGACAATATAGGTATGATACACACCGGAATGATAGGCGATGCTGTATTAGGAAGTTTTTTAAGTGACACAATCCCACAATCAGCCAAAATTACAGATGGTGTCAGCTCAAAAATGCTGCTGCACAAAGCTAAACCCATATTCGAAAAGTCTATGGCAAACTACAAAAACGAAGTTATTTATAAATTTTATAATCGCGCCTACTGCGGAGCTAACAATGGTTTTTTGTTTTTTAACCTAATCAGTGAAAGCACTTCTCCGTTTTTATATCCGGATTTTTTGACTTATGCTTTATCCATCCCTTCAAAATATGCTTATAAAGAAAGGATTTATGTGGATTGGATAATGACAAAACACCTTGAATATGCGCGTTATATTTGGGAAACCATCGGGGGTAAGCCAACCAACAATAGATTGAAACGTTTTTATTATAGGTATAAAAGAGCCATAATCAAGAGATTACCTGTACAGTCCATGTGGAAAAACAGCATGACACCAGAACAAAGATGGTATGATTCAAATCCGGACGTCAAATTAAGCTTGGATAATTATTTCAAGCAGAATATTGACAAATTGTCCTTCAACAAAGAATTAATGGAGGATGCTTTATATTTGTATAATCATGGTAATATTGTAGAAAAAACTCAGGTAATTACCCTATTAGCAGCTTGTGCATTACATTTTGAATAAGTGAAATTATTTTGGCAACATATCATATCTTTGCTAAAGAACTTCTTTAAAAAAGGTTTTTTTCATCTGCTGTCAGCCAATGTACTGATACAGTTGTTTGCATTCGCTTCTCAGCTTTTTGTCGCAGGAATTTTATCACCTGATGACGTCGGTCGCATCAAAATCATACAAACTTATTTTGCTATTTTTTCCATTATCGCCGGTTTAGGCTTCAATTCATCTACACTTAAAATCTGTTCAGAAACAAGGACTGAAGAAGAAACTGCAAAATATTTCATAAATGGTTTCCTTTTTACGATCATCAGCTCTACTTCTGTCTATTTGACAATCATTATCTTGAATCATTTCCGTATATTTTCAACGGATAAATTGATTACCGCCTTGATTCCAATCGGACTTTTCCCGTTAATTTCCAATTCTCTTTTTTCAGTTTTGATGTCATATTTTCAAGCCAAAAAGTCCATTAAATTATTGTCTAAACACACCATTCTCAATAAAATACTGTCCATCATCGGAATCATTGTATTAAGTTACTATTTTGGAATTAAAGGTTATTATGTTGCGTTTAACCTGAGTCTGATACTCATGGTAATAGTAGCATTTTTTTCAGCAAGAAAAAATCATCCTTTCACTTTTAATTTTGACAAACAAACGTTTTCTGAACATTGGAAATATGCAAGATCATCTACATTTGCCAATATTGTTTCAGAAATCTCTGCTTACGTTGATATATTATTGATTTCATTTTTGATTAAGGACATGCAACAGATTGGCTATTACAGTCTGGCATTGACTACAGTAACTATGCTAAGATTATTTCCTTCTACGGCTCATCAAATTACTACTCCTTATTTTTCTTCTTTACAATCAAACAAAGAAGAATTTATCAAATTATTCAAAACGTATAATCGACTATTACTGTTGATAATAGGGATTTCTCTTATTCTTTTCATATTAGTAATGCCGACTCTGGTTGATTGGATATTCAGTCAAAAATATCACGATTCCATTCCATTTTTGCTACCGTTATCTATCGGGTGGAGTATAAGGAGTAGTACATATTTACAAAGCGCAGCTATTTTTGGTTTAGGGAAAATACATTATAATGCTTATACCGCTCTTTGTGCTTTAATTGGAAATATTATCATTTATCCCATAGCCATTTATTTTTGGGGACTTATGGGAGCGGCCTATGCTGCCATTTCCAGCGGGATAATCATCTGGATAGCGTCTAAGTATTATCTAAGCATGGCTGTAAGAAAAACGCGCTGGGAAGCTGCGTAGAGATGTGTAGATAATATTACACCAACCTCCTCACCAACTCTTCTCTATTCCCATACAACATATCTATCACGGGAATCTCAATCATGGTATAGGCTCCCGGCCGGGCTTTCATGGTGGCTCGCGCGCATGCAACCATCACTTGGGCAGTCAATACCGGATTGTTGATGCGCATGGAAAATTCTAAACCATATTCGGTATTGGACTGCGTTTCATCCTGCCGGATGATATGTACACCATGAGTGGTATTTATCAAGGCACCAACATCCTCAACCAAAGTAACTTGCGTGTTGTCTTTTACGAAATATGCATCATTTTTTATCTTTTGCGTGACTTCTTCCAAATCATAACCATCTTCTAATTCGATATACACTTCCCGATTGTGTTTGCCTTTCCCTGCAGGAATGGTGATGGACAAAGCCTTTTTAACACCGGGGATGGCTTTTACAGCAACCGTGTGTCCCATGCTCATACCGGGACCAAAATTAGTATAAGTGGTTGCCTGGGGATAAATAGCCTCAAACAAATTTCTGATTACCGAATCGCTACCCGGATCCCAACCTGCAGAAACAATAGAAACAGCTTGATATTCTCGTGCAACTGACGCCAATTCTTGTCTCAATTCCCAAATGGACGCGTGTATATCATAACTGTCCACGGTATTGATACCTAAAGCTAATATTTCCTTAGCTTGACCGGGAATACTGCGTGTGGGCAAACATAAAATAGCTACATCTACCCTATCCAATTTACTGATATGATCTACTACAGAAATGCCCTGAAGTTCAGTCGACAAACTCTGCAAAGAGCTGGTTCTCCTGACAACCCCTGCCACTTCAAAATCGGGCGCAGCCTGCAAAGCTGCCAATACATTTTTTCCTATATTGCCATAACCTACGATGGCGGCTCTTATTTTTTGCATACAAATGTTTTATTTAGCACACAATATAGGCAGCTTTAAACAATGCAAATATATAATATCTGCGCGTGTTTTAAAAAAACCTATGTTATTGTGTGCCACTGTTTAATAATATCTTAAATGTCTTATTTAGCTTATTTAAAATGCTTCAATAAATCCTTGCGATTCGCTTGTATCAGCATCTTATGAATATCTCTCTTATATTCTTGTTTGTACCAAAAGAAAAACTTACGTTGGTCCAATTTTTCCTCTTTGGTTTTGGCTGTGTAAACTTTTTCCAAGGTATAAGGATGATAACCGGAATAATAAATTTCAGTTGCTAAAGTCATGGGCGTAGGCGTAAAATCCTGCACTTGCTCTAGTTTGAAATTCATTTTCTTGGTTGCCACTGCCAGCTCAGCCATATCTTCCGGTTTGCAAGCCGGGTGACTGGAAATAAAATATGGTATCAACTGCTGATTAAGATTATTTTGCTGATTGATACGATCAAATTCACGTTTAAACTGATGGAAATAATCGAAACTTGGTTTACGCATCAATTTTAACACCCTGTCTGAACTGTGTTCCGGTGCAACCTTCAACCTACCCGAAACATGTTTGGTAATCAATTCTCTGGTATATTCAGCATGACTTGCATTCGATTTTTTATCTTTTGCATCCGTCAAAAACAAATCATAACGTACCCCACTGCCGATAAAAGATTTTTTCACTTCCGGCACCTTATCAACAGCCTGATACACCTCCAATAAAGGCGTATGGTCGGTATTCAAATTAAAACATACATTCGGAAAAATACAGGAAGGGCGTTTGCATTGTTTACAGATGTCCATATCTATCCCCTGCATTTCATACATATTGGCTGAGGGTCCACCCAAGTCACTGATATAACCCTTGAAATCGGGCATATTTACGATTTGCGTGACTTCTCGTAAAATAGATGCTTTGGAACGTGAAACCACAAATTTCCCCTGATGAGCCGAAATTGTACAAAATGCGCAGCCTCCAAAACAACCCCGGTGCAAATTAACAGAAAACTTAATCATCTCATAAGCAGGGATGGTCTTATTTTTATATTTGGGATGAGGCAAACGCGTAAAAGGTAAATCCATCGCAGCATCCAACTCTCCCTGTGTAAGTGGTTGATAAGGCGGATTGACCACCACATATTGACTACCGGTGGCCTGTACCAATCTGTCCGCATCATATCTATTGGACTCTGTTTCAATGTATTTAAAATTAGAAGCGTAGGCTTTTTTATCTTTTAAGCAGGTGGCATGATCTACTAAATATTTTGTATTCCATACTGCATGTTCGCTTACTTCTTTAGTCAAATAAGCCGTTTGAGGAATATCCCGCAAATCCTTTAAAGATTGACCGGTTTTCAAAGCTTCCAAAATAGCCAGCAAAGGCTTCTCCCCCATTCCATAAACTAACAAATCGGCTTTGCTGCTCATCAATATGCTCGGCATCAACTTATCCGACCAGTAATCATAATGCGTGAAGCGACGAAGTGAACCTTCAATGCCTCCTAAAAGAACAGGCACATCCGGATATAAATCCTTAAGAATATTGCAATAAACCGTAGCCGCATAATCCGGTCGAAAATGCGGTTTACCATCCGGAGAATAGGCATCATCAGAGCGCAAGCGTTTGTTAGCCGTATAATGATTGACCATGGAATCCATATTACCGGCGGTAACTGCAAAGAACAAACGTGGCTTGCCCAACTTCTTAAAATCACGCAAATCATCACGCCAATTGGGTTGAGGTACAATAGCAACTTTCAGTCCCTGAGCCTCTATCAAACGACCAATGACAGACGCGCCAAAAGCCGGATGATCCACATAGGCATCCCCCGAAAAAAGAATCACGTCCAATCTGTCCCATGAACGTAAGTCAATTTCTTTTTTAGTGGTGGGTAAGAAGTCTGTCAGTTGATACATTTATAAAGGACTTGCGAGTCAGTATAATTCTAAATAAAATTCTATCTTTGTAGATGAAAATCATGCAAAGATAATTAAAAATTCAAGACCCATATATGAAGTATTTTCCACCATCCGAACTGATAATCAACGCTGATGGCAGTATTTTTCACCTGCATCTTAAACCCAAGCATTTGGCTGACAATGTCATTCTCGTGGGTGACCCCGGAAGAGTGGCTTTAGTTGCCTCATACTTTGATTCTCAAGAATTTTCTATTTCAAATCGTGAATTTAACGCCATAACGGGCAGCTATAAAGGAAAGCGCATTACAGTTTTATCAACGGGCATTGGTACGGATAATATTGATATTGTGATGAATGAGTTGGATGCTTTGGCCAATATAGATTTTCAAACACGTACAGAGAAACCTGAATTTAAAGCACTGAATATCATTCGTATTGGCACCACAGGAGCTTTGCAAGCCGATATTCCCCTGGGAAGTTTTTTGATTTCCGAAAAATCCATAGGCTTCGATGGGATGATTAATTTCTATGCCGGAAGGGATGCTGTTTGCGATTTAGCATTTGAAAAAGCTTTGGTACAGCACCTGGATTGGAATCCGCAATTGGCAGCGCCTTATGTGGTAGATGCGGATGCTGCTCTGGTGGAACAAATTGGTCAAGATGACATGATGCGCGGCGTAACCATCTCAGCGAACGGCTTTTATGGTCCGCAAGGCAGAGAATTAAGGGTAGGTCTTGCCGACCCTGCACTAAACAGCAAAATCGAATCCTTTCGTTATGGTGACTATAAAATCACCAATTATGAAATGGAGGGTTCCGCCATTGCAGGTTTGGCGAAATTAATGGGCGGTCATAGAGCCATGACGGTTTGTTGCGTAATTGCCAATCGCCGTATATCCACTGCTAATACAGATTATGCACCCTATATAGAACGACTTATACAGAAAGTATTAGATAGAATTTAAACGAAGACCGACTATTATGAACAATTCAACCATTTGTGCCATTTCAACTCCCCCGGGTATCGGAGGAATAGCCGTTATTCGGGTATCCGGAGCAGATGCTTTTGCTATTTGTGACAGCATTTTCGTACCTGCACGTAAGGATATTTCTATCTCTCTTGCTGAAAGTCACAAATTATTTTACGGAGAAATCAGGGAAAACGAAAATCTCATTGATGAAGTGGTTGTAGGGATTTTCCGTAATCCACATTCCTTTACCGGTGAAGATGTGGTTGAGATTTCCTGCCATGCTTCTCCATACATTCAACAACAAATACTTAAACTGCTGATTGACAAGGGCTGTAAACTTGCCAAGCCCGGTGAATTTACCCAAAGAGCATTTATGAACGGTAAAATGGACTTAGCGCAAGCTGAAGCAGTTGCCGACTTGATAGCCTCCGATTCTGCAGCTTCACACCGCATGGCCATGAATCAGATGCGGGGTGGTTTTTCCAATGAGTTGACACAACTGAGGACACAATTGCTCAACTTTGTCTCGCTGATAGAATTGGAATTGGATTTTTCAGAAGAGGATGTTGAATTTGCAGACCGTGCACAACTGATGGAGCTGGCTACTGATATTGATCAGCACATCACTACCCTATCCGAATCTTTCCGTGTAGGTAATGTATTGAAAAATGGTATTCCGGTAGCCCTTATCGGTGAAACTAATGTCGGCAAATCTACCCTTTTAAACCTTTTATTAAAAGAAGAAAAAGCCATTGTTTCGGATATTCACGGCACTACCCGCGATACAATAGAGGATATAGTTAATATCCGTGGAATCTCTTTCAGGTTCATTGATACCGCCGGCATCAGAAAAACGACAGACACGATAGAAAGCATGGGTATAGAGCGTACTTTCCAAAAGATAGAACAAGCTTCTATCGTCTTATGGATACTGGATTGTACCCAGCTTAGCGATCATATGGAATGGCTGACAAGCCAGATAGAAAAAAAATCAGAGGGTAAAAAAGTCATCATGATTTTCAACAAGATAGATAAAATTACGCCTGAAGAAAATGAAGTGTTGACTGATATTTTCAGCGAATTTGAATGCGAAAGAATATTCATTTCCGCCAAGCAAAAGATCAATATTAAAGAATTGGAAGACGCTTTGGTCCGTGCCTCTCAAATACCCGAAATCAAGCCCGGCGATGTCGTGGTCAGCAACATACGCCATTACGAAGCCCTGCAACATGCACAAGCCGCCATTCAGAGAGTTATTCAAGGCTTAAATGCCGGTATCTCCGGTGATTTTCTCTCCCGAGACATCCGCGAATGCATGCATTACTTAGGTGAAATCACGGGACAAATATCTAATGATGAAGTGCTTGGGAATATTTTTGAAAAGTTTTGCATAGGAAAGTGAATTTTTTCCATAAAATATAACTTTGCAATAGATGTTTTTTGCATATAGAATCATTTATTTCCTATTTTTATATGCTTTCAAATATAATTTTATAACTTTGCAACGAAATAACTCCAAAAGCATATAATTATGACATTAAGTTTAGCTGCCTTTGTTAAAACAAAACGGAAAGAAGCCAATCTTACACAGCAAGAATTTGCCGATAGAGCCGGTGTGGCACTTACCGTTGTTCGGAAAATAGAGCAAGGCAAAGAAAATCTTAGTTTGGTAAAAGTCAATCAGGTTTTGATGATGTTTGGTCACAAGTTGGTACCTGTAAATCATAAAAAAATTATGCCATGAGACAAGGTAAGGTTTTTTATAAAGATGAATTTGCCGGAATTATAACGGAAACAAACGAAGGAGAATATCTATTCGAGTACGACAAAGAATACATCAATCAATTTTCTAACCAACCAATAACGTTTTCAATGCCCGTTTTGGATAAAGTGTATAAAGACGATCGGTTATTTCCTTTTTTTGAAGGACTGATCCCCGAAGGTTGGTTGCTGGAAATTGCCTCTAAAAGTTGGAAAATCAATCAGAACGACCGTATGGGCTTGCTTTTGGCATGTTGTAAAAACTGCGTCGGTGCCGTAAGTGTAATTCCGATAACAACCAATGAAGACTATGAATAAGAAGTGTTTATATTGCTATAAGGAACTGGACCAAGCAGGAGATTTTCATCCTTCCTGTAGCACCCACTTTTTTGGAAGTCCGGAACCACCAATTTTAGATTATACCCTATCAGAAATGACGGAGTTAGCCAAAGAAGTGGTAGAAAGTTCGGTAACCGTACCCGGAGTACAGCCAAAACTTTCGTTAGGCTTTATTAAAAACGTTTTGGGAGACGGCAGTAAGGGTCGATTAACCATAATGGGTGCATTGGGCGGAAACTATATTCTCAAACCGCAAAATGAGACTTTCAAGCAAATGCCCGAAAACGAACATCTTACCATGAGAATGGCTGAACTTTGTGGCATTTCTGTAGTCCCATCCACGCAGATTCGACTAAAATCGGGAGAGATTTCTTACCTTACTAAAAGAATAGACCGTACAGAAACGGGAGAAAAAATTCATATGCTGGATATGTTTCAGATTTTAGAAGCCTTTGATAAGTATAAAAGTTCGGTAGAAAAAGTCGGAAAAGCAGTTGCTGAGTACTCATCCAACACCTTACTTGATTTACTTCGACTTTTTGAAGTAGTACTTTTCAGTTATATCACGGGAAATAACGATATGCATCTGAAAAATTTTTCGTTGATTTTAGTTAATGAAGCATGGATGCTTGCACCAGCCTATGATTTATTGAATGTGAATCTACACATTCCGGAAGACACGGAAGAGACGGCACTTTCGATCTGTGGCAAGAAAAGAAAACTGACGAAATCTGATTTTTTTAGCTTGGGATTAGAGTTTCAATTGACCGAAAAACAAATTTTGAATACTTTTAAGCGCTTTGTTCAGGCAGAAAAAAAAATGAAGTTAGAGATAAAGTCATCTTTTTTATCTTCTGAAAATCAGATGAAATATATTCAATTACTGGAAGCCCGTTTGGCTTTATTGAAAGGATAAATCGAAAGCAATTTTTACAAAAAAATTTTAAGATGAAATTAAAATGACAGAACTAATAACGCAATATCCTTATGTGTTACCCTTTGTGATTTTCTTTGGGAGAATTTTTGATGTCTCATTGGGTACTTTGAGAATAATCTTTGTTTCCAAAGGGAAAAGGACGATAGCACCGATTATCGGTTTCTTTGAGGTATTTATATGGGTTGTAATTATTTCTCAGATTCTTTCGCATGCCAATGATTTGATAGCTTATCTTTCTTATGCAGCCGGCTATGCCACAGGCACTTACGTAGGCATGCTAATAGAGAGCAAATTGGCGTTCGGTGTATTGCTATATCGGGTTTACACCAAAGAAAGTGGCGGCGAACTTGTAAAAATGCTGAATGAAAACGGATTCGGAGCTACCATGATTCGCGGCGAAGGTTCAGTAGGTAAAGTGGATGTGATAGAAACGGTGGTAGCACGACAGCAAATGAAAAAGATAGAAAAGATAATCGATGATTTCGACAAAAACGCGTTTTACGTAACTGAAGATGTCCGCACAGCCCAAAACGGTATTTTCCCTAAAACTGCCAAAGTTTTTAAACGCTGGAGAATCGGGAAATAATACACGGTAGGATTAAAGTTAGCTGTTTTCAGTTTTTTAATAGTTTATAGTAAAAAAGACCGTTAGTTTTGATTCTAACGGTCTTTTTTTAGTTCAACTTATTGAGTACTAATCAGCAATCACCTGTACTATTCAACAATCACCTTTACCCGTTCATTATCCACTTGAAGGATATAAACTCCCAATGGTAAAACTCGACTTGAAAAATCACCTTTCCCCTTGAAAGATTGCAGCAACTGTCCGTTAATATTGTAAATATTCACGGCAGATTGTACGCCACTAACAGTGATTTTTTGGTCAACAATGGTCATAGCGTTGTCTAATTTTATACTTTCAACTCCCGCTACCATTTTTTTCCATCTCGCCACAGTAATATTTACAACAGAAGTATCTTTAAACTTAGCCTTGCGGTTTTCAGGCAGATTGCTTCCATCAGCCTGGCATTCTTCGTAATCCCAGTCTTTTCTATTCCAGCACTTAAATTCTTCGTCTGCAACGTTTTGGATTACAGCGGTAAAAGTTCCGTCTTCATTTTTCACTGCCGGTATTGCATTATCCAAGCCCCATCCAGATCCAAAACTACCCATTAAATATATGCTATCAGTACCGACAGGATAGGAAGTAATATTAACGGTAATATCACCCACATTTACAGGATCATAAATAGCTTTAAATCCTGTACATACCACGTTCACCTCGTTATTGGCACCACCGTTATCAAGATAATAAAAATTTGTTGATTGTGTTTGCTCGTATGCCCAGCTTGGACCGGAAGCAAATTTGAATTGAAGAAGTTGTGCGTCAACGTTTGGCACCGTGTAGGTGTAGTATTTTCCATCCTCATCTTCAGTAACAAAAGTCATTTCCTTTTGAGGTTGTTCCCAATTGGCAAAATTTCCGGTAATGTAGCAGTAAACTGTAGTTTTCGGTACCATTACGTTTACCTTAACGTCACCCGGAGGTATTCCCGGTGTGTAATATCGCTGGAAAGCATTTACTACTGCCCCCGTAAACCCAACTGCACCATAAGTAAAATCGGCAGCCGGATCAGCTTGTTCAAACATCCAATCCGGTCCTGCCAGAAATTTAAAATTGTAATCATCTTCAACACGATCAGGCACGGTAATATCAGTTTCAAAAATCAGAGAATCCCGAACTTTGGTCATTGGAGTAGCAGAAGTGCTCCAATTATTAAAACCACCGGTAGCATACACCACCATAGTTGTATCAGGCACCTGAACTCTTAATTTTACTGTTTGCTCAGCAAAACTAACATTGGCTATTGCAAATAACGCAATCAGCACCATTAAAGAATAATTTTTTTTCATAAGGATAAATTTTAAATGTTAATAAAAATAATTTTTGTAAGTATCTTCAACTATTAATAGCTAAATATTGAAAGTAACGCAGCAGTTGGGCATTTATGAAACACCGCCTTAGGGAGTTACGTATTATTCAACAATCACTTTTACCTGTGATTTATCCACTTGAAGGATGTAAGCTCCCGATGGTAAAACCCGACTTGTAAAATCACCTTTTCCTTTGAAATATTGTATCACTTGACCGTTCATGTTATACACATTCACAAGCGACTGCACCCCACTTACTATAATTTTATTGTCAATAATGATTATAGGATAGTCAAATTTTACATCTTCAATTCCAGTCGGTATATCACTTTTTTTCCATCTCGCCACAGTAATATTTACAGTAGAAGCATCTCTGAACTTAGCCTTACGGTTTGGCAAATTGCTTCCATCAGCCTGACACTCTTCGTAAGCCCAGTCTTTTCTGTTCCAGCACTTGTATTCCACGTCTGCTACGTTATAGATTACAGCAGTAAATGATCCGTCGGCATTTTTCACTGCCGGTATTGCTTCATTTATGTCCCAGTCGGGACCAAAAAAATTACCTACCAAGTATATACTATCAGTTCCGGAAGGATAAGAAGTGATATTAACGGTAATATCACCAAGCTCATAAATATCCTTAAATCCTGTACATACCACGCTTACCTCGTTATTGGCACCACCGTTACCAGAGTAAGAGAAGTTACCTTGTGTTTGCTCGTATGCCCAGCCTGGACCTGAAGCAAATTTGAATTCAAGAACTTGCGGGTCAAAATTTGGTACTGTGTCAGTGTAGTTTTTTCCATCCGCATCTTCGTCAACAAAAGTCATTTCCTTTTGAGGTTCTTCCCAATTCACAAAATTTCCGGTAATGTAGCAGTAATGTGTAGTTTTCGGAACCTTTACGTTTACTTTAATGTTTACAGGAGTTAAATATTGTGCGAAAGAATTTACCACAGCTCCCTGCCATCCAACTGCACCGTAAGTAAAGTCGGCAGACGGATTATTTTGTTGATAATCCCAACTCGGTCCTGCCAAAAATTTGTAATTGTAACCACCATCAACACTATCAGGCACGGTAATAGCAGCTTCAAATATCTTAGGAGAATCCTGCACCTTGGTCATGGGAGTAGCATAAGTGCTCCAATTATTAAACCAACCGGAAGCATATACCACATTAGTTGAATCAGGCACCTGAACTCTTAATGTTACTGTTTGGTCTGCAAAAGTAACATTGGCTGTTGCGAATAACGCAATCAGCACCATTAAAAAATAATTTTTTTTCATACGAATTAATTTTAAATGTTAATAAAAATATTTTTAAATTGTGTTATTTCTTCCAAATGCAGGAAGTTAAACTTTTACCCGGTAAAGTAATGTCAAAATGATGATTTTCATCTTCTATTGTCATTTGAAAGGATGTTGCATTTTCATTTTGAAGTACAATACCGTAGGTTCCATCAGGATTCAGAGCTGCTGTGGCATACACACCACTCGGCACATATCCGGAAGTGCCGATACGAAGAGAACCGGGTAACAGCACTTTTGACATATGTCCTATGAAATAATAATGTGACTTTCTGTCCAAAGTTTTATAATCGGACGAATTGATGTCCACAGCTCCGTAACAGGTAGTACAACCGCCGGGGCGATTGGGTCCGCGATTATCATCCAGCATGTAATTCCAAACAATCACAGCTTTGCAATGACGATTTAATGCACCGATTCCGATTTCCTTCATTGTCCACATTAAATCTCCTTCAAAAGAGTGATAATTCCAGGTTCCGATGGACATTTCGGTGAAATAAAGATTTTTATCCGGACGGGCATTGTGAATTTTAGTAAATTCTGAACTGCTGCCTCCATATGCATGATAAGCAGCACCATCGATGTATTTAGCTGCTTCGGGATCTTCGTAAATTTTTAGCGGATAATCTTGTTGATCACTAATGTTGTCGTAGTTGAAATTATGGTCAAAAACAATAATTTTTGTTTTCAGGTTAGCTTCGGCAAATTTCGGTCCCAGCGCTGTCTTTATAAAATCACGCTGCTCCTGCCAAGTCATGTAGAGCGATACCGAATTTCCTCGATTCAAAGGCTCATTCTGAATCGTAATTGATTCTATCGGGAAGCCTGCTTTCTCCATAGCTTGAATCCATTTTACAAAGTAAGTAGCATAATCCTGATAGTATTTGGGATTCAACTGACCGCTTGTCCATGAGTTATAAGGCTGTAAATCAGTTAGATTATTCACCTTCATCCATCTTGGTGGTGTCCAAGGCGACCCCATGATTTTTATTTTTGGATTAATAGCTAATATTTCTCTCAATATTGGGTAAATATCACGCACATCGTAAGGATGCATCGCAAAATTTTCAATTCCCGGCTCATCACAGCAGGTATATTCATCCAGTGAAAAATCTGAACAACCGATAGATACACGTATATAGCTATAACCCATTCCTTTATCAGGACTGAAAGATTCTTCCAGCAGTTTTGCTCTGTCTTCCTTACTCATTTTCAATAGATTATAACACGAAGAACCGGTAATTGCCGCACCAAATCCATCAATAGTTTGGAAGGTTTGCTCAGGCTTCAAAGTAAGCGTTTTCTCAATGTTCATATTGATTCCTGTACCAAAACTTTTTGATACTGCACTGAACAACATCGTTTTATCACCAGTGGTTACGTATGTACTCACGTCTTTTGTTTCCTTTTCATCAGGCTTGTTGTTGTCGGGACCATTGCCTCCTTCACAAGATGTACAACCCACAAAAGTAAGCAGTAACGCAATAATATACAGATAATTAACGATTTTTCTCATGAAATTTAATTTAGTCGATTTTTATAATTTTAGTTGTTTTGGCATTTACATCCAGCGTAATGCGATATACACCATTGAAAGGCACATCAGAACCGCGCCAGTTACCTACGTTACCGGCTTCCGCACTGCTTTTAAGCGGAGATTCTACTGTATAAGCGATTGATGATTCTTCGCCATGGTCCCAGCCTCTGTAATGGAAAAATTTAAAGTTACATGTTCCAAAACCGGTTCCTTCTGTGTTATCTTCGTTTTCAAGATAAACGGTAGCTTGATAAACTCCATTTGAAATTTTTCGGCAAGGTACATAGTCAAGTGGTGTATTCCAGTTCCAGCTTGTAGTAATAGCATACGGTTGCGATGGGCGACCCATTCCAATTCCACAAATCCACAGTGCATCCGGAAATACCACGGTTGGCATGGGTTCAATGTAGAGATAATCGCCTGCAATGTGATAATAGGCTTTATACATACCCGTTTCGCCAAGGAATTTTGCTTTGTTCTCTCCGGTTACTTCAAAATAATCTGGTGCTAATCCGTTTGAAAGGTCAGCAATACCTGTAAAAGTAACTTCCACATCTTTTCCGAAATACACAGTTGCACCACGGAATTGCTTTGCAGCCGATCCAAGCAACGAAGCCGGCGAAGATGCCAAATCAACATTTACATCAAGGGAAGTAACCGGTTCAAGAAGCTTTCCGGCTACATCCAATTTGAAATTGATGGCATCAAAGGAGCACGAAGAAATATTAACCAATGATTCATTCTCAACCGAAATAGGATCTTCTCCTTGTGTAATAAATGTTATTTCACCATTTTTCATCCCAAAAACAAACTCCGATGACCAATCTACACGTCCAAACGGAGTTTTTTTCGATGCAATGTAGCAGGAAAATTTGTTGGGAAATTCAATACCGCTTACCGAGTAAATTAAATTCTCGGAATCGGTTAAAATCAGTTCTTTCGTAGGCAATCCACTTGTAATGGTAGAAGGGATCAAGTACAGTGTCTTCATTTCCGGTCTGTTACCTATGGTATTATCTATTAGCTTTTCTGTTTTGAAACCTTCCACATTTATTGCTATCAAGAAAACTTTAACTTTCTCTTTATCAGGCATTCCCACCCCGAAAGGGATATGGTATTTCTTAGTAATACTTGCTGAATTGCCTTTTGTTCGGATAGACTCAGAGATAATTAGTTTATTGCTGACCGCAATTTTCACTTCCAGTGTGGAAAGTGGATTTGTATCACTCACATCAGCAGTTAGCGTAATGGAGTCACCATACTGAATAGAATTTTCAGCAACACTGGCTGTCAGCGAAGGGATACTTTCCGGATAGTGTGTCCTAAATTCGGCATCCTGACATGAACTTGCAATAACAAGCGTCAAAATAATGATTATATAATGTATTCTCTTCATTTTCTTTTTGTTCTAAATAATATTGTAAAAAAACGATAACGATTAAAAGTAACTCACCCTACTTACAACATTTTATTTTATAGTGGACCACAACTCCCCCTTGGGGGGTCGGGGGGCTGTTAATATCCCGGATTTTGCACCAGATTAGTATTTTCGTCCAACACCGGTTGGGGAATAGGGAGCAACTCTAATTCAACAGAGAACTCACGGGCTTGTTTTAATCGTCCCGGGTCACGCTGATTAAGGGTATTCATTACGCTTTGCAGTTTTTCATGCCGAATTAAATCAAACAAACGATGACCTTCAAATGCCAATTCCAATCTCCTTTCAAGCAGAATAGCATCAAGCAGGCTTTCTTTGGATGATACTGCAGATGCCGGCAATGCGGGTAAACCTACTCGCTGACGTACGGTATTTACTACCTGAGCAGCTTGCAAAAGCTGATTTTTTCTGGCAAGTGCTTCGGCTTTCAAAAGCATAATATCAGCACCGCGTAGTTTGATAATTGAATTCGCATTAGAACGGCATTTATACATGAACGGATAGTTTTTCGAATCATAATAATTCGACCAAGCAGTTTCATAATATACAATTGATTCGTTTTTACGTTTCATATCTCCCGCATCGTCAAAGGCTTTAATCAAGTCTCTCGATGGTGTCACCCATTTAGCCCAGGTAAAATAGAAATCGTAATCAAGCAGGTCTCTTCCAAACATCCAAGTTACCCAGTTTCCGCTTCCGGTAAAATATTGAAGTTCAAGTATTGACTCAGAAGTATTTCTTGCTTTTGCGTCTGTTTTTGAAGCATTCAATCCGAATAAATCGCTGTAATCTGCTACCAGACTGATTCCATCTGCAAACACCTGATCGGCAAAATAAATCACGCTGTCAGGATTTTGAACTTGTCTTTCTGCATATACTTTGGCAAGCAATGCTTTTGCCACCGTTTTTGAAAGAATGGTTTTATCCGCATTATTATTAGCCGGAGCATGTTCCAAAGCGCTTCTCAAATCGCTGATAATCTGTGCATACGCTTCTGCGGGCGTATTGGATTTTGGGAAATAAAGCGGATAAACTTCCTCGATATTTTCTGCCGTGATTTTGCCGGCTTCTTTGGTAATAACCGGAAAGTTTCCAAACCATCTCACCATGTCAAACATAATCATTGCCCGGTAAATCTTGGCTTCAGCTTTCCATAGATTTCTTTCAGGCTTAGTCAGAGACTCGTCGGGTACCAGGTCAATATTACTGATAATGCTGTTGGCTGCGGCTATATCACCCATATACCGATCCCAGTCACGGGCTATTACACTATTGCTAGCATCCAGGTTGTTAGTTTCCACGGGCACCACCTCCGCACCTGTAGTTCCGGCATATGCATTATCCGAACGACACTCCGAAAACAGCAAATAATCAAGATACCAATGTTCCTGATTACCTGTCATACGTTGATAAATGTCTCTGTAAACAGCGAGCATCGCTTCACGGTCCTTATATTTTATTTCCATTCCGGTTGTATCTTTCGTTCCTACCGTGTTCTCAGAAAGTTGAGATACAGGCTCATAGTCAAGATCGCAGGCTGTGAAAAGTAAAATGAACAGCCCTATACTCAATTTTATTATTTTTTTAACGTGTTTCATAATTTTAAAATAGATTTGGTTCAAATTAAATTTCAATATTCAGCCCAACTATAAAGGAGCGTGTTTGTGGATAAGTTCCGTAATCTATTCCTTGCACATTACCTGAATTTCCCCACTGATTTACTTCCGGGTCAAATCCAAGATATTTTGTAAAAGTGAATAAATTAGTAACAGTGGCATATGGCTGTATTTTTCGAATGCCCACTTTTTTCATCCAGTTCATATCAAAATCGTAGGATAAAGTAACATCTTTGATACGCAGATAACTTCCATCTTCTACAAAATAGGATGAAATCTTCATGTCATAACCGGCTTTCGGGATGGATGTAATCATTCCCGGTCTGCGCCATCTATCAATAACTCTTTTGCTTTGATTTTTAGCATCGTACATCCCTTCTGACTCAATTCTGGATACGTTAAAAATATCATTTCCATAAGTTCCTTGCAATAAAATGCTTAGGTTGAAATTTTTATACGAAAATATATTGGTCATACCGAAAGTAAAGTCCGGATTCGGGTCACCAATGTAGGTCCTGTCTGACGCATTGATAAAATCGTCATTGTTTTTATCCACATATATCAACTCGCCTGTTTCGGGATCTACACCTGTTGATTCATATCCCCAAAAACCACCCAACGGTCTTCCCGGCATATTTTTTACGGCATAATCGGAAAGAATATCGGTTACACGTGCATCGTAGTACACTTGTTTAAACACAAGGCTTTCAAGCCTGTTTTTATTATGAGAGATGTTAAAATCGGTACTCCATTTGAAGTCTCCGACAAAGTTTTTTGAACTCACACTCAACTCAACACCGCGGTTGGTCATTTCTCCTTCATTGCGCTGGATGGAGTTTACAGCCGCTGAGCCGGCAGGTAAGGTTACCCACATCAACATGTCGGTTGTCCGTTTGAAATAGTAGTCTAAGTTCATGGTCAACCTGCTTTGAAACATAGTTAAATCCAGTCCTATATTGGTTTGTGTAGTCGTTTCCCAAGTCAAATCAGACGAACTCAAACTTGCCTGCGAATAGGTTGGAACAGCATCTCCTTGCCCCGGCTTCCACCATTCTATACGGTTAAAATTGTACCTTTCCAGATATGCGTAATCCCCCAGCCCATCCTGATTTCCGGTTTGTCCCCATCCTGCACGAAGTTTCAGGTCATCCAGCCAATGAACATCTGCCAAAAACTTTTCCGATGATGCTCTCCATGCAGCAGAAAACGATGGAAAATATCCCCAGCGCCCCGATGGAGCCAGTTTACTTGAACCGTCAGCACGAACATTGAAAGTTGCTAAATATTTACTGTCGTAGTTGTAGGAAATACGCCCTAAGTAAGACATAATCGCCCATTGAGAAGCCGTTGTACCATTTCCCGGACTTATTTTGTTCGCTGCATTCAATGTCTGAACCAGGTCATTGGCAAAGTGAGAAGCAAACTGATAACTCTCGGACCAGTCTGAAACGGTATAGGACGTCCCCGCCATGGCTTCAAAACTATGCAAATTTATCTTCTTATTATAGGTAAGAATATTATCCAACATCATCACAGCCCCAAACGAGCGGTTGTCCTGCGCTTCTCCAAACTGCCCACGTCCATAACTGGTGGAAATCGGGTCTAAGAAAGATGTATAGTTATAGTAAGTCATATCCCCCGTAATGGACGACGATAGTTTCAGATCAGGCATAAAAGAAATCACGCTTTTACCGGTAGCAAGCAGTCTGTGCGTATTGTGTTTATTGTTTTTTGTTCTGGCTAAGTTCTCCAACGGATGAGTTATATTGCTGACGCCAAAGAAACGATTGTAATAATGTTTCGGATTATCTGTATCCCAGATTGGAGCGTAAGTTGGTGTGTTTATGACAGATAATATTACCCCGCCACGATTAGAGCCTGTCCCGGAGATAATATCACCGATGGAAATGTTGTTTGAATAGGAAATATTTCCACTCACAGTGAGCCATTTAAACAATTCAGCATCTACTGCCGACCGAAAATTAAACCGTTTAAAAGCAGTAGTATTAATAATTCCTGTTTCGTCAGTATATCCACCGGACAAGAAATAGTTTACTTTATTGGAAGTTCCGGACGCAGATAACTGGTAGTTATTTCTGATTCCAGTGGTAAATGTTTCGTCAAACCAGTTTGTTTGGTCTGTAAGACCATCGGGAAGCACTACGGAAGATTGCAAATCGCTAAGGTATTCTTTATATTCAGCTAAATTTAGTGATTCTATTCTCCTGCTGATATTTGTAATACCCCTATAAGTGCTAAATGAAATAGATGAGCGATCTTTGGGGACTGTGGCTTTGGTAGTAATCATCACTACACCGTTTGCACCACGCGAACCATAGATAGCTGCTGACGACGCATCTTTCATAATCTGCATGCTCTCAATATCATTAGCCGAAAGAAAATCAATGTTGTTCATCGGCACGCCATCTACCACGTAGAGCGGATCATTGCTGGCATTCATGGATGTTGTTCCACGTACACGAATTACCATTCCTGCACCCGGACGACCATTAGGCTGAATTACCTGAACTCCGGCTGCTTTTCCCTGAATTGCCTGCGCTGCTGATGTAATGGGACGCATGTCTAAATCTTCGGTAGAAACTGATGAAACGGCAGTGGTCAGGTCTCCACGCTTCTGAACACCATAGCCAATTACAACAATTTCATCCAAACCCTTGGCTTCTTCCGTCAGAATAACATCATTAACTAACTGCGACGACAAGGCAACTTCCCGGGCATTCATTCCAACATAGGAAAAAACCAACACATCTCCCTGCTTGGCATGGATGCTGTATTCTCCATCAAGATTGGTAATAACACCACTGGTTGTACCCTTTACAAGCACACTTACACCGATAAGCGGTTCACCTCCGGCATCTTTTACGGTACCCCGGTAATTACTTGTTGATTGTGCTGATATTGCTGATGTAACAAACACCAATATCAATACTATCAAGCATAAAACATTCTTTCTTTGTGTTCTCATATGTAGTAAGTTAGAAATTTATAACCAATAAATTGACACTCTACTTCTTTGTTATTGTTTTCTTTAGGTCTCCAATTTGTATAATAAAATCACCTTTTTCACATACCCATTCATTTTTAGTGTTTACAAATGCCAAATCTTGTGATGTAATTACAAAATCAACTTGACGAATTTCATTAGGTTTTAAGTTAATTTTCTGAAAGCGTCTCAGCCTTTTCACATCCGGCGTAATAGAAGCATATACATCTGAAGAATATAATAAAATACTTTCCTTGCCCTCTCTATCACCGGTATTTTTCACCGTAACAGCTATTGAGATTGAGTCTCCATCTGAAAAAACAAAAGGATTTACAATCAAATTGCTATATTCAAACGTTGTATAACTTAATCCATGTCCAAATTCAAATTGAGGGAGATAATCACCATCAATCTTTTTTCCTTCTTCTATCGCTCCCATATCTTCTGATGGCTTGTGATAATATGTGTATAAAGCACTCGGATAACGCGGATAAGTGTAAGGTAGCCTACCTGAAGGATTTGTTTTTCCTGCTAAAATTTCAGCCAAAGCATCTCCCCCAAAATTACTTGTTAAATAAATATTAATTATTGCAGCAGATAAGGGTTCAATTTTATTGATACATCTCGGACGACCGGAATTAATCACAAGGATAATGGGTTTTCCTGTTTTTGCCAACTTTTTTGCTAACTCTACTTGATTATCACTTAAATATAAATCCTGCAAATTTCCGGGTTTTTCAGCGTAAGAATTTTCTCCCACACATAGAATGATATAATCTGCCTGTTCTGCTGCGTTAATCGTTTCCTGCAATTGATCAAATCTGTCTATATTGAAGTTGGCTTCGTTAACATAGCTTACGCCCGGCAAATATTTTACATGCTTTTGACCGAATTGGGTGGATATGGCTTCATAGATGGTATTAAAACCGGCGGTGTAATAATCGGTCTTTTCTCCCTGCCAGGAATAGCTCCAGCCACCATTTAATGTTCGCATACTATTGGCATTTGGACCACATACCAGAATCTTTTTACCGAAATCAATGGGCAACACCTTGTTTTCATTTTTCAATAAAGTGATGGCTTCCAAAGCCGCCTGACGAGACCAATCAGAAAATTTTTGAGAAGCAAACTCCGGATAATCTTTAAGATAAGTGACTGGATTCTCAAACAACCCTAATTTTTCTTTCAATTTTAAGATCCGTCTGACAGATTGATTAATCCTTTTTTCTGAAATTGCCCCTTCTTTTACCAATACCACCAAAGTATCACAGAAAGTTTCGTAATCATAAGAGGACATGGAAATATCTATTCCGGCATCAACAGCTAATTTTATTGCTTCTTTCATATTAGAAGCTACTTTGTCCCGGGTATATAATTTATCTATGTCCATCCAATCGGAAACCACAACGCCTTCAAATCCTAATTCTTCACGCAGTAATTTTGTCAAAATATCAGGATTGGCATGAACTGAAATTCCGTTGATTATACCGGAATTAATCATAATTGTATGCGAACCATTTTCAATGGCTGCCTTGAACAGCGGAAGGTGATACTCTCTTAAAATGTGTTCAGGAACAAAGGCAGGAGTACGATCTATCCCACTGTTAGGAACTGAATATGCCAAAAAATGTTTCATGCAGCTTGCCACGTGGTTTGCATCTATTCCATTTTTTGAGTCTCCTTCCATACCTTTAACCATTTCAACACCCATTACTGTTCCTACATAAGGGTCTTCTCCAAAACCTTCGAACTGTCTTGGAAATCTTGGGTCGGAACCTAAATCTAAAACCGGTGAAAAATTCCAGGGAATGCCACAAGCCCGTGTTTCGTAAGCTGTTGCTTGAGCCATTCTATAAGCATGTATAGGATCAAATGTGGCGGCTAATGCTATCTCGTGAGGGAAAAATGTGCCGTCAGCCGTATAAGTTGTGCCATGTATTTGGTCTAATCCATAAAGAATGGGGACAGACAATCTTGTTTCATTTACTGCAACTTGTTGGATTTGAGATAAAATATAGTTCCATTCCAGCGCAGGCAAGGCTCTATTATTAGTTGTATTTAATATTGAACCTACGTGGTACTCTACTACTGCATGACGTAAAGCAGCAGTGTCAATAATAAATGGTTCGTCACTGCTGAATCTGGAGTCGCCTGTACCTATTACATCCAAAGTAATTTGAGCCATCTGCCCCACTTTTTCTTCTAATGTCATTTTGGACAGAAGTTGCTCTACTTTCGATGAGTTCTCTTGTTGTTTACAACTATAAAAGAAAAATGATACAACGATAATTGTTAAATAGAAAATAGAATTTAATCGCATATTGCTTAAACTTTAGAGTTTTCTCTAAGCAAAAATACGAAATGGAATGACTAAAACTTCTGAGTGGAAAAATTTGGGGATACTGCAAAATCTTAACTTATTGAAAAAAAGTATATTATCAAAATATTAAGCTCAAAATAAGTGGATTCTAATTAAGTTTTTTTGTGGCTTTTTTGCTTATTTTGTAAACGTTCCTATTTTTTTTACCATCGTTTCAAAATCATTTCTTGAAACTTTTGCTTTGTTTTTGATTTTTGCACGGTAGTTATAGATGGTGTTGGATGAATAATGAAGTAATTCGGCAATTTTGGCACTGTTGTCAATTCCAAGACGGATAAGCGCAAAAATACGCAGTTCGGTGTTCAATAGTTCGTCTTTTTTCAGCATAATTTTCTCATCATCCATCAATAGTTCGTTAAACTCACTTACAAAGTCAGGATAAAGCCGCAGGAATGACCGGTCAAAGTTATCGTAGAATTCTTTCAGTTCGTTTTCTATAAAATCAGTTGATTTAGCATCATCAATCACCTCGTTCAGCCTGCCAACCGATAGTTTCTTTCTTACATTTTTTCGATACGAGTCCATTTTATCAATGTAAAACGAGCAGAGCGACAAAAAGTGTCCGATATACTCTTCTTTTACCTGATTCGATTCTAAAAGTTCGGCATTTGTATTTTTAATTTTATCGTTTAAACTTCTTAATTCCCAATTCAAGTGATTCAGTTGGTCATTAATTTTCACTGTCTGTTTGTTTACTTTTGAAATCTTTCTGTTCTGCAATAAAATCCCTACCCCTGAAAGTAGGAGCAACAAACTCAGGAGACTGATAAACCTCAATAAAGTACGCAATTTTTTTTCCTGCTGTGCTTTATTTAATTGGTAAGCATTGTTGATAATAGCCTGAACTTCTGCTATTTGCGTATATCTCAGTCGAGCATTAAAGATGTTGGCATTATTTACCGAATAATTAATATACTGATGTGCCCGATTCACATCACCCAACTCAAACATGATTCCGGCAAGCTCCCACGATGAAGCATTATCAGTAATTCCAAGTTTCAAATCGGCAATAGCTGATTTAAAAAGCCATTTCTGACGAGATTTTATATCACCGCTTTCTTTGTAAATCAATGATCTCAGAAAAGTAATCACAGCATATTCATGACTGTTTTCCGGGACACCTTCTAAGCGTTTGTCATTTAATTCAAGTGCAACTTTGAAATCCCGAATACTTAGGAAATCCGATTCTTTGATAGATAAATAAAGATCACCATCCTGGGGTAAGATATTCAATTGCAAATTTTTATACTTATCAGCTATCTCCCGGTAGGTAATACTCAATTCCGGATCTTTACTGTAAAATGAAAGTTCTCCATAAGTATGCTCCATGCAACTGTAATATGCAAGTAGAAGGTTCGCCGTTAAATCAGCTTCACTAATTTCATCCAGTAAATCTACTGATTCTTTGTACAAACCGATAGATGCAAGCAAATAAGCCAGTTGTATTTTTGATTCTATCTGCAAATCAACGTTATTAATATCTTCTGCAAGAGCAATATTTTTTTTCAAATACACAATAGCGGAATCAGAGATATAAGGGCGGTATTCTTTGTAGATTTGCTGATTGACAGAATAAAGCTGTTGGGGCGTAAGGAACTGTTTTCCCGCTTCAAATTTCAGATTATCAATGCGGTCATGCCTTTCAGCAATGTATATTTCGTATTTACTTAGCAGTTTGTCATACACGTGCATCAGCGAGTCTGTTTCCTTGTCTAACGCTGATACCGGAATTACAAACACTGAAAAAAACACTAAAAAAACTATCAGATTCCTCATCATCCACTGGATTTTCACGAATATTTCTTCCGCAAATTTAGAAAAAATAATCATATAATAATGAAGTTGATATAATTTGGTTTTCTATAAATTGAGGTTAAGCATCTTATAATCAATGCTCAACACTCAAAACTCAATACTCAGAACTCAGAATTCAAACCATCTTTAACTGATCAAAGTCAAATAAATCATACTTTTTCATCCAAAACGTAGGAAAATTTTTGTTTCTTTGTCTAAGAACTATTGAACAACTGAGAGTGTGAACAAATGTCCGATGAACAATTAATAGAAAAGATACTTTCCGGGGATAAGGAAGCATTTCGCCTGTTGATGGAGAAATACCAACAGCAGGTGTTTTATGTGGCAATGGGTTTTGTCCATTCACGGGAGGATGCCGAAGATATTACACAAGAAGTTTTTATTCGGGTGTTTCACTCGTTGAATTCATTCAAAGAAAAATCGCTTTTTTCCACGTGGTTGTATCGGATTGCACTGAATACTTCTATCAACTATATCAATAAAAATAAAAGGCGAAATTTCTTTACTGAAGCCGGTGATAGTCTGATGAATTTATTAAACAAAAGTAACGAAGAAAAAGACGTTCATCAGCAACTTGAAGCAACAGAAACAGAAAAAAGCATACAAAAGGCGATAGACGAACTACCGGTAAAACAACGCAAAGCCTTTATATTGAGTAAATATGAAGAACTATCGCAACGCAAAATTGCTGAAATAATGCAAACTTCGGAAGGAGCTATAGAGCAACTTTTAGTGCGTGCAAAAAAGAATTTGCAAAAAAAATTAGCCCATCTCGTAGGAAAATAACAAAACAACTGTCTAACAAAACAGACATCAAGCTAACAAATACTGAAAATAATGGAAAATAGAATTAATAGTAAAACAGCAAAAACTATAATCAGCCACACAAAAAAGTCCCCCTTGGGGGATTTAGGGGGCTTAGATGACCACATAGACAACTTTATTCGCAAAGATAAACAGGAGCAAGTCAATCCCTATCTTGCAACACGTGTATTAGCGAAATTGGAGGAATATGATGAAACCGCAGTTATTGTTCCAATATGGAAAAAAGTGGCAGTTGTTGCCAGTTTTGCTTTGGTCATTGCAGCAGGTTTTAAATTGGGAAGCTTTGCACAAGGAGAAAAAGAATATATTTCCATCAATATTAATGATGCACAACTTGAAAATTTAAATTTTTATACATTTATAGATCATGAATAATAAAAACAAAATACTGGTTTGGATTATTGTCTTGCTGGCGATACTAAACTTGACAACAATCGTTTCCATTATACACCACAGATACAAGGACAAACAAGCTGCTGAAACCGTGATTGTTACAGGACAAGGAAAAAATCCGCTAAGCGGCAGATTTTTCATGCAAGAAGTGGGATTTGACAACGAACAAATGGAGCAATTCAGACAAATAAACCGAATTTTCAAGCCAAAATCCAATCAAATAATTTGGCAAATGGACAGTCTGAAAGTGTTGATTTTTGATGAACTAAATAAACAACAAGTTGATACGGCAAGATTAGAACAATTAAACACAGCATTCGGAGAATTGCACGCAGAACTGAAAGATGAAACCTGCATGTTTTATTTAAAATTGAAAGAAATTTCAAACGCGGAGCAAATTGAAAAACTAAAAAGTGCTTTTGAACCGCTCTTTTATCAGGAAAACAGCCCTACTCAAGGCAGAGGAAGAGGCAGAGGCGGCAGACAACAGCCTTATTATGACAATGATATTCAAAATTAAAAACAGAAAAATAATTTATTAAAACAACAATTTAAAAACAAGAAAATTATGAGAACAATCGTGTTTACAATTGCATTTGCAATGATGACTGTGGTAGCTTTCGGTCAAAACAATCAACAAGCAAAAGCTGCAAATAAAGCTCAAACAGAAACCAAAGTTCAAACTCGAAAAGGTCCCAATTTCGTGGATAAAAACAAAAATGGAATTTGCGATAATTATGAGCAAGGAACCCGTCCGGCACGCGGTCAAAAACGAAATGCGAAAAGCGGTGGCAGAAACTTCGTGGACAAAAATAAAGACGGTATTTGCGACAATTACCAAACCGGAAATTGTCAAGGGCAATGTAGAGGTAACAGAACTGTAAGTACTAAAAAATAGTCACTTCTATTAAGTATTATGGGGGATAATGCATCCCCCTGTTTTTTACAAAAATAAAACTCACTATTTAAATTTACAGAAAATGAAAACTATTAGTATTAGTAATATCATACTTGCCACGATTTTGTCCACTTTTTCCCTTGCAAGTTGTGAAGCAAAATCAAGTGATTTGATGCCTGATACAGAACTGATTGATGCTGAAAACATGTCAATGGCTGATCAATCATTAATCGGACTTACTGCCAATCAAATTGTTCCCGGAAATGTAACCGAAACAGATATTGAACACCTTCTTTATATGCTTGAAGAAGAAAAATTGGCACATGATGTTTATATTTATTTCAACGAGAAATACAATAGAAGGGTATTCCAAAACATCTCGAAAAGTGAAACTGTACATCAAAAAGCAGTCATGTATCTTATCAATCTATTTGATGTTGAAGCACCGGAAGCAAAACCTTTTGGAGAGTTTCATCATCCTGAATTACAGGCACTTTACACAAAGCTAATCACAGAAGCTGAAACTTTGGAAGATGCACTAAAGGTAGGTGCATTGATAGAAGAGGTTGATATTATGGACTTGAAAAAAGGCTTTTCCGAAACTCAAAATGAAAATATCAAGCGTGTTTTTTCAAACCTGCTACGTGCTTCAGGTTTTCATTTGAAAGCTTTTGTCAGAAACCTTAATGTTCGTGGCATTGACTACCAACCCCAAATTTTATCACAAGAAGAATTCAATGCAATTTTAGGAAAGTAGTCTGTTGACTCAAAATAAATTGTACAAAATATCACTACAATGAAAATCAGAAAAAATATTGCGATTAGCGAAAACGGCTTTATTTTTAATCCGATGACCGGAGATAGTTTCAGCGTGAATGAAACAGGCGTTTACATTCTTCAAAAGCTGAAAGACGGCGGAAGTGAAGAGACTATTCTTCAAAATTTAATGGATGAATACGAATTGGACACTTATACTGCTGAAAAAGACTTAAATGATTTTTTGTCCATGTTGAAAAGTTATCAATTGATTACCAATGAATAAACGAAAAATTACTGTAGCAGTTACCGGGCTGAACAATATTGATAGTCCGGGACCGGGCATCCCCGTTATTCGCGGGCTGAAGGAGAGCGAAAGCTTAGATGTTCGAATTGTGGGTTTATCCTACGAAACACTCGAACCTGGAATTTATATGCACGACCTGGTGGATAAAGTGTACCAACTACCTTTGCCAACAGCCGGCTCTGCCATGCTCAAAGAGCGATTGAAATACATTGTCAATCAGGAAAAAATTGATGTGCTGATACCCAATTTTGATGCTGAACTGCACAATTTTATTAAAATTCAGGACGAACTGAAAACGGAATTAAACATTGCTACTTTTCTGCCATCACAAGCTGTTTTTGATGAAAGACAGAAGTCCGAACTGGAAAAATTTGGTGAAAAGTATGGTGTGAAAGTTCCTGAAAGCTACATGATCAATCAGGTATTGGAAATCAGGAAATTGGAAGAAACCATGGATTACCCGATGGTCATCAAAGGACGCTATTACGATGCTTATATCGCTTCATCTTACGAACAGGCAAGTACTTATTTTTATAAAGTAGTAGCAAAATGGGGTTATCCTGTTATTGTTCAAGAATTTGTAACAGGCACGGAAGTAAACGTAACGGCTATTGGAGACGGGAAAGGCAGTTGCATAGGTGCCGTACCTATGCGAAAATTGTACATTACGGATAAAGGAAAAGCCTGGTCGGGTATTTCATTGGAAGATGACGAGTTAATGGATATTTCCCGAAGGGTAATAGAAAACAGCAAATGGCGTGGCGGATGCGAGTTGGAATTTATCAAAACTAAAAATGATGAATACTACCTGCTCGAAATGAACCCCCGTTTTCCGGCTTGGGTGTATCTCGCCAATGGTTGCGGACAAAATCATCCCGAAGCACTTGTAAAAATGGCGCTCGGTGAAGAAGTTCAACCTTTTACAGATTATCAAAGCGGTAAAATGTTTATCCGCTATTCTTACGACCAAATTGTGGATATATCGGAGTTTCAGCAGATTTCCACTATGGGGGAAAGATGAATGTTGAACCTCGTAACTTCCCTAACTTCTTTAACTTTTTTAACTTCTTTAACTTCTTTAACTACTAACTACTATTCATATGCACCCAACTTACGAAAGTCCAATCATTCAAAAATTAAATGCCGGAATGATGAATAAATTCGGCAGCCGGACAGAATACACACCTGTTAAATTTATTGATAATGTGGCAATTGCCGATTTGATGGATGAGTACGGCTCACCACTGTTTGTTATCAGTGAAAAAACCATTCGGCAAACCTACCAAAAAGCGTTAAAAGCATTCAAAATGCGTTATCCGAAAGTGCAATTCGCATGGAGTTACAAAACAAATTACCTGGATGCAGTTTGTCAAGTTTTCCATCAGGAAGGCAGTTGGGCGGAAGTTGTTTCCGGTTTTGAGTACCAAAAAGCCATTCGCAACGGTGTTCCCGGCAATCTGATAATCTTCAACGGACCTGATAAATCCAAAGAAGATTTGATCATGGCAATTAAAAACCGCTCGCTTATTCACATCGACCATTTTGATGAGTTGTATATGCTGATTGAAATTTTGGAAGAAATGGAAAACAGCAAAGCTTGCGTTGCCATTCGTATCAATATGGATACAGGCGTTTATCCGCAATGGGACAGATTTGGCTTTAACTATGAAAACGGGCAGGCGTGGAATGCGATAGTAAAAATCATTGCACAAAAAAAACTGCAATTAGAAGGTTTACACTGCCATATCGGGACCTATATGCTTACTGCAAACGCTTATGCGGTGGCTGCCCGCAAAATGTGTGAACTTGCTCAGGCTTACGCCAATACGACCGGAGAAAATATAAAATACCTGGATATGGGTGGTGGATTTTGCTCTTCCAATACCCTGAAAGGCTCTTATTTACAGGGTGTTGATATTATCCCCACTTTTGATGACTATGCCGAAGCAATTACCAGTACCATTCTTCAATTTGGTTTTCACCCCGATAAACTGCCCCTGCTGATTTTGGAAACAGGACGAGCATTGATTGACGAAGCAGGTTATCTATTGGGGACGGTATTAGCTACGAAACGTCTTGCCGATGGTCGCCGGGCTACGGTGCTTGACACAGGTGTGAACATCATGTTTACGTCATTCTGGTACAATCATCGTGTTTCACCGGCTCAGGATTTTTCACAACATGCTGAAGAAACTGCACTTTACGGTCCACTTTGCATGAATATAGACAACCTGCGTGAAAGCGTGATTTTACCGATTTTGAAAAAAGGCGACCGCATTGTCGTTCATGAAGTGGGAGCATACAATATGACCCAATGGATGCAATTTATCACGCTAAGACCCAATGTGGTAATGATTGACACGACAGGAAAAGTGCATCTTATCCGCAAACAGGAAACAGTAAACACCATTGTGGATTGTGAAATGGTGCCGGAGCATCTTAAATAATTTTGATTGAAATATTTTTGAATATCCAAATTTCTAATTTCTAAATAAAAGAAATGCAACATAAAAGCACCCTCAAGTCCATCGCCACCCTGCACTTAAAAGCAACTTATAACAGCTATGGACAAATTTTCTTTTCCAAGCGAACATGGTTTGCCGTGACAATGCTGATTTTAAGTGTGCTGGACGTGCGCGTTGGATTGGGTGGATTGCTGGCGGTAATTATCACTAATTTACTGTCGCATCTGCTTGGCTTTTCAAAAGAAAAAATCGCTACCGGCGTTTACGGTTTCAATGCCGTTTTCATGGGAATGAGCCTATTGTTTAAATTTTATTCCAACTCATCATTTTTGTTGTTTTACATTTTTGGCGTAGTACTTTCGTTTTTGCTGACGGTTTGGCTCGAAACAGTGCTTTCTAAAAATAAATTGCCGGTACTGACTTTACCTTTTGTAATTACAAGTTTTGTCATAGACTTGTCTTTCAGGAGTTTTGCTAATATCGAACTAATTACTCCATTTGACCGATTTACTGTTTTGTTAGCCAAGCAAATGAGTGTTCCATGGTATGATTTGGTACATTCTCTTGATAATACTCAACTTCCACAATTCATTTTTTATTACCTTAAAACGCTGGCTTCCATCTTTTTTACCGATAGTATTTTGGTGGGAATACTGATTGCTGTGGCATTGCTTATCCATTCACGCATCAAATCTACTGTGGCTTTTCTCGGATTTTTATTTGCTTTTTTGATAAGTAAAATTGTTGGTTTTGACCTGCAACAGCTTACCACTAACCTTGCCGGAACAAACTTTATTTTTTGGGGAATGGCGATTGGTAGTTTTTTCATCATTCCCAATATTTACAGTTACCTGCTTGTGGCAGGACTTACGCCTGTGCTTTTCCTGCTCTACGCGAGTATCGAAAAGCTGATTGCCGGAACAGGTTTAATCTCATACACCTTGTCATTCAGCATATTGGCTATTTTGCTGATTTACGTGCTTATCCACCGCTCGGCAAACAAATTCTTTATTTTTCCGCTTATTCAATATTATAATCCCGAGAAAACGGTCTATAAAAGCGTAAATTTCTTACAACGTTTCGGTAGTGATTTACCTTTCAAAATGAAACTTCCATTTTTGGGAGCATGGACTGTAAGTCAGGGATATAATGGGGAAATTACCCACTTAGGTGAATGGGGTAACGCCCTTGATTTTGTAATAACAGACGATGAGAACAAAACCTATTCAGGCTCAGGAACGAGCAAAGATGATTTTTACTGCTACAATAAGCCGGTCCTGGCTCCGGCTGATGGCTACGTATATCAAATCAGCAATATTACCAAGGACAATGACATCAACGATGTAAACATCAATAAGAATTGGGGTAATACCATTATCATTAATCACTTAAATGGACTTTACACGCAAATCAGCCATTTGAAAAAAGATAGCTTCAAAGTTAATATCGGAGATTATGTAACCAAGGGAACGGTGCTTGCTTCGTGTGGTAATTCCGGTCGCTCACCCGAACCGCATCTCCATTTTCAGGTGCAATTAAGTCCCGAAATCGGAGCGAAAACTCATCCCTACCCTTTTGGATATTATTTTGAAAAAACGAATGATAAGCCCATTCTGCGAATGGGTGAAGTACCTGCAGAAAATTCTACTATTTACAATGTGGATAGTTTGGATTTAATCCACAACGCATTTAACTTTAAGCCGGGTAAAGAATTGAATATCAGCTTTAACGGAGAAAAATTAAGCTGGATAGTGGCAACCAACGAATATAACCAAACTTATATTTTCTGTAAAAAATCAAAATCAACGGCATACTTTGTCAACGACGGTACGATGTTTTATTTTACCGATTTTGAAGGACGAAAAAATTCGGCACTTTATACCTTTTATCGCAGTTGCTTCAAGCTTTTACTTGCCGGAGAGCGAAGCATCAAAATCAAAGATCGCATCCCACTGTCGAAAGAATTACCCTTGGCTGTCAAATGGTTGCAAGATTTTATAGCACCGGTAGTTTTAGTCAGTCAAGTTAATTTTTCATCACAACTGAATCAATTGGATAATCCGTATTATCCCGAACATGCCGAATTTGTCAATCGCGTTGAAGTTAAATCTTTCGGAAAAAAGCAACCAGTGACAGAATATAAGATTGCAATTTCTCAATCAAAAATTGATATTAGATCGGAAAAACAGAACCTATGTATAGAATGATTTTTATCCTGATAATGACGTCTGTTTTTGGGGTAACAAAGGGACAGAAAACGCTCGTAAATACTCTGAATAATAATCCGCAAACTTATTATTACGATAGCCTTAGCTTTGCTCAGTATCAAAGACAGGATTACAAATCACTGATTGCTACATTAAAAGAAGCAGAACAGTTGGGTGTTACTTTTCCGTATTTGAATTACCGCAAAGCCATAGCTTATTACGAACTTAAAAACTATGCAGAAGCCGTAAAATGTTACGAAAAAGCTCTCTATGATGTGCCTAATGACCTGTTTTTGAAGGAAAGTCTATACTCGGCTTATCTGCTTAGCGGACAAAGTGTAAAAGCTGATATTTTCGCTAAAACACTTCCAAAAATCAGTCAGGAGAATTTGGGTTTTTCCTCTTCATTCGTCGATTTTATCCGTATTTCCGGTGGATATATTTTTAGCGATAATGATGAAAAAATGCGAAACAACATAGCCAATCTTGATACCATCAATCAGTATCAGGATATGATGTTGGGTGGAATAACGCTTGGATTCAATCTTTCTGACCGCGTGAAATTGAATGCAGGTTACAATTTGTTTAACACAAAATTTGAACGTTTCGCCCCAAACAGCCTACAACACAGTGATTTATTGTCGCAACATCAATTCAATCTCGGCATGGAATTTCATTTGAAAAATAATTTTTCATGGGGCTTTACCGGCGGATTTTATGCCATTGAAAAAAACAATAAATCAACTAATAGTACCTTAGATCGTGAACGAAGGTGGTCAATACCTTCTTCTCAATCAAATTTTTATAATCTGTCTGCATTGGTTTTTTTTAGTAAAAGATTTACCTACGTGATGCCCGAAATTTCTTTTGCATACTCTGATTTTGCTTTTTCCAACCAGTTCCAATCCAAGCTACAACTGACTTATTATCCGTTTGGGAATTTAAATTTTTATGGAATTACTTCCGGAGCCATTATTCTAAATAATAATGAAAATAGAAGTAAGCAGACCATTTTCTCTCAAAATTTAGGTGTTAAATTAGTTGGAAATATGTGGTTAGATGGCATGGTAAGTATAGGAAACCACCTGAATTACATTACAGACCGTTCTTTTGTCGTGTACGATACCTATGACCCGATCAAGTTTATTTCGAGTTTGAGTTTATCTTATTATTTCAAAAAAATAACAATTTCCGGCACTTACTCATGGACCCAGCGAGAAGGTTGGGCATTCACAAATTATTACACGGAATTTTTAAAGTATAATTATAATAATCAATTAGTTAATCTTGCAATAAAATGGAATTTTTAAAGGAAAATATAGCAATATTTATCTTGCTTGCGGTGTTTGGAGTTTCTGTTTCGGCACAGGTCAGTCCTTCCAAAGTTTTTGAAAACAGCTACGCCAAAGAAGCGTCCGGTGATTATCAAGGTGCTATCAATGACCTTGTTGGCTTAAATGGTTTCGATTACCATAAATCCCTTCGATTGGGTTGGCTCTATTATTTGGAGAAAAATTATGACGCAAGCATCCGATATTATCAGCAAGCTGCAAAGCTACGTCCGAAAGCTGTAGAAGCATTGCTTGGACTGTGTAATCCGCTCGAAGCACAGAACAATATAGAACAGCTCGAAGCAACTTACAAAAAAATCCTCGCTATTGACCCGATGAATTCAAAAGTAAACTACGCTTTGGGTAATATTTATTACTATCGGAAAAACTTTATGTTGGCAGAAAAGTACTTTGATTTGGTGGTTGACTCGTATCCTTTCGACTACTATTCCAATCTGATGGCAGGCTGGACAAAGTATTTTTTAAATAAGAAAAATGAAGCTAAAATTCTGTTTAACACCGTTTTAATTATTTATCCAACTGATAAATCGGCACAAGACGGGTTGGATTTAATAAAGTAGTAAGGTTTATATTTCTACTAAATATGTATCTTTGTAGACTTAATTTTATTAATCATAATTTTTAAATATAAGTGTTTATGAAAAGTATTAAAGGAACTCAAACAGAAAAAAATCTGTTAAAATCATTTGCCGGAGAGTCTCAAGCGAGAATGCGTTACACTTATTTTGCAAAAGAGGCTGATAAAGAAGGCTACAAGCAAATTGCAGCTATTTTCATGGAAACTGCTGAGCAGGAAAAAGAACACGCAAAACGCATGTTTAAATACTTAGAAGGCGGAATGGTTGAAATTACTTCAACTTATCCGGCAGGAGTTATCGGAACTACAGCCGAAAACTTGAAAGCTGCTGCTGCAGGAGAAAATGAAGAGTGGACAGAACTTTATCCAATGTTTGCTGACATAGCAGAAAAAGAGGGATTCAAAGAAATCGCGACCATGTACAGAATGATAGCGAAAGCCGAAGCAATGCATGAAGAACGCTACCTGAAACTGTTGCAACGTGTGAAAGATGAAACCGTATTTTCTCGTGATGGGGAAATTGAATGGCAATGTCGCAATTGCGGATATGTTCATAAAGGTAAAAACGCACCGCAAACCTGTCCCGCTTGCCTGCATCCACAGGCCTATTTTGAGCCTAAATGTGATAAGTATTATTGATTTCTTCTCTTCATTTTTTGTCTTGACACAAAAAAACGAAACAAAAAAGACAGCTACTGCTCATTGAGGGTGGTAGCTGTTTTTTGTCTAACAATATGAGGCACCGTCAAAATATTAATATAAAATTGAATATATTTGTGGATTGATTTTTAAATATAGTTCAGAACAACTCGATCAGAGTATTAATTCAGATAACCATTGTAAAAAACACACAAACAATAAACTTATAAAACTATGTTTGAAATGTTATTTGGAATATCACTAATAGACTATATCAGAGAGAATTATATCGTACTATTAGATCACGCGGGTACATTTGCATTCGCTTTAAGTGGAATTCAACTGGCTGCCGAAAAAAAATTCGATTGGTTTGGAGCCTATGTGGTGGGATTGGTTACTGCAATTGGCGGTGGAACTACCCGCGATTTATTGTTAGGTGTAACTCCTTTTTGGATGTCAAACAGTTCCTATTTAATCGTGACGGCAGTAGCTCTGTTTTCATTTGTTGCTCTTAAGAGATTCATTTTCAGATTAAACAAAGCCCTGTTTTTGTTTGATGCCATCGGTCTCGGACTATTTACAGTGGCCGGAATAGAAAAAACCCTGGCTGTAGGTTATCCATTTTGGGTTGCCATTATTATGGGTATGATCACAGGCTCGGTTGGAGGTTTGATCAGAGATGTTTTAATCAACGAAATGCCCCTTATATTACGTAGAGATATATACGCAACAGCTTGTATTGCCGGAGGTCTCGTGTTTGCATTGTGTTACTGGCTCGAAGTAGACCGTGCTTTGATTGACCTTATTTCAGCTTTTACAGTAATACTGATCAGATTTATTGCTGTTAAGTATAAAATTCAACTCCCAACAGCAAAATACGGGGATATAAAGATCGATAAGAAAATTTTCAGACCAAAAAATAAAACAAAATGAGTTTGAAATTCAACTCTAAAAACGGCCTGCTGCACAAATCCACAGCCATTATCTCCGTAATTCTTAAAGGACTTGGACAAATCATGCTTCAGGAAAACAGCATGACCGGTTTGCTGTTTCTGATTGGGATTTTCTATGGCTCGCTTGCCATGGGCTTTGCCGCACTTTTGGCAACCGTATGCGGAACTGCCATTGCTTATCTGCTGAAATACGATCAAACAGAAATCAATCAGGGACTTTACGGGTTCAGCGCTGCATTGGTTGGAGTGGCAGTGATGCTGTTCTTAAAACCGGTATTTTGGTCTTGGGTCATTGTTGTAATAGGTGCGGTGTTGGCAGCAATCTTACAGCACTTTTTTATAAAACGAAAATTTCCCGCCTATACCCTACCCTTTGTGTTAGTGACCTGGCTGATACTATTCGTCTGCAATCTGCTTAATAGCGATTTATTTGCAGTATCCGTGCCTGCCATCGCACAAGCAAGTGACTCACTAACTGACGGATTTAAAAGCTTCGGACAAGTGATCTTTCAAAGTAGCTTGTTATCAGGTATATTATTCTTTTTGGCAGTCTTTATCAACTCACCGATTTCGGCCCTATACGGACTTGCAGCAGCAATTATTTCCGCCATTTTAGCATTTTACGTCTCTATACCTGTTAATGATATCAACCTCGGACTTTACGGCTTTAATGCGGTTTTATGTGCTATTGTCTTTGCAGGACCACAAGTCAAGGATGGTATATGGGTATTGATTTCACTTGTGCTTGCCCTCGCCATCAGTCTGTTGATGCTAAAAATAGGGATTACAAAACTTACATTCCCATTTGTTTTGGCTACTTGGGTGACTTTATTTCTGAAAAACAGAATACGAAAACCTGAAAAAGCAGTTTGATACTCAAAAAACGGCGGTGTCTCAGAAGTGTCCGACTACTACGTTAATTTCTAATTAGTATAATTATTACCCCGCAATTATTATTTCGGGAAACCTACGGTCTGTGCTAACAGCACCTCTTGAGATTTAGACAATTGCAATAAGCCATGAAGTTCATCCTTATCGAAAGAACCTCTCGCAACCGTTGCTAGTCCCTCTGAAGCACAATAGAGATAAATATTTTGCGAAATATATCCACAGTTTGTGTAGGAGTATTGTTGGCTTGCCGCTTTTTCCATATCACCGACAATCATAATATTAAGCGGTGCATCGTACACATAATCTTGTAGTCCTGCGCTTTTTCTATGATCACCATTTTTTACCAAAGTAAGCTTATGTTCCTTTGCATTGTAAAAATAGACACCCTTTTTTGAAATTACATAAAGCTCTAACTCCTGACGATTCATAGCTGTGGGAACTGTTCGTTTGTCTTCCCTATTGAAGCCGTTGGCAGCCCATAATAAATTAGATAATTGCTGATCAGAGAGATCCTTCTCTGAAAACGAACGAGTTGATTTTCGCTCATTTAATGATTTCATCAAAGGTTGTCCGCCACTCCTATCGGGAGCCGGTAATTTAATTTCTTGTGCGTTCATACTACAATATCCTATACAGATTAAAATAATTGATAAAATTTTTGTTTTCATATTTGATTGAATTAAATTTTTATAAAAAGCAGGCCTAATATAAGAGTTTTATTTGAAAAATAAAAAAACGAAGCAAAAAAGTTAAGACTACGCCCGCTTCGCTTGAAAAATAAACTTTTTATTAACTTTGTCGCATTAACATTTATAAACTGGATAGATATGAAAGAAGAATTACTAAAGTATTTGCGCTATTTCAATATGATGGATGAACGGGAAGATTTTGAAGCCATCCATCAGGAGGTCGAAAAAGGTACTGTCTTTAAGGGAACTAATCTCTGGATTCTGATTTGTGCTATTTTAGTAGCCTCTGTGGGGTTGAACATGAACTCAACTGCGGTGATAATCGGTGCTATGCTTATTTCACCACTGATGGGACCGATTAACGGAATGGGCTACAGTCTGGCAACCTATGATTTTGATTTATTCAAAAAATCCGTTAAAAATTTAACTTTTGCCATATTGGTGAGCTTGCTTACCTCGGCACTCTATTTTTTTATATCACCGGTCAGCTCTGCCCATTCGGAACTTTTAGCACGTACCAGTCCTACAATTTATGATGTGTTTATTGCCTTGTTTGGTGGTGTGGCAGGTATGCTTGCTTTGAGTAGTAAGCTCAAGGGCAATGTAATTCCCGGAGTTGCAATTGCTACGGCCTTGATGCCGCCTATCTGTACAGCGGGCTACGGATTGGCTACATTGCAGTTCAGTTTCTTTTTTGGCGCTTTGTATCTTTTTACCATTAATACTGTATTTATAGCCGTAGGTTCATTAGTGGTTTCGCAAGTCTTGAAGTTCCCTATTCGCAATATGGTGGACAAAGTGCGATCAAAAAAGATAAATCGTTATATCACGGCTACACTTTTGGTTACAACCATTCCAAGCGTTTATTTTGGTTACCAACTGGTGCAAAATGAAAATTTTTCTAACAATGCCAAACGTTTGGTAGAAAAAGTTTCAGTACAGGAAAGATCATATTTGATTGAAAATCAGATAAATGTTAACAATAAAAGTATTCAACTGATTTATTCAGGTTACGGAGTTTCCGATGATGCCAAATCAACAATCAAACAAAAAGCTTTAGCATTGGATATTGATACCTCTAAATTGACTATTCTAAGCGCAACAGATGTGGATATCCTGCGTGAAGAAGCTCAGAAAATTCAATCGGAAACGGATGTTATTTCCAACCAGTTGATTGCAACTCAATTTGCTTTAAATCAAGCAGAGGCAAGCCTGGACAGCATCAAAGATATTGACCTCAAAGGGAAAGTGATTTTAAATGAACTGAAAGAATTTTATCCGCAAATTTTATCCTGTGCTTACACCATTACTTTTATTCATCCCGATACCACAAAAATACCCTTAGTCATTTACACATCAAATACCGTATTAAACAGAAACGATAGAAATAAAATTATCAACTGGACAAAATCCCGGTTAAAAGATGAAACAGCGAAAGTCTATTTTGAAAAAGAGTGACTTTATATTGCATATATAACTAACTATGTAGCAACAATTAACTGAAAAATCATGAGAAAAATCAGGCAAAACAAATCAATGAAATTCTTCAATCCCTCCCCTTTTATATCGGCTCTTAATCGAAAAAAGAACGATCCGAGGGAGTTTACCTTTACCGGGGATTTAAAGGTCAATGAATTAGCTATCCAACTATTTAAGTACAGCAAAGAAGGCTGTGATGAAATAAGTAATATCTCACCGGAGAACATCAATGCATTTAAAAAAGATGGAAATAATTACTGGTTAAACATTTATGGCTTAAGTGATACGGAATCCATCGTTTCAATTTGTGAAAAACAAGGTATCCATAGTTTAGTGATTCAAGATATTCTTGATGTTGATCAAAGACCTAAATTTCAAGAATTTGAAAATTATTCTTTCCTGACTTTAAAATCAATTGCCCCTTCCGAAGAAGAGATGATAACAGAACAAATCAGTTTTGTTTTCGGAGCAAACCATTTGATCTCTTTTCAGGAGAGAAAGGCAGACTTCTTTGAACACATAAGAATCAGGCTAAGAGAAAACAAAGGAATTTTAAGAGAGCGTGCCGTGGATTATTTGCTTTACACAATGCTTGAATCAATTCTTGACAATTATTTCAAAGCCCTTACGAAATTGGATGAGGAGATTGAAAAATTTGACTTCATGAACACTAAAAAGGAACCATCCCCCAATGCGCTTGAAATCATAGAGAATGATAAAAAATTGGTTGCTTTTATCAAGAAATCTATTCTGCCCATCAAGGAATTTACTCAGATGGTTGAGCGTGGCGAATGTCAATTTATTGAGAAAAAACACATCAAGTATTTTTCCGAAATTAAGGATTTGTGTTTGACTTTGATTGATAATTGCGATATAATTCTTTCATCGCTGGAAAGTGAAACAAATTTATTTTTTTCTATGCAAGGGCATCGCATGAATCAAGTGATGAAAACTCTTACAATCGTTTCAACCATATTTATTCCTTTGACCTTTATTGCAGGTGTTTACGGAATGAACTTTTTGTATATGCCTGAACTTAAATGGAAATACGGTTATTTGGGAATATGGTTGATTATTATTTGTATTTCCTTCGGAATGATTGTATTTTTTCGCAAAAAGAAGTGGTTTTGAAACATCACCCAATCCTCTCAAAACAAGAAGATTGGGTGATGTTAATAATTCTATTTTGAAGACAAAGTATTAAGCCTTCTTCTTATCCGGTATAGTTGCTACCACCGTTACAATCACCAAAATTGCCAAAAGCAAACAGAAGGCTAATCCCAACATTGCTCCCTGTCGAATTACCACATTATCTTGTCTGCCTACGAAGCCTATGATGTTGCTCAACCAGCCTATCGGCTCTGTT
>Ga0116172_10000020_pt1 | contig 173099 bp, 143 predicted proteins | sample AD_UKC083_MetaG_FD_89799 | JGI IMG/M metagenome (GOLD analysis project Ga0116172, IMG submission 89799) | Active sludge microbial communities of municipal wastewater-treating anaerobic digesters from USA - AD_UKC083_MetaG | ecosystem: Engineered > Bioreactor > Anaerobic > Digestate | place... | reverse complement strand
TTATGAAAATAAAAGACAGGCTTTAAACGGCTTTTTATACAAACAATTGAAAGCCGGTCGTCAAGTCTATGTTGTTTATCCCCTGATTGAAGAATCGGAAAAGATGGATTTGCAAAATGCTACTGAAGGTTTTGAATATTTCAAAGCAAGCTTTCCCGACTTTAAAGTCAGCCTGGTACACGGAAAATTAAAAGCAGCAGAAAAGGATAAACAAATGCAATTGTTTGCTTCGGGACAAACGCATATCATGGTCGCCACAACAGTAATTGAGGTGGGAGTCGATGTCCCCAATGCTTCTGTGATGGTTATAGAAAATGCCGAAAGATTTGGGTTATCGCAATTGCATCAACTCAGGGGACGGGTAGGACGCGGCGCAGCACAATCCTATTGCATCTTATTGACCGACTATAAGTTAGCCACAGAAACCCGCAAAAGGATGGAAACTTTAACACGCACCAACGATGGTTTTGAAATAGCCGAAGCCGATTTACAACTAAGGGGTCCCGGAGATATAGATGGCACACAACAAAGCGGTATGCCTTTCGAACTAAAATTGGCTGATTTGGCAAAAGACGGAAAAATGCTTGAAATAGCAAGAAATTACGCCATTGAAGTATTAACGCCCGACCCGAAATTGGAAAAACCGGAAAACCATATTTTACGCTCACAGTTGAAAAAACTAAAGACAAATGCTGTTAACTGGGGACTTATCAGTTGAATATTACAAGTCAGGTTTGCTTCAAAAAACTATTTTCTTTACCTTTGGGGCTTTTAAAGCCAATTAATAGTAATTGATTTTTATGGAGAAAACGCTTATCATACTAAAACCGAGCGCTGTACAACGCAGTTTAATCGGTGAAGTGATACAAAGATTTGAAAAAAAAGGACTTCAAGTTTGCGGAATGAAAATGATGCAACTGAAAAATGAAATTTTAAACGAACATTATGCGCACCTTGCGCACCTGCCATTTTTTCAACGCATCAAAGACTCCATGATGGCGTCTCCGGTGATTGTTTGTTGTTTGCAAGGAAAAGATGCCGTGAGGGTAGTGCGTAGCATGGCGGGTGTAACCAACGGAAGAGATGCTGCTCCAGGCACCATCCGGGGCGATTACAGTATGAGCGTTCAGGAAAACATCATTCATGCCTCTGACTCTGTCGAAACGGCTGCCATTGAACTGAAGAGGTTTTTTAAAGATGAAGAAATTTTTGAATACGCATTCAATCCGATGAATTTCCTTTACGCCGGCAACGAAGTTTAATGGATAATACAATGAAAATAAACACAAATTTTGCGGTCATTTGTATTTGTTTGCTTGGCTTTTTTTCATTCAATTTATACGCTGTTGACCACGATAAACATAATGTGGCTGCCGAACTTCAGACTGACACCGCCAATATCTATCAAACTTTGTTGATGGACGATACCGATGACTTGATGGAAAATCATCCGGCTGATGATATCTACAATCGGATTTGGACCAGTGACAAGCTAAATCCATATCAAACATCAATAGATGATCTAAAAGATTCGATTCAAATTGATTTGTCTTCCTATACGGCACCATTGGCAAAATTTGAACGCATCACCTCACATTTTGGAACGCGCAGATTCCGCTTTCACTATGGTGTTGATTTGAGATTACAAGTCGGCGATACAATTTATGCCTCTTTTTCGGGTAAAGTCCGAATCATAGACTATGAAAGAAGGGGATACGGTCGCTATGTGGTACTCCGCCACGACAATGGTTTGGAAACCGTGTATGCCCACCTTTCTCGTGTGTTGGTGTCTCACGACCAAATCGTATGTTCCGGTAGTCCGATTGCAATCGGTGGAAATACCGGTCGCTCCACAGGTCCGCACCTGCATTATGAAATTCGCTACCTTGGCAATGCCATCAATCCCGTGAAATTAATTGATTTTGCAAGCGGAACTCCTTTGGAAGAAGATTATTTGATGACCAAAGAAATCAGTTTCTCCCATCAAAAAGAACTAAAAGCCTTGGCGGCCGCACTGTTTTATAAAGTAAAAAAAGGCGACAGCTTAAGTGTGATTGCCAGGCGCTACGGGACCACAGTGGGTGCCATTTGCAGACTCAACAATATTTCTCCAAAAAGAATTATTAGGATAGGGCAAACTTTAAGGGTACGTTAAATCGGAAAGTACGGGCTTAATGCGTCACAATTTCCATCGTATCTGATGCAATCATGAATCCTTCGTCGGTAGGAATCACAACCACTTTAATCGTTGAATCCGGTGTGCTCAGCAGTATTTCTTCTTTTTTGGAATTTGCATTCAATGCTTGATCCAGCTTTAAGCCCACAAAACCGAATTGCTTACATACATGCTCGCGAACGGCGGGGTGGTTTTCTCCCACTCCACCGGTAAACACCAGTACATCAGTGCCGTTTAACGCTGCCATATATGAACCGATGTATTTCGCTATCCTATATTGGTACATTTCCAAAGCTAGCTTAGCCCGTTTGTTACCTTCGGAAATGCCTTTGTCAATATCGCGCAAGTCTGAAGAAATACCGGAAACGCCCAATACACCACTGTGCTTGTTAAACAAGGTTGAAACAGACGCTGCATTGATCATTTCTTTCTCCATCAGGAAAGTCACAACACCCAAATCTATGTCACCTGAACGGGTACCCATCATCAATCCTTCAACAGGAGTGAACCCCATGGAAGTATCAATTGATTTGCCGTCTTTTATGGCAGCAATGGAAGCTCCGTTTCCAATATGAGCCGTAATCACTTTAGTTTTATTGTAATCAAGTCCGAGAAACTCGCAGGCACGGTGAGAAACATACCGGTGACTGGTGCCGTGAAAACCATAGCGGCGGATGCTGTATTTTTGATACAACACATAGGGGATGCCGTACATATAAGCGTAATCCGGCATGGTTTGATGAAAAGCAGTATCAAATACTGCCACCTGGGGTACATCGGGCAATAATTCCTCAATGGCACGAATACCGGATAGATTAGGCGGATTATGCAGGGGGGCAATCGCTATGCAATCCTCTATTTTTTTGATTACCTCATCATTGATGAGCACACTGGTGTTAAAACTTTCTCCGCCATGAACCACACGGTGTCCAACAGCATCGATTTCCTCGATTGCTTTAATAGCACCGTGTTTCTTGCTTGTCAACACGCCCAGCACATATTCTATCGCTACCTGATGCTCAAGAATCTCACCTTCAAGTATAACCTGACTTCCATTCTTGCGCGTGTGTTTGAGAAATGAGCCCTTCATTCCAATCTTTTCGACTATTCCCAAACCCAACACCTCGTTGTTTTGCATGTCAAACAACTTATATTTAACCGATGAACTTCCGCAATTTAAAACTAAAACTTTCATATGACAACAATTTATTTTACAATATTACCTGATTCATCGTAAACATAAAATCCTTTGCCTGTGCTTATACCATAATTTTTTGCACGCACCTTTCTCAATAAAACAGGTGAAGGCTTGTATTTGATGTTTCCGTATTCATCATACAGATTATTTAATAATCTTACGATTTTTTCAATTCCCATTTTATCTGCGGTGCGGAAAACTCCCAAACTATGTCCGTAACCTACTGTCAATACTTTGTCAATATCTTCTACCGTGGAAACTCCTTCCATCAGGATTTGACAAGCTTCATTGAGTTGTGTCAGGAACAAACGCATACTGACCAAGCCTGAAGATTCCGTGACATTGATGTATTCATGATTGATCAGTTTTGCAAATTGACTAACCTTTTCAAGGGTCTCCAGTGATGTGTACAGACTGGGAACAATTTCCAAAATCTGCGACCCGGGTATATTAATCATGAAATGCATACCGATACACCTTTCCTGATATTTTAATTCGGATGCAAGCTCGGTCATCATCACCGTCGCAACATTAGACGCAATGATAGCAGTAGGTTCCAAAACTTGTTCTAATTGACGGAATACTTCTTTTCTCGCATTGATCTGCCGTTCACCGGTATGGTCATTGTACCGGATCACCTCAATGACAAAATCGCAATGTTGAAAATCAGTATACGAAGTGGTGCCGGTAATGCGAGACAGAATGACTTTCTTTTCATTTTCCGTTAATCCCCAGTTGGTGATTTTTTCATCTAACTTGCTTTCAATGCGACTGAATGCATTGGCAATTTTTTCCTGGTTAGGTTCTAAAAAAACCACTTCCATTCCGTGGATGGCCGCTGTGGTAGCAATCTCACTACCCTCATTGCCACAGCCCACAACACCGATGTTTGAAAAAAGCGTTTTTCGCCTGTGTCGCTTACTAAGTCCGTACCTTTCAATAGGTTCAGTTGTTATTTTTGCCATTCGTTATTTATTTTATTGCGTTCTTACTTTTTCTGATGATAGGTAATTCTCTTTTCTTACTTCATAGCTTGATTGGCTGTTATCGCTATCATATTGACTATATCCTCCACCGAGCAGCCCCTCGACAAATCATTTACGGGAGCAGCCATTCCCTGAAGAATCGGACCGATTGCCAAGGTGCCGGAAATACGTTCCACCAGTTTATAGGCGATGTTGCCCGATTGCAAGTCCGGGAATACCAACACATTGGCTTGTCCGGCTATATTGCTTCCCGGTGCTTTGGATTTCCCTACCGACGGTACAATGGCCGCATCTGCCTGCAATTCTCCATCTACCAGCAAATCGGGATTTGCCTTTTGAGCACATTTTACAGCCTCTGTAACTTTATCGACCAATTCGTGGGAAGCACTGCCCTTGGTTGAAAAGCTCAACATGGCAACTTTGGGTTGAACACCTGCCAAAGCCTGAGCCGTCTCGGCCGACGAAAGTGCAATCTCAGCCAATTCCGATGCAGAAGGATTGGGGTTGACGGCACAATCCGCAAAGACGAATAATCCTTCTTCTCCATATTGAGGAGTGGGCGTAAACATTAAAAAAGCTCCGGAAACAATCGATATTCCAGGCTTGGTCCGTATAATCTGAAAAGCAGGTCGTAATACATTTCCAGTCGTGTTTTGTGCGCCGGCAAGTTCCCCGTCCGCATCTCCCTGCTTGATCATCAGGCATGCTAAATACAATGGGTCCTTGGCTAATTTTTCAGCCTCCTCCATGGTCATGCCTTTGGATTTTCTCAAGTCATACAGCAATTGTACGTACTTTTGAATATCATCCGTTTCAGGATTGATAAAACTTGCATGAGCAACGTGGTTTAAATTTTCTTTTTCAGCTAAAGACAAAATTTCTTGCCTATCGCCAATCAAAATAATCTTGGCAATTTTATCTTTTAAAACTATGTCTGCTGCTTTTAAAGTGCGGATTTCGGTGCTTTCAGGAAGTACAATTCGCTGAGGGTTGGATTGTGCCCGCTTGATAATCTGATTTAATAAATGCATGTTCAAAATAATCTTGTGTTTTCCTAAGTTGGATTTTATGAAAGAGTTTCACGAAAACTTCACAAAAGTACAAAAAATAATGGTGAAATTCCAATGTAAATGAAAGATTTGGCTTTTAATTAAAACTTTAATCTAACCAAGCATTTTATTTCGGTTTTTCTATCTCCCATAATCGCTTCATGACTGCTGCCGATTTTCTCTCTGTCATCAGCATAATGAGTTTGTGCAATTTTTAACCAACAACTCAATTTTGGGGTAAAGTCATAGCGTAAATTTACATAATACTTGCAGCCAACACCTGAAAAAGAAGGTGTGCTGAATGCATACAAAACATCCCTTTCATACATGTAGAGAAGGTTTTCATAATTTTTTGCATCAAAAAACAAAAAACTGAGATCGAAGTGCAAGGGTGTTTTCTTAAGCTTTACACTTATTTCTTGAAGCATGGCAAGACCATAAGTATTCAACTCTTTTTTGTTAAGATTGCCATCCACCTGATTTTTAAATTTTACGCTCCCCGCTTCATAAACGAATTGTAGCCGCAAAGCTGATTTTTGTTGTTCTGCAAGTATGGGAATCACCGCTTTTGAACCCGACGGGTTGACTTGCGTCTGTTTGTGTTTTAGCCTCATCAATATTGATAAATGTTGTTGGGGCGTATAATTCAACTGCAAGAAATAATCATTTCCTTTGGAAGGGAAATCTATTCCATAACGCAGCCATGGGAACTTATAAGCATCTGCATAAAAGGCTAATTTCCAGTGTTTGAAAGGTAAGACTTCCATTCCAAAATAAAAACCTTGCTCATTGCCGGCTCCGGAACTTGCAGCAAAGGTTGATGAATAAAAGGCATTGTATTCCGGTGGGAAATATCGGTACAACAGGGCAAAATTTACCCTTGAAACCGGTGCGCATGTCACACCTGTAAGGACAGCAGGATATTTAAAATCCGACACCCCGGCAGCCTCTCCAAAAATATTAAATTGATGCCACCTGAACCGATAATGAATACCTGCAGCAAATTGTCGGTCATCCCGAAAATAATACAAGTTATAAGGATAGGGCTTGGGATCTAATTTCTTATCCAAACTCAAAGCCAGGCTGCTCACTCCCACCTGAAACCATGCCCCTTGAAAGGTAAAATTACCGCCCGCCGCCTGCTGATGCACCACATCCCTTTTCATACATTCTAATGCGGTTCTGTGGTACCCGCTGGTGTAAAATCCAGTCAAGCGGTCGTCCTGAAGATTTCCGTCTTCCAATTTATTGGAATAAAAAAGATGCAAGTGTGCTTTTCCAAACTGCCAGGAACAAGCCAGTCCGCGCATAAAATTATACTCATTGGTTGAACCGTAGCGTTTAAACCCTTGATCCGTATCGCAGATTTTTGTTGCCATAGCCGACTTTCCAAGATTGAAAGTTTGCCGTATCACCAGCCCCTGTCCAAAACTCACCTGATAATCTCCCACAATCAGATTTCTCAAACATCCATAATCCTTCAACTGAATGGAGCCGGACAAGAAATCATAGCCTTTGTGGTGCTTTCCCCAAAACTGCTCACCGGCATCCTTTTCTGCCGTTGTGTTGACGTATAATTTATCACGGTAGTGAAAGCGATATTTTAGATGATGGCACAAGGGATTACCCAAATATGCCGGACTATCCTGTTCGTTTTTTATGTATCCTGCTTTTTGCTCCGGGATAATGTCAAAACGGGTCAGCACTTCATTTTTGCCATATTTAAGAGCTTCCTTAAAATTTATTCTTTCCCACTTTTCATCACCATTTTCAGACAAACATACAAACGGTAGCATCCTCCTGATATCAGTCATGTCCAAGCCTTCAACCAACATCAACTCATAGATAGTCAAGAACATGCCGGCTTTATACCTGTAGTATAAAATATTCTCAATCTGCAAATCGCTGAGAAAAATCATTTTTCCAAAATCTTCTCGTCCAGCCTGATTTAAATCAAGAGCTTGCTGACTTAAGCCAAACAATTCTTCGTAAAAAGAATCAAAATCCATTTCTTTCTCGCTTTCTTCAGCATATTGCTCAAAAATATCAGCAATGTATTGGTCTATATTATCAAAACAATCGGTTGCCTGTGCATTTGAATCCGGAACATGTACAAGCATGAGCAAGCAAAACACAAACAGTTTTTCATACATCAAAATAGTACTTCTCACACGCTGTTATTTTTTATAAAAGATATTATACTGAAGTTGTGCTATGGTGTTCAGACCCAATAAAGGATGCAGCTCGTTCGTCACATCAAAAACAAACGGACCTAAGTTAAAACCAAACCCAAGGCAAGGCACTAAATATTCATGGACATAGATACCCGCTTGAAACCGATAATGCTTCACCATGGTATAATCAAGAGCCGTTGCTATGCGGTAAATGCTTCGAATTTCCTTATCTGCCTGCAAGCGCCAACTGAATTCGGGTAAAAAGCTGTAACTGAACCCTATGCTGTAAACTGCAGGAATATGTTTTTTCAGTATTTCGCTTTTGATATCGGTTGCAAATGGATTGCTTACATGAAATCCAAATAAAATCTTTTGTGTAATCGGAAGAAATAAACCTATTTGCGGATAGACAGTTCCATGATACTTATTGGAAGAAGCAAAATATGCCGTATGGTAATTAAACTGCATCCCCATGCTGAATTTTCCGGAAAAATCGCGAACGAAAGCAGCTCCGGCTATCATTTCATGGTATAAGGAAAAACCGTAATGTGCAAAGGATAAGCTGCTGACAAAATGCTGAAAAGGATACAGAGCCATCACAGTCTTGGTGGCAAGCTCGGGAACTTGATAACGATTCTCGAATGAGCAAACAATTTGGGCTTGTGCACAGGAAGACCAGGTTGCGGGATTATGAAAGGCGGTACGGTTCTTGATATCTGCGACCCCCGTGTTTGCAGCGGAAACAGAAGATGGAATAGGATGAACTACCTGAGTACAGATAAAACAGGTTGGCAATGTGGCCAACAAACAACAGATAATCTTTTTCATACAGTTATAGTTTATTTTTAGTTAAGGGGTTGTATGAATCAAGGGGTTATCTCAAAAACAAATATCCAACTAAAAAATGTAAACAAATCGGTTGTAAAAGTATTCAATATCATCAAAACAAAAAATAAGTTTTCAATCGGTTTGGCATTATTTTACGATTTGCCCCATATGAGCAAAAACATTTTTACCTTTTAAGCGTTTATTCTTGTAAATCAATTCTATAAAAAATCCACTATTTGTTTTTTAAATGAAAATTCATACATTTGCAACGATGATTAAGAAGCATTACATATTACTTTTATTGGTCATTCTGACTGGACATTTTACGATCTTGTCTGCCGACAATGTACGCCCACAGGCACCTTCGGAAGGTCCGAAATTAGGAGTCCAAATTGTAGGGAATGACACTTTATATTTGGCTTTCCTAAGAGATTTTTATGTATTCCCCGACTTGAAATTTAAGAATAAGAAGCAAGAAGAATTTTATTGGAGAACCGTAAGAGACGTAAAACGTGCTTTGCCTTATGCGAAAATTGTCAGTGCCGAGTTGTACCGCGTCAATATTTTGTTAGGGGACATTAAATCCGAAAAAGAACGTAAAAAATACCTTTCTAAATATGAAAAGGAAGTATTTAAAAAATACTCTCCCGAGTTGGTTCGCTTGACTATCAATCAAGGAAGATTGCTTCTCAAACTCATCGACAGAGAGACCAACACCACCTCCTATGACCTGATCAAGCAATACAGGGGTAATGTGGCAGCTTTTTTCTGGCAGGGCATTGCCCGGATTTTCGGGTCCAACCTTAAATCCGAGTTCGATGCACAAGGCAACGACAAAATTGTGGAAAGGGTCATTATATTAGTCGAGGCGGGACAACTTTAAATCAAGACATGACGGCACATGAACCATTTATCTTCACGAGCCGGTTTTACTGATGATGACGGGATATCCGTTGCCAAAGGCTTGATACGCTCAGAGGTAAAAGCTGCAAAAAAAACACTCACCGACTCATTTAAAATCCAACAGGCAAAAATTGTTTTTAATAAAATCGAACAAACGCCGGAATTCAAACAAGCCAAAACCATATTGATGTATTGGTCTCTGCGTGATGAACTTCCTACCCATCAATGGATAAAAAAATGGAGCCGTTCTAAAAAGATTTTGTTACCTGCAATCAGAAACGACCAATTGGTTGTCGGTCGGTTTTCTACAGAATCACAGTTGGTAAAAGGAGTCTTTAATGTGATGGGACCTCAACCGGAAACTGTTGAGAACGCAAACCCATCATCTGATTGTACGGAGCGAATTGACTTAGCCATCATTCCCGGGATAGCATTCGACAAGCAAAAAAACAGATTAGGACGCGGAAAGGCTTACTACGACAAATTTCTGCGAAACAAAAACATGCTGAAATGGGCAGTTGGTTTTGATATCCAATTGTATGATACCATTCCTGTTACCACTAAGGATGTAAAAATGGACCGGGTCATCACTCCGAATCTGACGGTTTTGTAATTTCAGGCTCGCCTTTTCGGTAGTAATAAACAACACCGTATTCTTTACAGCGCTCGAGTTTGTAATAAGGATGCAAATCCTGAAAGTGGGCTTCTATCTCGTCCCACAAGTCTTTGATGATTTTATCACCGGTTATCCGGAGTTGTACAAGTTCCTCCCATTGGCGCGTGGTTGCTTGCTGATGAATTTTTTGAGTGTATTTGTACTCCTTAAAAATTTCATAATGAACTTTTACTTTCGCAATTGCGGGATTGTATATTGGCAGGCCCCCATTGCGGATGCGCTCATTTTCTCCATCTATAATACATTTTCCCCAGTGTAATAAATCGTTTTCAGTACTGAGATCCGGAACGTTATGTATTTCCGGGTCTAATTGATAGAAAAGCTTGTGTTCCTTTTTAATGTCACCCCTGATTACCGATAAGTTAAAAACCTGAATGAAATGGGAAATGTACAGACGTGCATTGTAGATGATTTGCTGATACCTTTTGTTGGCATTGATTTGATTTTCCAATGCCTGACGATAATGGAGCTGCTGTTTTTCAAAAACCGTAAGGAAGTTTTTGGCATCAATGACGGTCTTAAACGAAATAAAGCGACTGTCAAATCCAAGTTTTTCTTCTTTTTGAATGACGGTCCGCAGTGCCCTCAGGCGTGCTTGGTCGGTATTTGGTAATCTTCGGTAAGGCATGCAGATGTTGTTTTAAATTACGATCCTCACACACGTAAAATATCAACACATGCACAAAGATATTAAAAATTTAATCGTTTCTATGCATTAAATTTTCAGCTAAATTTCTCAACGCCTGCTTTTTATCCTTTTTCACACCGACTTTATCCAAAACAGCGATTGCCTTACTAAAATGAAAATCCATAGCATCTTCGCATATTTTTTTGACATTCAATTGATTATAGATGTCGGTAATCGCATTAATTTTTTCATTTGAATTTGGCTTTTCAATTGTTAGCCAATAATTTAAACTTTTTTGAAGTTCTCCGGAAGCTAATTTTTTAGCATAAATTAACAAATATGTTTTTTTATTACATAAAATGTCACCTCCCAACTCCTTGCCGAAAGTTTCCGGAGTGCCATACACATCCAACAAATCATCTTTTAATTGAAATGCCAATCCTACATGAATGCCGAAATCATATAAATATTGCGCATCCTGTTTAGAGGCACCTCCGATTATGGCTCCGATTTTCAAAGCACAAGCTAACAGAACTGCGGTTTTGAGCCTGATCATTTCAATGTATTCCTCCGGAGTCACATCTTCTCGACTTTCATATTCCATGTCGTATTGTTGCCCTTCGCAAACCTGAATTGCCGTAGCATTAAACAACTGCATAACATCCTGAAGTGTTTTTTCCGGTGCCTGACGCATCAGCTCATACGCTATAATCTGCATCAAATCCCCTGAAAGTATGGCTGTATTTTCGTCCCATTTCACATGTACGGTAGGCTGCCCTCTTCTCACCGAAGCTTTATCCATGATGTCATCATGCAAAAGCGTGAAATTGTGGAAAAACTCTACAGCCAAAGCCGGCATAACAGCCCGACTTACATCATCATGAAACAGATTGAATGCCATTAGTGTAAGTGCCGGACGAATTCTCTTTCCTCCCAAATTGATTGTATAAGCAATCGGTTCATACAATCCCGATGGCTGCTTGTTTAAGTCAATGGTTGAAAGCGCTTCATTGACGATGGCCGAGATGACTTCGAAACTTTTTATAGGGTAATGCATCTTATTTAAGTTCATTATTAATAATATCGGACAAAACATCCTTCATGTGCAAACCGGCAGCCCGGACCTGCTGCGGGATAAAGCTGGTGGATGTCATACCGGGTGTAGTATTCACTTCCAACAAATTAATAACATCGCCTTTTGTGATGATATAATCGATTCTGACTATTCCCTTGCAATTTAAAATATCATACAAAGTAGATGTCAGTTGTTGAATTCTTTCCGTGAGTTCTTGGGAAATGCGGGCCGGCGTTATTTCATCAACCTGACCGTGATATTTGGCATCAAAATCAAAAAACTCGTTGTGGGGTACTACTTCGGTTACAGGCAATGGCACCGATTTCGTTTTGGTTTTGTAGATGCCGCAGGTTACCTCAGTGCCTTGCATAAAAGCTTCTATCATCACTTCCGAACCCTCTTTAAAAGCCAAAGCGATGGCAGGCTGCACTTCTGCTTCCGTTTTTACTTTCGTCATACCGAAACTGCTTCCTCCCACATTGGATTTGATAAAACAGGGAAAGCCGATTTTCTCCTTTACCTCTTTGGATGAAATGGAATGCCCCTCACGCAACAGGATTGATTCGGCAACTTTGACTCCATAGCTTTTCAGGTATTGGTTGCAGGTAAATTTATTAAATGTAAGTGCCGATGCCAATACCCCGCAGTTTGAATACGGAATGCCTATCATGTCGAAATAACCCTGCAACAGACCGTCTTCCCCCGGCGTACCGTGTATGGTGATGTATGCAAAATCGAATTTGATTTTTTTATTTCCGCAGATAAAACTGAAATCATCCTTGTTGATAGGAAGTTGTTCATCTTTGGAAATGACAACTTGCCAGTTTTCTCGTGTGAGGATGACTTCATAAACTTGATATTGATCCTTATCGATGAAGGATAATAATCCGGCTGCACTTTGCAGTGAGACGGTATTTTCAGAGGAATAACCTCCTGCGACAATAGCGATAACAGGCTTCATACAACTATAAATTCAAATATTGCTGGGCATATTCACGCCACATTTCGATTAATTTTTGAAAATCATCCGGCAAGTCGCTTTCGAAATCCATTTGTTTTCCCGTTTTAGGATGAACAAAACCCAGAGTTTTGGCATGCAATGCTTGTCTGGGACAGGCATAAAAGCAATTCTTGACGAATAGTTTATAATAAGCGGAATTGGTTCCTTTTAAAATGGCGCTACCCCCGTAACGTTCGTCATTAAACAAAGGATGACCGATGTGTTTCATGTGCACACGGATCTGATGTGTCCTTCCGGTTTCAAGCCGGCACTCCACAAGGGTTACATAGCCAAACCGCTCTATCACTTTATAATGAGTAACTGCATGTTTAGCTTGCGGATTTTCACCCGGCTCAAACACCTTAAACCGCATTCTGTCTGCCGGATCCCTTGCCTGATCGCCCGTTATGGTACCCTCATCATCTTTCAGATTGCCCCAAACCAAGGCATGATAGCGACGTTCAGTTGTTTTATCGGAAAATTGTTTACCCAAATAAGACTTGGCATATTCCGTCTTGGCCACCAACAACAGTCCAGAGGTTTCTTTGTCAATGCGGTGCACCAATCCCACCTTCGAACTATTGGGATCAAAATCTTTATTATCTCTTAAATGAAAGGCGATGGCATTCAACAAAGTACCGTCGAAATTGCCGAATCCGGGATGCACTACCAGGCCAGGTTGCTTATTGACCAATATGATCTCCTCATCCTCATACACTATATCAATGGGAATGTCTTGAGGCACAACCACAAACTCCGATGGCGGATAAGCCAGCAATATGGTGATCACATCACCGGGTTTGACTTTGTAACTTGACTTGACGGGATTGTCGTTTACTTTGACATTGCCGGCATCGGTGGCATACTGAATGCGATTTCTGGAGGTGTTTGCCATAATATTGGCCAAATACCTGTCAAGTCGCATCATGCTTTGTCCTTTGTCAACCACAAAGCGGAAATGCTCAAAAAGTTCCTGTTCGGAGACTAATTCATCGTCTTCAATTTCTTCAAGATAATTGTCCTGCACTTTCTATTTCTCCTGATTAAAAAAACTGTTCTTCCTCAAAACGATTGTTCATCGATTGTTCAATGAGATTCTGGTCCTTGGTGAGCCATATGTTTATCCGGGTTCCGCTTGGCATTTCTTCCCCTGCCTCCGGTTTTTGTTTGTAGATGATGTATTCATTTTCATCCCCTGCGGGAGGTATGTCGTAATTTACAGCACCGATAACAAACATGGAAACAATGGCTTCATTTTTTGCGTTCACATAGGTTCTACCGACCAGGTCGGGTACATACGAGATTTCACTTCCAACCCCACTGCCTACGATTAGTGTTACCCTACTTCCTTCCGGCAGGCGGGTACCCGGAACGATACTTTGCCCCATATAACTGACATCAATAACCAGGTCTTTGAATTCCGACGGACTGTAAATTACACCGGAAACACTCAATCCGAGAGACTTTAACAAAGCATCTGCCTGTCTGACAGAAATATCATTCACATCCGGAAAGGGCACCATATTCATCTGGCGTTTGTTCAATATCAGATATATAGAGCGATTTTTTTTGACGGATGAATTAGCCGAAGGAACCTGTTCCACAATGGTTCCTAATGGTTTATCCTTCACATATACAGAATCTATGACTTCAGGATACAACGCATAGTTAGCCAGAATGCTTTGAGCTTCTTCAACGAATAATCCCTGTAAATCAGGTACCCTGACAGATTCTCCGTGATGTGTATAGCGATCAAGCAAAAGCAGTGTTACCCATGCTAAAACAATGACAATCAACAGAGCCAACAGGACTCTTTTAATTATAAAGCCTGCTATGGTTTCTTTCCAAAAAGTTTTAAAATTCATCATGTAAAGTCGGATTAAAAATCGGCACTCAAACTTTGAGAATAAAATGATTGCCAAAATTAATGAAATTATATGAGTTTTGCCCAAGAATGAAACCTTTATTTACTTTTCTTTATTAACAGCTATGTAATAAATATTTCATGAAATGTAATGATTATAACACATTCTTGTAACATAAAATCTTCAATTTTGCACTGGATTTTTGTGAAGCTGTTTGAATGAAAAATATCAGGTTGTTGATTAAAAATATGTGCGAAAAGAAAAGCTTGTTCTTTCTATTGTTAATGTCATTTTCTCCTTTCATTTTTGCTCAAAATGGGAGCATTTCAGGTAAAATTATTGACGCGCAAAATCAAGAGCCATTGATTGGGGCGTCAGTGGTTTTAAATGGTACAACAATCGGTAACTCTACAAATTTGGATGGAAACTACAACCTCCAAAATATTCGTCCCGGAACCTATGCCTTAACTGTTTCCTATATTTCCTATCAAACTACTATGGAGGAAAATATTGTTGTGGAGGCTGACAAAACCACATCTTTGACCATTCCTCTCAAACCTGCCGATTTTACTTTAACTGAAATGGAAGTAGTGGCAAGAGCTAATCGTGAAAGTGAAACTATTTTGCTGATGGAACAACGGAAAGCCTTGATAGCTACTCAAGCGGTAAGTGCACGCGAAATGTCCAGAAAAGGAGTTAGCAACGCAGAAAGTGCCGTTACCAAAGTTTCAGGAATATCAAAGCAAAACGGAGTAAAAAATGTTTTTGTTCGCGGACTCGGCGACCGCTATAATAACACCACGCTTAACGGTTTCCCTATACCTTCAGAAGACCCTGAATATAAGAATATCGCTCTTGATTTTTTTGGAACCGATGTCATACAAAGCATTGGTGTAAGTAAAGTTTTTAACAGCTCGCTTGCAGGCGATGTGGGCGGTGCTGTGATTGATATTACTTCCAAAGAGTTGGTCGGAGATGAAGCTTTTAGCGTGGAGTTTTCAGGAGGAGTCAACACTTCCGCCATTCAAAATCCGTATTTCGTGCAGGATGGAACTGATTACTTCGGACTTGCAAACAGAACACGTCCTTCAACCGATAACTTTAATTTCAATAATAGTTTAGACCCCTCTCAAATTATGCCTGTAAACCACTCTGTCAGCATTTCCGGCGGGAAAAGCTTCAAGATAGGAGATGCATCAAATCCACTCTCTTTTTATGTGGTCGGCTCACACAACAAAAGCTATTCGGCTGTGATGGATGAAATAGTAAGAAACACGGTTGTGGACGGTACTGTGTGGCAAGATCAGTTGGGTAGAAAATATTCCAATACCACCAATCAGCTCATCCTTGGAAATGCACAGTACGAATTTAATCAACATCGCTTGGTTTATAACATCTTAGTACTTCACACCAACAATCAATATGTGGGTGAATATACAGGTATAAACGGAGAAAAACATCAAGATGACCCTGACCGATATCTAGGTTTTTTGAGAAGACAACAAACCAACGACAATGCGCTTATTGTTAATCAATTGTCAACCGAATGGCAGTTAAACAATAAAGCAAAACTCAATGCAGGCATTTCTCATAATAATGTAACCGGCTCCGAACCCGACAGGCGTGAAAATTATTTGACCAAAGGTTCGGGAGAGTTCTATTTTTTTACCGGCAGTGACCGCCAAAAAAGGTTTTATTCACTACTCCAGGAAAATGATTTCAATCTAAAATTAAACCTGACCTACGATTTGAATGATAAGTTTGACAGTAAAAAATCAAATTTCAATGTCGGATACAACGGAAGATATGTGTTGGATAATTTTGATGCTTTAGAGTATGTGTTTACTGCAGTCGGCGGTCAGTATCAGGCAGACGACCTGCATCTCGATGCTGCATATAATCAGCAAAACTATTCGGAAAGCCGGTTTTCGATGAAAAAAGGCTATAACAACAAGTACCGGGTTACAAAATTGATCAACTCGCCCTTTGCTGAAGTAAACTATCAACTTGCATCCAAACTGACTGCCAATGCCGGACTAAAAGTTGATTTGGTAAACTTGAATTTGGATTATGACATTGAAATACTTCCTGCAGGCAAGGTAGGCATAAATAACAAGCTGTATCTGCTTCCATCCGTGAATTTGAAGTATGATGTAAATAGCAAAAACTCAATCCGCATGGGGCTAAGCAAGACCTATACACTTCCACAATCAAAAGAAATTTCACCTTACCAATACGTAAATATAAGTTTTACAAGTCAAGGTGACCGGAATATTAAACCATCCGAAAGCTATAATGTTGATTTAAAATGGGATTATTACCTCAGTCCGGCTGAAATTATCACAGTAAACGGCTTTTATAAACATATTCTCAACCCGATCGGTCGGATTGACGGAGCCAGCTCCGGTGGTTTTCTGACCTACAAAAATATTGCAGAATTTGCTACTGTGGCAGGAGCTGAATTGGAAATCAGAAAAGACATCTTCAATTTCTCAGGCTCTGCTAAAGACAAAAGTAACAAGTTGTCTGCGGGATTAAATGCATCTTATATTTACTCAAACCTGCTGTTGCAAGCCATAAACACCCCGCCACGTAATGTGCAATTGGAAGGAGCATCCCCTTTTATTATCAATTTTGACATCGCTTATAACTATATTCACGATTATATAAACATAACTAACTCTTTGGTATTTAACTATTTCAGCGATAGAATCCATACAATTGGAGCACAAGGATATAAAAACATCATGGAGAGCGGTGCACCGACCTTAGACTTTGTTTCGCTTTCAAAAATCAATCAGCATCTGACAATTAAACTAAAAGCGTCTAACTTGCTCAACTCAACTCTTCAGCTTACCCGTGAAAATAGTGACGGCACTCGCAACGAGATTTTAAGTCAATTTCAGAAAGGAATCAATGTAAGCTTAGGACTTGTATATGATTTATAGATAACTAATAGATAACCAAAACAATTTTAACAATTTAAAAATGAACAAAATGAAAAAGTATTTTATGAATTTAATGGTAGTTGTTGCAGCAACAACTTTATTGTTCAGCTCTTGTGACGAAAAAGTAATCAAGGAGGAAATTGACATCCTGATTGAAACAGGAGTACTTCGCGGAAACTTAAAACATGAGGTAACCCTTGACGCCAATAAAACCTACGCATTAGCAGGCGCTTTCATTGTAGAAAACGGAGGTTCCATCACCATCCCCGCAGGTACAAAGATAGTTGCCGGACAAGGATTTGGTAATTATATTTTAGTTGCACAAGGAGGAAAGATATTTATAAACGGTACGGCTGAAAAACCTGTAAAAATGGTTGGAGCAACAACAAAAGCTGAAGCAGGTGTTTGGGGCGGACTCATCATCAACGGATATGCACCACTTACTAGCTCACAGCAAGAAGCAAAAACTGAAATTAACAACGATTACCCGTACGGGGGTAACAAAACAGACGACAATTCCGGTTCAATCACTTACTTGGTTTTGGAATCAACCGGAGCACGTTCCAGTGCAGATATTGAGCACAACGGTCTTACCCTGAACGGAGTAGGAAATGGAACCAAAATCGAAAACGTTTTTGTGTATGAATGTGCAGACGACGGAATCGAGTTTTTTGGCGGCTCCGTAAATGTTACAAACTTATTGGTTGTAAATACCGACGACGATATGTTTGACTTTACCCAAGGTTATAATGGAACACTTAAAAATGCTTATGGTGTTTGGGAACAAGGATTTACAAGCAGTGAATCTGACCCACGAGGCATTGAAGCTGACGGAAATTTTGACGGGAACTACAAAGACGATACTAATCAGTCAAATTTTAGGGTTGAAAACATGACCATAGACTTGCGTTTGGACCACAACAATGATAAGACCACGCAAATGCAGGATGTTATCAAGGTACGTCGCGGTGCAAAAGCTACCATCGTCAATGCTCTTGTAAAAGGTATCGGAGCAACAGGCGACTTGATTGACTTAACAGACAAAAAAAGCGATGGCGACCTAAGTTCAAGCATCAGCTTAACCAATTCGTTAACAAATCCGTTTGCAGATAAGGAAATTAACGCTAACGGTGAAACTCCAAATGTTAAGATTGAAGCAGGTAATACAGGTTGTGCAACAAACATATTTGCCTGGACAGGATACGCTTTCTAAGATAAAAGTTTGCAATTCCAAAAGAGACTGTCTCCATTTTTTTGAGACAGCCTCTTTTTTTTGTGTCAAAACAATAATAGGGTTCCGGGGCCCGAGTTCACGTGTTCTGCGGTTGCGGGGTACGTAGTCGCGAGTTACCCAGGGACTGGCTTTAAGCCAGCCTCTAGGTTTTGCTTTGTTTTTTGTGTCAAGACAAAAAAAATGAAGAGAAGTGATTGCGGAGTCGCAGGGTCTTAAAAACACTTAATGATCTGTCTTTCAATATCATCCAACACACAATTCAAACAGCTTTTAAATCAGGCAAAAAAAATTGCTTAAAAAAATCGATTTTTCTTTTAAATATTAAAAAAGTGTTATACCTTTGTTACAAAATAGTTACAAATCTATTTCTAAGTAGTTTCAAAAGTGTTGCACAATTAATAATATTTGAGCCATGAAGAAAGTAATTTATTTGTTGGTGATGTGTGTAATCACACTCTCAACCACAGTTCAAGTCTATTCTGCAGGCAATGTTGTAAAAATAGATGAGGTTTACTTTACAGATGCTACTCAAACTCAACTTTATACCGGTAATTACCAAGAGTACTATGATAATGGGGTATTGAAATTAGAGATTTGTATTAAAAACGGATTACCCCATGGTACTTGTATAATGTATTTTGACAACAACCAGCCGAAAGAAATTCGTTCTTACAAAAATGGAGAATTCCACGGTTTATGGCGTGCGTACAACAACCAAGGAGTGTTAATTTCCGAAGCCGAATACAAGAATAACAAAAAAAGCGGATTGTGGCGGATTTGGGATGAAAACAGCACGTTACGCTATGAGCTGAACTATTTGAACGGTAAAAAAATCGGAGCATGGAAAGTTTGGAATGAGGAGGGAAAACTCATTTGCCAAAGAAACAATTAATACCATCAGATAAGCTCTTTTTGGATTAAATCCGAACAATTGAATTAGCCGTAAGATTCGTCTTACGGCTAATTGTTTTTTCCCTCCGGATAAGTGTGCGTAAAGGCGGTGTCTCATATTGTTCAACTGCTGTACTTCGACTTCGCTCAGTAACCACGTTACTTTCGATATTCGGGCTCGGTCACCAAGGGCAGACATACAAGTCTGCCCCGCCGCACCTCGGAACTCGCACTTCCTTTCTACCTTACTACAATTTTCTCTTTCTTATTGCCTGCTTTTACGATATAAGCACCCGGCTGTAAGGCAATGCTGTGTGTGCCTGCCGATAGTGTTTTTTCAAATACCTTGGAGCCTGTAACGGTAAATACCGCTGCCGGAGTACCGGAAGGAGCCGTAACCAAAAGACTTCCTTTACCGCCCTGCAAGGTAACACCGCTCTCTGCAACCGCACCAACCGATGTAGGCGTATATGCCTTTATCGTTCCGAAATCTTTCCATACATCAGCCCCTTGATAAGCGCTGATACTGCCCGACGGAACAGATAGCGTAGCAGCAGCTATCGGTGTAGTACCCCCAAAAGTAGCAGCATCTATAATAGGAGGTGTAGCCGCAAGGCAGGTTACATCTTTTAGGAGCGGGCAATTATAAAACACATAATTCATAGTAGTCAATCCCGTACCTATTTTTACAGATTTTAAATTAGAACATGCTTCAAAAGAAAAACCGTCAATCACCTTTACGCCATTCCCAATCTCTACCGAAGTTAATGCTTTGCATCCAAAGCAAACAAAACCGCTAATCGTTTCTACCGAATGAGGGATTGTAATAGTAGTAAGCCCGGACTCCCTAAACGCATGCCCGCTAATGGTCTTAATACTTTCCAGCAGTTTTACGGAAGTAAGTGAGGATACATTTGCAAATGCATGCGTATTGGTGTCACCATGCCCCACTGCGGTAACGGCATAGGTAGTACCGCCATTTACTACCGAGGCGGGAATATCTACGCTTGTGCCCGTAAATTCGGCATTTGCTCCCACCGCTACTTCCGCCGGAGTTTCGGAAGTTATTAAATACTCGATACCGCCTGCGGTAAATGTATCGCCCACGGCACCTTGTGTCATACTTGTTGCACATAATGCAACGCTTAAAAGAATAAATAATTTTTTCATGATTGTAAGTTATTTAATAGTTATTTGGTTGTTATTCTGTGTTCCGTGTTCTGTTTATCCGTGCCCCCTAAATCCCCCAAGGGGGACTTTGGAACAGTGGTATTTTTGTCTTTGTTCCTTATTCTTTGTTCTTTGCTCTTTCAAGGCAGATGACTTGAAAAATAAGACACCTGTTTTTGCTTTCCACGCTTGTGAAAGCGATGGAATATAATTGAAATGTAAAAAAATGTTAAATAGGGGGGGGTAAACGCCGTTTTTATTCCTGCCGGAGTGCTTCGGCAAGTGCCGGAATAAAAAAAATGGGAGTAATAGGCGTTCATAAGTTTATTTTTGTTTAAATGCGAACAAAGATAAAAATTATTTTAAAAAAAAAATAGGAAAAGAAAGAAATTAACTGCCTGTAAATTTAAATATAATTTGGGATTGCCTATACTAATTTTAGGAAAAACTGACCGATACAACAAGCACTACCCCTTACCTACGTAATAGAAAAATAACAAACAAAAAAAGTAAGAATCTTAATGATCCTTACTTTTTTTATACCTTAATCATTGAAAATGAGATTACATTTTGTGACGACCTTCATCTGCAACGGTTAGTCTTACTCTTCCTTTTGCACGACGAGCTGCTAAAACCCTGCGTCCGTTAGCAGTAGCCATTCTTTCACGAAATCCGTGTTTGTTTCTCCTTTTTCTGTTAGAAGGTTGGAATGTCCTTTTCATCGTTCTATCGTGTTATATTGTTAATATTCTATTTTTTGGGACTGCAAAGATAGAATTTTTTTTGTTCACGGCAAAAATACAGCTAAAATTTGTGCTTAAATCCCGACAAAATTTCTTTACAAACAAGAAAACATAGCAAGAATGGTTTTGTTATACTAAAATTTTACTAATTTTGTCGCAGTTTATCCATCAAGAATTTTTATAAATAAATCAGTGGAAATCATTCAGGTTTTAGATAAGAAATTTGCTCTCTCCGTTCCGGAAGAAGTGTTACAGGAAGCAGTAAAACGTATTGGAGAACGTATTAATCGGGATTTAGCCGGTAAGAACCCTTTGTTTATTTGCGTGTTGAATGGAGCTTTTATGTTTGGAGCAGATTTAATGAAAATAATCAATTTCCCTTGTGAAGTATCCTTTGTTAAGCTTTCATCCTACGACGGTTTATATTCTACCGAAAAAATAAAAGAAGTGATAGGATTGAGTGAAAGTGTGGTTGACCGTAATGTGGTTGTGATTGAGGATATAGTTGACACAGGCAACACAATGGAAAAAATCCTTTTATCACTTGGAGCCAAGGGTGCAAAAAACATCAAAACAGTTACCCTGCTGTTAAAGCCGGATGCATTGCAAAAAGACATTAAGATAGACTATGTCGCAATGGAAGTCCCCAATGATTTTCTTGTTGGGTACGGACTTGACTACAATGGTTACGGAAGAAATCTGAAAGGACTCTACTCTGTTGTCAACGAATAGCATGTTAAATCTCATTATTTTTGGCGCACCGGGGTGTGGAAAAGGAACGCAAAGTGATTTGATCATTCACAAATACGGATTGGCACACATCTCTACCGGTGAGTTGCTGCGTGATGAAATTGCCCGTCAGACTGCTGACGGCATAGAGGCTGACCGCCTTATTTCCAAAGGAAACTTAGCACCGGATGCTATGGTCATGCGGATGTTATCCGAAGCTGTAGGCAGATTGAACGGCACCTGCAAAGGCATTGTTTTCGATGGTATCCCACGGACTTTGTCCCAGGCCAAAGTGTTTGAAAAACATATGGATAAGGCAGGAAAGCCCACATCTGTAATGATAGACATTGAAGTTCCTGAAGAGGAATTGATAAATAGACTCATCTCTCGCGGTCAGGCTTCCGGAAGAAGTGATGATAAAATTGAAGTTGTCAAGCACAGATTGGAAGTTTATAAAAGAAGAACCGCTCCTGTCAAAAAATACTACCAATCCATCAATAAATATGTCTCAATAAACGGTGTGGGTACTATTGAAAAAGTATTTGAGCGCATCGAAAAAGTATTGTCTTCGCTATAATAATGTTGCTTTTATCTTTTCACATCATATAATAATATAGTTGAAGCAGATTTTTTACAGGCTGAATTTCAGCTAAATTTTACTATCTTAGCGCTTCATTATAAACCCCGCTTTCATGTCGGATTTTGTTGATTACGTCAAGATTTATTGCCGCTCAGGTAAAGGAGGTGCCGGATCAAGGCATTTCCACCGGGAGAAGTTCATACCCAAAGGCGGTCCCGACGGTGGTGACGGAGGCCGTGGAGGGCATATCATTTTGCGGGGCAACAGGAACTATTGGACATTAATTCACCTGAAATACGCCCGTCACGTGTTTGCCGGAAACGGAGAGTCCGGAGGCCGTAGTCGCAGTACCGGAAAGGACGGTGAAGACAAAATTATTGAAGTGCCCTGTGGAACGGTGATTCACGATGCCGTCACCGGTCAATTCTTGTGCGATATCACCGAAGACGGTCAGGAACACATCTTATTGGAAGGAGGAAAGGGGGGACTAGGCAATTGGCATTTCCGTTCTTCTACCAATCAAACTCCACGCTATGCACAACCGGGAGAACAAGGCATAGAAAAAACAATTGTATTGCAGTTGAAAATTTTGGCGGATGTCGGTTTGGTAGGTTTCCCGAATGTCGGAAAATCAACTTTGTTGTCCGTTGTTTCGGCAGCAAAACCTGAAATAGCCGATTATCCTTTTACTACCTTGGTTCCTAATTTAGGTGTGGTGTCTTACCGGGATAATCTTTCTTTCGTAATGGCTGATATTCCGGGCATCATAAAAGGTGCTTCAGAAGGAAAAGGATTGGGATTGCGCTTCTTGCGTCATATAGAAAGAAATGTCATTTTGCTTTTCATGATCCCTGCCGATAGTGCCGATATCAAGAAAGAATACCGGATTTTGTTGAATGAATTGGAAACTTACAATCCGGAGTTAGTTCGCAAACCGCGACTGTTAGCCATTACCAAATCCGATATGCTGGACAAAGAGTTGATGGAGCAGATGCAAGCGGAATTACCCAAAGATATTCAATCCGTTTTTATCTCTTCCGTAAGCGGGTTAGGCATTATGACACTGAAGGATTTGCTGTGGGAGGAAATCAATAAGGAATCTAATCAACTGATTGAGTTGGAACATCAACCTTTGTTTGAGCCTTCGGTTCCAAGAGAAAAAGATAACGGGAGCGATGAAAGTGAAGAGGACTTTTTCGTGGATGATGATTTTGGTCAATTTGAAGGCATAGGTTGGGATAGTTAACTGTTTAAAGGAGATAAGATAAATAACAATGACATGATAGATCAGGTGACTATAGATAAAATCATGGATGCCGCACAAATTCAAGATGTGGTTTCCGATTATGTGACCTTGCGTAAACGCGGGGTTAACCTGATTGGTCTATGTCCTTTCCACAATGAAAAAACTCCCTCTTTCACCGTATCTCCTGCCAAAGGGATATTCAAGTGTTTCGGCTGTGGAAAAGGTGGAAATTCCGTGCATTTCATCATGGAGCACGAACAAGTGAATTATTACGAAGCACTTAAGCTTTTAGCTAAAAAATACCATATTGAAGTTGAAGAGCGCGAACTGACCGATGAAGAAAAAGCCATCCGCAACGACAGAGAAAGCATGTTTTTAGTCAATGATTACGCTCAGAAATACTTCTCCAACATGCTGCACAATCACATAGACGGCAAGGCAATCGCCAAATCTTATTTGCAGGAAAGGGGTTTTCGGGAAGATATCATTCAAAAATTTCAATTGGGATATTGTTTGGATGAGCAGGACGCATTCACGCAATCGGCTATCAGCAAAGGATTTAATAAAACTTATCTGATAAAAACCGGTCTGACTACCGAATATGAAAGTGGACAAATGGCTGACAGGTTTCGCGGGCGATTGATGTTCCCGGTACATTCCATTTCCGGTAAGGTGGTGGCTTTCGGTGGAAGAACCCTTAAGAATGCCGAAAAAACGGCTAAGTATGTCAATTCCCCCGAATCGGACATTTATCACAAAAGTAACGAACTGTACGGTATCTATTTCGCCAAGCAAGCCATTGTCAGGGAAGACAGGTGTTTTTTGGTGGAAGGCTACACAGACGTGATGTCCATGCATCAAAATGGCATTGAAAACGTTGTTTCTTCTTCCGGCACCTCATTGACGCCCGGACAAATCAGGATGATTCACCGTTTTACCGAAAATGTAACCATCATTTATGATGGAGATACGGCGGGCATTGCTGCCTCTTTGCGAGGTATTGATCTGCTTCTTGAAGAGGGACTGAATATTCAGGTGTTGTTGCTCCCTGCCGGTGAAGACCCGGATTCCTTCGCCAAAAAACAAAACTCGGTGGATTTCATTGCGTATGTGAAACAAAACTCGGTAGATTTCATTCGCTTCAAGACCAATCTTCTGATTGATGAGGCAGGCAAAGACCCGGTCAAACGAGCCAAATTAATCATTGACATAGTTAAAAGCATTGCCATCATCCCCAATGCCATCATCCGGGCTGAATACGTGAAAGAATGCAGTAATCTGCTACACGTTGAGGAGGCTATGCTTTATCACGAAATCAACAAGCTAAAAAAATCGGAAGCCAAGAAAACGAAAGAACAAGCTGTTGAAACCATTCCTGCATCCAAGCCTCAATTGCAAGCTGTTGACACTGGTGTATCAGGTGTTTATACAAAGGAAGAAATAAATATCCTAAAAACATTGATACGTTTTGGTACGAAGAAAATGAAGAATCCCGATAACGGAGGGTCGGAAGAGCTGATTGTGGCAGGAGACTTTATATTTCATGAAATAAATTTGAATCAGCTTACTTTTGAAACTCCGACTCATCAACAGATGCTCGAAGAGTATGAGGAACACTATCAGGATGAAAATTTTGATGCGGAAAAGTATTTTCTTTACCATCCCAATCCCGATATTGTCAGACTTACAGCCGATCTGGTTACCGAAAAATATACGCTGAGTAAGATACATAGCAAAGTCATGCAGTCTTCCGAATCTAACGAATTTAAACTATGTGATTTAGCCACGCGGGTAATTTATGAATATAAATACAAACTGTTGACGGACTTAATCAAAGAAAAACTGATTAGCTTGAAAGCGGCGGCCGAGTCTAAAAATCACGAATTGGAAGATGCTATCATGATGGAGTTGAGAGAATTTGAAAACATTAAAAAAGACTTAGCCAAACGATTGGGAGAACGAGTGATTTTTAAAATATGATTAAGAACGATGAACTAAGAACTAAGAACGAAAAACGATGAACGAAAAGCTAAAAGCCAAAAGCTAAGGGCCAAAAGCCAAGACTGAACTCGCGACCCCGGAACACGAACCTCGTAACTTTCCTAACTTCTTTAACTTCCTAACTACTAACTACTTAACTTCTCTAACTTCCATAACTTCCATAACTTCTTAACATCGTCAAACCACATGATCCTTTTTAACAAAATAATATTCGGTCCGGTAAAAAGCCGGAGATTAGGGGTTTCTTTGGGCGTTAATTTATTGCCTGTGGATGCCAAAATATGTTCGTTTGATTGTGTTTATTGCGAATGCGGATTCAATACGAAGATAAAAGATGCTCCTATTCCAACCAGGGAACAGGTTTTTCAAGCCTTAGAAGCCAAACTGAAAGAAATGGTACAAGCTCATGAGTTGCCTGATAGTCTCACTTTTGCGGGAAATGGTGAGCCCACCATGCACAAAGATTTTGAAGGCATCATCGATGATACCATTGCATTGCGCAACCAATATTGTCCGAAAGCACAAATTAGCGTTCTTTCCAATTCAACTCATATGCACAAGCCGAATGTTTTCAGGGCATTGAACAAAGTCGATCAAAATATTCTAAAATTTGATTCGGCGATAGATAAGACTGTGCACAGGCTCAATCGCCCTTTAAATATGTCGTTTACCACAGCATGGCAAATAGAGCATTTTAAAAAGTTCAACGGAAATTTAATTATTCAAACCATGTTTATTCGCGGCATGCTGAAAGACGGCATCATTGATAACACGACAGATGAAGAAATAACCGCCTGGATCAAAGCTTTACAAGTAATCAAACCTAAGCAAGTCATGATTTATACTTTTGAAAGAGAGACGCCGACCAAGGATTTGCAAAAAATTTCCCTGACAGAATTGAATGAAATTGCAGAAAAAGTAAGGGTGACTACCGGACTTAAAGTGTCTGTATTTGCTTAAAATCCACATATTTCAACCGTCAAAAACACTTTTTTAACAAAAATTAGGGCTTTTTCTTTGTAATCTGAGAACAAATCCATATATTTGCAGCCCTAACAATATTTTTGTCTAACAATAAAACTGTATGCCTATTGTACATAATTACGCTTAAAAACCAATAATTAGGCAGTAATGAAAACACTGAATCATTTAACCGATGATATTCTGGTTAAGTTGTATGTGGAAGGCAACAATGCGGCATTTGAAGTTTTATTGACACGTTATCAATCAAAGGTGTATTATTACATATTTCAGATTGTACGTGACAAGGAGCTTACCGAAGACATATTCCAGGAGACTTTTATCAAAGCAATTACAACCATCCAGCAAGGGCGTTATCAGGATAGCGGCAAGTTTTTGGCATGGATCAACCGCATTGCTCATAATTTAGTCATTGATCATTTCCGAAAACAAAAAAACGAAAACACCATTTCGGCAGATAGTTACGATTACGATATCTTCCAACATGCCGATATCTCTGATTTAAGTATAGAAGATATCTTGTCCAACGAACAGGTTTTACGTGATGTGGTCAAGATGGTCAACTATCTTCCTGCTGTGCAGCAAGAAGTTGTACGCATGCGTTTTTTCGAAAATCTCAGTTTTAAAGAGATAGCTGAAAAAACCGAGGTCAGCATCAACACCGCCTTGGGTCGCATGCGTTATGCCTTGCTTAATATGCGCAAATTGGCAACCGAAAATAATGTGTATTTGGAGATGAAGTAAAACTCATGCAAACCCAATGAGAAACGGGTCCTATTGCCATGAATCATCTATTTTCTACCAGGGTTTGTTTCAAAACAAATATTCAACTAAAAAACAGCAAGGTGTCTTAGAAGTTTTTTTCCTTCGCCCAGCTGTCTTTCAATGACACAGTCCTGTTGAAAATCAGCTTTTCTGCATTTGAATCGGGATCTATATTGAAATAGCCAATGCGCTGGAATTGGAAATATGATAAAGCAGGTTCATTTTTCAACCACGGCTCTACAAAGCAGCCGGTAAGGATTTTCAAGGAATCAGGATTGATTAATTCTCTGAAATCACGCTCGTCGGCAGTCGGATTTTCTACACTGAATAAACGATCATATAATCTGACCTCAGCTTCCACCACATTTTTTGTAGATAGCCAATGTAAAGTGCCTTTCACCTTACGATTGGCATCAGGCATACCGCTTTTGGTATTCGGGTCGTACTCACAATAAATCTCAACAATATTTCCTTCTTCATCCTTCTTGCAGCCCGTACACATAACGATATAGGCACTTTTCAGACGCACCTCTTTTCCGGGCGTCATGCGGAAGAACTTTTTGGGAGCATCTTCCATGAAATCATCTCTTTCGATATATAACTCACGAGAAAAAAGAATTTCCCGCATGCCTGCTTGCTCATTTTCAGGATTGTTTTCAGTTTGCAGAGTTTCCACTTGATCTTCGGGGTAATTCGTAATAATCAGCTTCACCGGATTAAGTACCGCATTCACACGCGTAGCTGTTTTATTGAGGGTTTCGCGCACAGCATGCTCCAGCAATCCGAAATCATTGATGCCGTCATATTTGGTATAACCGATTTTATCTATAAAGTTATGGATAGCCTCAGGGGTATAGCCACGGCGACGCAAGCCACATAGAGTAGGCATACGCGGATCGTCCCATCCCGACACCAAACCTTCTTCCACCAATTGCAACATCCTGCGCTTGCTCATGACCGTATAGGTTAAATTCAAACGGTTGAATTCGGTTTGCCTAGGTCGGTAGTCCGTTTCCTGAAATTGGTCAATAAACCAATCGTATAGCGGACGATGCACCTCAAATTCCAAAGTACAAAGCGAGTGGGTCACACCCTCAAAATAATCAGACTGACCATGGGCGAAATCATACATAGGATAAGCTTTCCAAGTCCAGCCCGTACGATGATGCGGATGATCCGTAATCACGCGATACATAATCGGGTCGCGCATATGCATATTGGGAGATGCCATATCTATCTTAGCGCGTAACACCATCTTCCCTTCAGGGATTTCACCTGTATTCATCTTACGAAACAGTTCCAGGCTCTCTTCTATAGGGCGGTTGCGATACGGACTATTAGTACCCGGCACTGTAGGTGTCCCTTTTTGTTTGGCTATTTCTTCTGAGGATTGTTCATCAACATAAGCTTTTCCGTCTAAGATAAACTGCTCAGCCAAATCCCACAATTGTTGAAAATAGTCGGAAGCATAATAAACGTTTTTCCACTGATACCCCAACCATTGAATATCTTCCATGATAGAATCAACATATTCCACATCTTCTTTCAGCGGATTGGTGTCATCAAAGCGCAGGTTGCAGATGCCATTATATTTCTCGGCTATTCCAAAATCAATACAAATGGCTTTAGCGTGCCCGATATGCAGGTAGCCGTTGGGTTCAGGCGGGAAACGCGTCTGAATACGACCGTTATTGAGACCGTCACGCAAGTCCTGCTCAACCATTGCTTCGATGAAGTTGAGACTTTTTTTAGGTGCTTCTACACTATCCATAATTTTTACTGAATATGTCCTTTGATGATACCCCTGTTGGAAGATTGAATAAACCGGATAATATTGTCCCTTTCAACGGACGGAGGCAAGGTTTCCATTACACGCTCGATCGCGTTAGTGGTATTGAGTTTCGATTGAAAAATTATCCTGTAAACATCCTGAATGCCATTGATTTGCTCATTGGTATATCCCCTACGTCTCAGTCCGATAGAGTTCACGCCGCTATAAACCAAAGGCTCACGACCGGCAACTATATAAGGCGGTATATCTTGAGAGACTTTCGAGCCACCTTGCAACATGGTATGCGCACCGATTTTAACGAATTGATGCACCAAAGTTCCACCTCCCAAGATTGCAAAATCATCTATTTCCACTTCTCCTGCCAACTGGGTTGCATTGGACATTATCACAAAATCTTTGATGATACAGTCATGTGCCACGTGCGAATAAGCCATCAACAAGCAATTGTTTCCTACTATGGTTTCCCCTTTGGCTGCTGTCCCTCTATTAACGGTAACGCATTCACGAATGGTCGTATTATTACCGATGATAACCAGCGAATCTTCTCCTTTAAATTTTAAATCCTGTGGAATAGCACCCAAGACGGCACCGGGGAAAATTTTACATTTTTCACCTATCCTTGTGCCTTCAAGGATGGTTGCATTAGCAGCGATGGTCGTGCCTGCACCTATTTCAACATTTTTATCGATAAACACAAAAGGACCAATTTCAACGCCGGGACCGATGACAGCCTCAGGATGTATTTGAGAAAGGGGATGTACAGTCATTTTATTTTGTTAAATATTTTTTTCTTAAAAGTTTAGCGAATTCAGTATTGATTTTATGTCCGGGGTATTTGGCTACTATTCTGCCTTTTATCGATTTTCCGGTCAATGCTAAATCACCAACCACATCAAGCAATTTGTGCATAGCCGGTTCATTTTCAAATCTAAGTCCGCCGTTTAAATATCCGAGATGTGAGGCATCCACTGACTTCTGATTTAACTTCTCACATAAATTATCCACAGCTTTCTGCGACATAATTCTATCATAAATCACAATGGCATTTTTTAAGTCACCACCTTTTATCAGGTTCATTTCAAGCAAATGTTCAATTTCGCGAACAAATACAAAAGTCCGTGCTGCAGCAGCCTTCTCATTAAATTCACTAATATCATTCAAAACAGCAGTTTGTTCTCTCAGCACAGGCGAATCGAATCCTATCAATACTTCCAATTCAAATTTATCCGAAGGATAAGCTATTATTTTGGAACCTGAATCCGTTTCGTATTCAACAACATCAGTGATTACAAGATGTTTTTTGTCGGCATCTTGTGTTACTACACCTACTTCTAAAATTTTATCTCTGAAAAAGCGTGCGCTTCCATCTAAAATTGGAAATTCGGGTCCATTAATTTCAAACAAACAGTTATCTATGCCGGCTGCATAGAAAGCAGCTAAAGCATGCTCTACTGTGCCGACTTGCATGCGTTCATTCATTAAAACCGTTCCCCGCACAGTATGCCCTACATTATCAACAACAGCTTCTATGCAAGGCTTTCCTGCGACATCTGTCCTACAGATAATGATACCGTGATCTGCAGGAGCAGGATAAACTGTCAATTTGACGTTAAGTCCGGTATGTAATGCAATCCCTTCAAGAAAAAAAGAATTTCCAATAGTTTTTTGTTTCATACATTAACAACTAATTATCCAACAGGCGTATAAAAGTCGCTCGTTGATACATTATCATAGACGTTGGTGTGAAAAAATATACTTACTCGTTTCATCACCTTATCTCGTGTCGGAATCGATAGTTTTACCTTCGATTTTGTTTTCGACAACCTTTTCTAATTCCTTTACTTTTTTAATCAATTCATAAATATTTTTTTGCAATTCAGGCAAGTTTTTACTAACCACATAAGAACGCTTGAACGTATTCATCGGCACAGCAGGAGAGCCTGAATAAATTTGACCCGGAATTTTGATGTTGCTTCCAACCCCTGCTTTAGCTCCTAACATGGTTCCGTCAGCTATGTTGATATGTCCGGAAATACCAACCTGACCACCAAACATCACTTTTTTACCGATTTTTGAAGAACCGGCTATGCCGGTTTGTGAAGCTATCACTGAATGTTCGCCTATCTCTACATTGTGTGCCACCTGCACCAAATTATCAATTTTTACTCCTTTTCGAATGATCGTGCTTCCGATGGTTGCCCTGTCAACGGTTGTGTTTGCTCCAATCTCCACATCATCCTCTAAAATTACATTGCCAATTTGCGGAATTTTCTCATAGCTGCCACTTTCCGTCGGGGCAAAGCCAAACCCATCGGCACCTATCACTGCATTGGCATGAATGATACAATTGTTACCGATTACCGTATCCGGATAAATAACTACTCCCGGATAGATGATTACATTGTCTCCAATCATCGTATTATCGGCAATATTCACATTTCCGTGAATCGTGGGTCGTTTGCCGATTTGAACCTGAGCGCCAATCTGAACAAAAGGAGCGATAAATGCTTCGCTTCCGATTTTTGCAGATGCATCAATATTGGCTAAAGAGGATATACCTGATTTTCGTTCTTGCAAACTATTAACTAAACCCATCAGCTTAGCCAAAGACTCATATGCATTATCCACACGTATTAAAGTTGGACTGACAGGTTTTTCAGATTTGAAATCATGATTAACCAAAACAATATCAGCCCGGCAGTCATAAATATAATTTGTATATTTTGGATTCGACAGAAAAGACAGCGTACCGGGTTTTCCTTCTTCTATTTTTGAAAAATCATGTACGCTTACATGAGGGTCTCCCTCTACCGTTCCTTTTAAAAAATCAGCAATTTGTTGGGCTGTAAACTTCATTCTTTAAAATTAAATACCTAAATAATTGAGTGGAACTCGTATGCAAAAATTATCACAGTAAAATTCATATACTGTTACCATTTCAAAAATTTGGGTGCAAAATTAATAAACATAATTGACAAAATCAGATTAATACTTGTTTTTTCTAATTTTCAACCATTTATCCATCTGCCTTTACAGCATCTGCACGTTCATAATTATCATCCTGATCAATCCTCTAATTTCAGATAACAGAAAAAATGCTTGCTTACTTTCTTGGTTAATACCTGAATATTCAACATGTCGGATACTTCTGCAATATCTTGGATGCTTCCGTCCTTCATCAGTATGTTAATATTCTCATCCTTAGGAGAATATGTGTCGGTACTTACGATGGAATCGCCCATCAAATATTGAGCTTCTTCCATGCTGATATTGAAACGTTGCATGTATCTTTTTAGTACATTTTGTTGCACGGATTTATCAACAGCTTCCGAACCAACTTCAACTTTGAACAGCCTTCTATTAATAAACGACTTGCATAATAATGACAATACAAAATCTTCATGATTCATCCATACTTTAATGGCTGAAAAAAAATCAGCATCATCTAACTTCATAAAACTTTCAAAAACTTTTGTTGATTTAGAAAAGTCGGACAAACTGATCTTATGGTATAAAAAATAATGTAAAGCCGGTGTAGCAAACAACTCAACACCTTGTAAAGCAAGCTCTTTTGCCCGCTTCAAAATATTAATCAACATCCTTTCTGCAGCAACAGATGTTTTGTGCAAATATACCTGCCAATACATCAGCCTACGAGCGACTAAGAATTTCTCAATGGAATAAATTCCTTTGGCTTCTACCACCAACTGTCCTTCATGCAAATTTAACATTTTAATGATGCGGGCAGCCCCGATGATCCCTTCACTCACACCACAAAAAAAACTATCGCGGCTCAGGTAATCCAATCTATCCATGTCCAACTGGCCGGACACCAACTGATGTAAAAACTTACGCGGATATTTATTTTGAAAAATTTCAATTGCCATATCGAGTTTGCCCTTAAACTCGCTGTTCATCTTCTCCATAATCAACAAAGATATTTCCTCATGACTTACGTTGGGCACCAAACTATGCTCTAAAGTATGAGAAAATGGTCCGTGACCAATATCATGCAGCAGCATGCAGGCTTTGACCGCCAATTCCTCCTCATAAGAGATAACATGTCCTGCTACTCTGAGCTGATCAACTGCTTCCCCCATGAGATGCATCGCACCCAAAGAATGTTGCATGCGTGTGTGTTGTGCACCGGGGTACACGTAAGGAGACAACCCAAGCTGTTTGATACGGTTCAACCGCTGAAAATAAGGATGCTGAATGATGTCGTAAAGCAAACCATCCGGTATGTTGATAAAGCCAAATACCGGATCGTTGATAATTTTTCGTTTTTTCTCCATAGAATATTGAATTGATGCTAAGATGTTTAGATCATTGAAAACTTAAGCATGCAAAGATGCCAAGATCTCAATTAGCCATTTCCAGCTCTTTTCTGTAGAACTGATACTTACTCGCTCATCCGGAGAGTGAACATCATACATTTGCGGTCCCATGGAAATCATGTCTAGATGAGGGTATTTTTCTAAAAACAAGCCACATTCCAAGCCCGCATGTATAGCGGTTTGTACAGGAGTTTTTCCAAATAATTTTTCATAGGCGGCAGAAGCCTTTTTCAATATGGCTGAATTTTTATTAGGCTGCCAGCCCGGATATCCGTCTGATTGTTTGACTTCCGCACCTCCCAGTGTAAGAGCTGCATATACCTGACTGGCAATGTCTGTTTTACCATCGTTAGAAGAGCTGCGTTGACTGGTATTTACTTCTATGAGATTACCAGCCTTCATCTTTACTGATGCCAGATTGGTAGAAGTCTCCACCAGGCCGGGAATATCGCGACTCATGGCTTTCACGCCATGAGGACAAGCGTAGAGCATATTTAAAAATCTGTCGGAGAAAGATTTTGTCATCACTGATGCAGGTAAAGCCTCCGACTCTAAGTTGATTTGCAGATTGGGTTCTATGCCTTGATATCTTTCTTCCAAAGTTGCAATATACATATTCAGCATCGCACGAACTTTTTCTTTTTCAGCATGTGGTACAGCGCACAAGGCGGTAGCTTCCCGCGGAATGGCATTGTGTAAATTCCCGCCTTCAAAACTGTATAAACGTAAATCCATTTGCTGATTCAACTGCCAAAGATAGCGATTCAGCACTTTATTCGCATTGGCTCTTCCTAAGTGGATATCACCACCGGAATGACCACCGGATAAACCTGACACGCTTACCCTAAAACCAAAATAGCCGGAAGGTGTAGCTTCCGTTTCATAATCGAAAAATGCTTTGGTTCCGATTCCTCCGGCACAACCGATGAAGACTTCCCCATCATCTTCCGAATCTAAATTTATCAATATGGAACCGCTTAAGAAATCTTTGGCTAACCCATATGCACCGGTCAAGCCGGTTTCCTCATCTATCGTAAACAAACATTCCAAGGCAGGATGTTTCAAATCATCGGAATCCAATATTGCTAACATCATAGCGATTCCTACGCCGTTATCAGCGCCGAGGGTAGTCCCTTTAGCCTTTACCCAATCGCCATCTACATAAGCTTCAATGGGGTCGGTATCAAAATTATGTGTTGAATCTGCATTTTTCTCACACACCATATCCACGTGAGCTTGTAAAATAACAGTCGGTTGACTCTCATAACCAACTGTAGCAGGTTTTTTAATCAGCAAATTGCCGGAATTGTCCTGTGCAAAAGGTAAATTTCGTGATTTTGCAAAGTTGACCAGATAAGCCAATATTTTTTCTTCTTTTTTAGACGGACGTGGAATTTGAGTTATTTGATAAAAAAAATTCCAAAGCTTTTGGGGTTGGAGATTACGCATAACAAATTGATTAAAAGTTTGAATGCAAATTTACGGGAATTTTCAGGATTGACAAAAGAAGTTATAAAAAAGATATTCGAACATATAACAAGCATATAAAATAATCCATCCATTATCTTATCTGAAAAAAAATCAGTAATTTTGTTCTGCTTAATAAAAAAACGATAAGATTTCATGTTGTTTTCACAAATTATTGGACAAAAAGCCATTAAAGAACGGCTGATTCGTTCTGTTCACGAGAAACGGATACCGCACGCACAGTTGTTTCGCGGCCGGGAAGGCGTGGGTAAGCTGGCGTTAGCTGTGGCTTATGCTCAATATATTTGCTGTAAAAACAGAACTGAACACGATGCTTGTGGTGTTTGTCCCTCTTGTGTTAAATATTCAAAATTAGCCCATCCCGACTTACATTTGGTTTTTCCCATCATCAAACCTGCCAATAAAGACTCGCTGGTATGTGATGATTTTGTTAATGAATTCAGAGAGATGTTCATTGAAGATCCCTACATGAGCGCTCAGGATTGGTTCAACAAAATATCGAAAGATTCCAAACAAGGTATCATCTACTCAAATGAAAGTCAGGAGATTATTCGTAAGCTGAGCTTGAAAACATACGAGTCTGAGTATAAGATGATGATCATCTGGCTTCCGGAGAAAATGCACGTCACTTGTGCTAATAAATTATTGAAAATATTAGAAGAACCGCCTGCTAAAACCGTTTTTCTGTTGGTTTCCGACCAGCCTGAAACGATTATTGCAACCATCCTGTCACGAACACAGCATGTAATCATTCCTGCCTTGGAAAATGAAGATATTATGTCTGCCCTGACTTCCAATGCTAAAGTAGCAATTTCACCGACTGATGCATTAAACATTGCGCGCATTGCCAAAGGCAGCTATAAGAAGGCAAAAGATCTGTTGGCGGAAAACGATGAACACAAAGAGAACTACGACAAATTTGTGCAAGTCATGCGCGATGCCTGGAAAGTTGGTAACAGAAAAAATTATGTCGCCTTAAAAGGGCTAAAGCAATGGTCGGATGACATATCACAATCAACCGTAGGCAGAGAAAGGCAAAAAAACTTTTTAGTTTATGCACAACATATGTTGCGTGAAAATTTTATATTAAATTTGCAGCAACTGGAATTAAATTATCTGAATCAGACAGAAGCAGATTTTTCTAAAAATTTCTCCCCTTTTATTCATGCAGGAAATGTGGAAGATTTGATGACGGAATTTGCTTTGGCACAAAGACATATTGAGCAAAACGTAAACGCTAGAATGGTGTTTTTTGATTTAATGCTTAAAATTATTGTGCTTTTAAAAAAATAAAACACTCATGGAACAAATATATGACGAAAGCAGTGGCTGTAACGGCTGCAGCCATAAAGGATTCAATTTGGGGTCCCATCAAAAACTAAATACATTCGACTGGTTAAGCGACTTGCCCGAAACTCATCAGGAAACTGATTATGTTGAAGTCCAGTTTAAAAACACAAGAAAAGCATATTTCATCAACAGTGCTAAAATCCCTTTGGAAAAAGGAGATATCGTGGCAGTTGAATCATCGCCGGGTCATGACATAGGTGAAGTCACGCTGATCGGGCGCTTGGTGTTATTGCAGATGAACAAGCAAAACATCAATCCTGAAAAATATGGCATTAAAAAGATTTATCGCAAAGCCAAAGAAGCGGACATTGAAAAACAAAAAGAGGCTAAGGCTAAGGAGCAGGAAACGATGATCAAAGCCCGGCAAATTACTGAGGACATGAAATTGGACATGAAGATTGGCGACGTTGAATTTCAGGGAGATGGAGGAAAAGCCATCTTTTACTATATCGCTGATGACCGGGTAGATTTTCGCCAATTGATTAAAGTATTCGCCGAAACTTTTCGCGTGCGCATTGAAATGAAACAAATCGGAGCTCGACAGGAAGCAGGAAGAATCGGCGGCATCGGTCCCTGTGGTCGCGAATTATGCTGCTCCAGTTGGAAAACGAACTTCAATTCAGTGTCCACAGCAGCAGCCCGACATCAGGACATTTCAATGAATATGCAAAAGATTACAGGTCCTTGCGGCAAGATCAAATGCTGTATTCGGTATGAATTGGATGCCTATGTGGATGCCCTAAAAGATTTCCCATCCAAAGAAATAACACTTGAAACAACAGATCACACATACTATCATTTTAAAACGGATGCTTTCAAACCGTCTATTTCTTATTCTACAGCACAAAATTACGGAGAGAATGTCATCACCATCAGTCCGGATAGGGCTAAAGAAATAATAGCCCTGAATAAAAGGGGAATTAAGCCCGATTCATTGGACGCGGCACAAGAGGAAAAGCAAAAAGATGCGTATAGCAGTGCTATTGAAGAAGATAGTTTGACACGTTTCGACAAACAAAAAAGACCCAAAAGGAGAAAACGTCCATCCGGAAAAAAAAGGAATCCAAAAAATGAATAGTCCAACAGATTACAATTTACTGGTCAAGCTCAACAACTTCTTTCAACGGTTGTTACTAATATTGCTGTTGCCAATATTGATTTTTACTTCATGCGGAAAACGACCGATTTTTCATGAATATAAACTGCTTGATGCCGGCGGCTGGTCATCCGACAGCAGTTATGTTTTCAATGTAACAATTAACGATACAACTGCTTTGTACGATTTGTTGATAGCCATTCGTCATACCGGAGATTATTCCTATCAAAATTTATGGTTATTTGTTGAGCAAATAACTCCTAATCAGGAAATTACACGTGACACCATTTTATGTGCGATGGCAGACTATACGGGGAAGTGGTACGGAACTGGGAATGGATCAATTTATACTTTACAAGTGCCTTTACATGAACATTTTCATTGTGACAAAGCCGGTACGTATCAATACTCCATTGTTCACGGCATGAGAGATGATGTTTTGAAAGGTGTGAATGCCATAGGGTTAAAATTAGAAATAGCAGATGGGGAAGAATAAATTAGCCAAATTTACTGAAATGGAATCTTTTCCAAATGTGTTTCAAATGACTTCCCGAGAAGTATTACTGGGGAAGTCATTTGAGCATAAGGGAAAGTGGAGTAAATCGGTATTCAAAAACGATAATCCTATCGTGCTGGAGCTAGGTTGCGGAAAGGGAGAATATTCGGTGGGATTGGCTGAATTATTCCCTGATAAAAATTTTATCGGTGTTGATATCAAGGGAGCAAGGATGTGGACAGGAGCCAAAGATTCTCTTGAAAAAAAATTAAAAAATGTAGCTTTTTTACGCACTAATATTGAAATGATCAATCATTTCTTTGACACCGATGAAGTGTCGGAGATATGGCTTACCTTCCCCGATCCGCAAATGAAAAAAGCTTCTAAAAGACTGACTTCTACAAACTTCATGAAGAGATACCAGCAAATTGTTAAAGATGGCGGACTAATTCATTTAAAAACGGATAGTCAATTTATGTTCACCTATACCCATGAAATGATTAAAGCCAATCATTACGCGGTGGATGTGATTACCAATGATTTATATGCATCTGTTTCTAACAACCCGATTCTAAACATCAAAACTTTTTACGAACAACAATGGTTAGATAGAGGCATCAGCATTAAATACATTCGTTTTGTATTGGAGAAAAAAAGCTCTTTTAAAGAACCGGATGTAGAAATCGAAAAAGACAGCTACCGAAGTTTCGGTCGAAATCAACACAATAATCAATCAAAACAAAACATAAAATGACCTTATATCCCAAATTAATCTTAGATGCCTTAAAGCGTGTACGTTATCCCGGAACGGGCAAAGACATCGTTTCTTCCGGTATGGTACAAGACGACATCCGCATTAATGGTATGAAAGTTTCATTTTCTATCCTGTTTGAAAAACCAAACGATCCTTTCCGGCAGTCGGTTATCAGGGCTGCTGAAACAGCAATTCTGACCTATATCAGTGAAGAAGTTGAGATAAAGGGAAATATTAAAGCTGTTTTCAAACAAATTGCTACTCCCAAGCCTTTATCTATCCTCCCGGATGTAAAAAACATCATCGCCGTATTTTCCGGTAAAGGTGGTGTGGGTAAATCAACTGTAGCCTCTAACTTAGCCATTGCATTGGCACAATTGGGCTACAAAGTAGGTTTGTTGGATGCGGATATTCACGGTCCTTCTATCCCAAAAATGTTTGATGTAGAGGATGCCCGGCCTATGTTGGAAGAAGTTGACGGCAAGCAAAAAATCATCCCCATTGAAAAATATGGTATTCGTCTATTGTCCATTGGTTTTTTTGTTAATCCTGAAGAAGCCCTGGTTTGGAGAGGTGCTATGGCAAGTAATGCTTTAAAACAGTTGATTGCGGATGTAAGTTGGGGAGAACTGGATTATTTTGTGATGGACTTACCTCCCGGAACCGGCGATATCCACCTGACATTGGTACAAACCATGGGTATTACCGGCGCCGTAGTAGTAACTACACCGCAAGATGTAGCCTTATCAGATGCTCGCAAAGGAGTGAACATGTTTAAAGGCGACAAGGTGAATGTTCCGGTATTGGGGCTAATAGAAAATATGTCGTGGTTTACGCCGAATGAATTGCCCGAAAACAAATACTACTTATTTGGAAAAGAAGGCGGTCAAAGATTGGCTAAAGAATTAAACATACCTTTGCTTGGTCAAATCCCTATTGTACAAAGCATACGCGAAAGTGGTGATGCAGGGAAACCGGTCGCAATAGACGGCAATTCCATTTCAGGTTTGGCTTTTAAAAATCTAGCTGAAAAAGTAGTAGAACAAACGGAAATCAGGAATAAAAATCAGGCTCCGACACAAAAGGTTGAAATAACTCACAGCTAACAAATTCACCTAAATTATTTTTTGAAAAAATTTTGGAAAATTAATATTTACGTTAAAAGTTTATTTTTTAACTAAAATATAATATATTTGCGTTTTTATCTATATTATTCCAATTATTCATTGTTATCTTGATGACTTCATATGTTTATCCTCCATAACATATAGCATCTAAAGTTAATTGAATCAGTTATGAAGCGGATAGTTCTAATATATGTATTAATAATAGCGGGTTTTGGGCTTAGCCATGCACAAAGTTTAACTGATATAATTTCAAGATCGAACAAGTGGTCGATCGTAGGTTATACAGGCGTTGCCCGCTTAGACACTGACATACACCCCGATTACGACTTTTCATGGATAATGAAAAGCCCTACCATAGATATGTCTATAGAATACAATGTACACCCTATCTTTTCTTTGGGGGTTAATTATGGTGGGTTAATATTTAATCAGGAAGACGGAGATGAGAAATTCGTAACCGGAGGTGCATATTTTTCTTCATTCATTAGTTTTGACTTTCTAAACATAGTTTTAGGCAAAAAAAATAAATACGTGAGTTTATGGGGAAGTGCCGGCGTTGGTGTTGCGGGTATGGTATGGCCCAAATACGAAACCACACGTGAATTTAAAGGACCTCTTCAGCTAAAATATGGATATCCTGTATCGTTTCCTCCCGCTTTTATGATTTTTCCTTATTCGGTTGTTCTCGAATTCAACCTCACCAAAAAGGTTAGTTTGGGTGCTCATTTTAAATATTATTACACCAATACTGATCACTTAGAATCTATTTATCGGGGTTACTACTACGACCAATGGGAAACTTTTGGCATCAATTTACGCTATAAATTCACACAAAAAGATGTGAGAAGTGTAAGGGATCAACTCCCCGATACTACTACATCTATATCGCAAAACATTATCAATCAACTTCAACAGCAAATTAATCAGCTTGGTCAACGTATAGATACGGTCGAAAATAACTTTGCCTCTTTGGATTATAGGGTTGTAAAACTTGAGGGAATATTGTCCAATGACGGTCCGGATACCGACCAGGATGGAGTGCCGGATATCAGGGATTTAGAGCCTAATACACCTCCGGGTACACCGGTTGATTTTTGGGGTAGAAGTATGAAGGTACAAACTATCAAAGAAGAAGATATTCTTTCTGTTTATTTTGATTTCGACAGTTATGAGTTAGATAAGATTGCACAAATCACCCTCATCAAAGTAGCTCAAAAAATGGCTGAAGATCCTGATTTGCTACTTGAAATCAGAGGCTATACCGATTATCTTGGCACCAACGAATATAACAAAAAACTAAGCCGCCTGAGGGCAGAACGAGTAAAACAAGAATTGGTGCAGAAATATAATATCCCTCATGACAGGATGGTCGCCAACGGAATGGGTAAAATACCCGAACCGCCCTTGAAATCTTTGGCTAACAGGCGCTGCGACTTCTTTTTCAGCAAATAACATGTGAATAAATAGGAGTTAGAGGGATTGGTTATATGCTTTAATCAATCCCTCCATCTTTTAGTAAGGTCTCCGTAAACATCTATGCGCCTATCGCGGAAGAAGGGCCACATTCGCCTCACTGCCTCGGTGCGTGATAAATCAATGTTTACTATTAAATTTTCATCCTGGGCATCCTGGGCTTGTGCTAATATTTCGCCCTGCGGACCGGCAACAAAACTATTGCCCCAGAAGGAAATACCGTTTGTTTGTCCGGAAGGGTCTGGTTCATATCCTACCCTATTGCAAGAAATTACCGGTAAAGCATTGGCAACGGCATGTCCACGCTGAATAGTAATCCAGGCATCCAACTGACGATCCTTTTCATCTTCAGTGTCAGTACTCTCCCACCCTATGGCTGTCGGATAAATCAAAACTTCTGCTCCCGCCATCGCCATCAACCGGGCTGCTTCGGGATACCATTGATCCCAACATACTAACACCCCTAATTTACCGACAGATGTCTGTATGGGTTGAAAGCCCATATCACCGGGTGTAAAATAAAACTTCTCATAATAGGCAGGGTCATCCGGAATATGCATTTTGCGATACTTACCGGCAATAGAACCATCTTTTTCAATTACTACTACTGTATTGTGATACAAGCCCGCAGCGCGCTTCTCAAAAAGCGAAAGTACGATTACCACCTGATGTTCTTTGGCTGCCCGACCGAATATTTCTGTAGAATACCCGGGAATGGTTTCCGCCTGTTCAAACACGGCCGGATCTTCAGTTTGGCAAAAATACAAACCATTGTGAATTTCCTGCAATACTATTAGCTCTGCGCCTTGCTGAGTACATTGCCGGATATTTTGTAGCAATTTCGCTACATTCTCATCACGAGAAGCTGTGTTCGCTTGTTGAATTAATGCAACCTTCATATGATTATTATTTTTAATTTCTTTGTTTATGCTAACTCTCGTCTCTCAATCAATAATATTGCATGGTCACACAATGCAAAGACCCATGCTGTTGAATCAAAGGCAGACAATTGATACCAATAATTTCCCTATCAGGAAAGATTTTTTGTAACTGTTCCAATGCTGTTTTATCTTTTGGGGAATCATAGGTGGGAACCAAGACTGCCCCATTGATAATCAAAAAATTAGCATAGGTAGCCGGTAATCTTTCACCTTCATGATATACTGCATCTGCCATGGGCAAAGGTACTAATTTATAAGTATTGCCACCCAAAGTTTTAAAATTTTGCAATTCCTGCTCCATCAACAACAACTCCTGATAATGCTCATCGGAAGCATCGGTGCATTGAACATAAGCTATGGTATCAGCATCACAAAAACGGGCTAAGGTATCAATATGACTGTCGGTATCATCTCCTTGCAAATGACCGTGATTCAGCCATAATACCCGTTTCAAGCCAAAGTATGCTTTGAGTTTTGCCTCTGTTGCTTCTTTGGATAAATCATTGCGATTGGCGGACAACAAACAGTTGGAAGTAGTCAACAGCGTACCTTGTCCGTCCGATTCAATGCTGCCACCTTCCAAAACAAAATCCAAATGATTGCGATACAATGCGTTTTTACCGAAAACACCCTTGTCAAACAATAATCTGGTCAATTGATTGTCCAAATCAGCTTTATATTTTTTTCCCCAACCATTGAATGCAAAATCACAAATTATCTTTTGATTGCCTTCAAAGACAGTAATACCGCCATGATCACGTGCCCAAGTATCATCAGTAGGCAATTCAACAAAAGTGATATTTTTACCTTTTGCATCTTTAAATAAATGCTTGATTTTCATTTTATCATGACAGACTACCAACAAATTCTGAAATCGCAGGATAGCGCGCGCAATTTCAACAAAGCAAACGTTCACTTCATCAAGCATATACGCCCAGTCCGTTCCCTCATGTGGAAAAGTCAACTGGATAAAATCTTGTTTTGCCCATTCAGGCGGAAGTATGATTTTCGGACTCATCAGCACATAACATTTATTGTAAGATTTGGGGATGAAACCACTTTAAAGCCGATTCAACGGCTTTTTCAATAGGAGTTTCGGGTAATAACAATTCTTTTTTTGCTTTGGCATTTGTATAGTACTCCTTTATCAACAACTGATTAATATTCCGGCTGGAAAAGGATACTTTAATTTTTAATAATTGAAGAAAATCCCCCAAATACCCAATTAATTTCAATAAAAAATCAGGCAGTACTATAATAATTTGTTGATAATTCCCTACCCTACTTTGTATTTTAAAATACTCTTTAAAACTCGAATTGATGTTACATGCCAAATACCTTTCACCGGATTTTCCCATGGTCAAAGCATTACAACAAGTTGTAGCCACATCTTCAACCGCTACAAAATTCTTTCCGCCGGAAGGAATGAACAAAAGGCGCTTTTTATATCCCATCAATACCAGTGCACCTGAGCTAGGCTTAGTGTCATAACTCCCAATCATAAAGGTCGGATTGATGATAATGGCATGACGACTTTTTGAAGTATTAGCAAAATCAACCACCAATTTTTCTGCTTCAAATTTACTTCTTGCATAGTGTGATTTCGTAAAGGGATATGAAAAAGATACATTTTCATCAGCTAAATTATCAACACTGCCAAAACCAATGGTATTCGCAGAACTTACAAAAATTACTTTATTGATCGACAATTCTTCTGCTACTTCAAGTAATTGCTTGGTTGCGTCCACATTGATATTTTCGTATTTTTGATAGCCTATTAAATGCATGTCGGTCACTGCAGCAATATGAACAACTGCTTCGCAAGATTGCATGGCATGGTACAAAGTATTCTTATCGTTAAAATTACCTTTAACACACTCTACCCTATTCAAATCAAAAGCAATTTTTTGAGTAGACCTGACAATAATTTTTACCTGATACCCCTTATTTAAAAGTTGCATAACCACATGATGCCCTAATAAACCATTGGCTCCGGTAACTAAAATTTGCATGAATAAATATAATGTTTGATGTGTAGTAAAAATGAATGGTATTTATAAACTCTTGAAAACTTTTTGATAATTTGTGTGTAAAAATAAACAACTTAATTTGTTTTTATTAGATATACCCCTGTTTAACAAAATAATTTAGATGACAAAATTAAAATAAGATTTTCTTTTAACGAATTATTAAAAGAAATATCGGTTTTTCAACCATTGAGTTTATAAAAACTTATTAACTTTGCGGGTTCAAACAGATTGTTGAAATGATTCGTAGTTTATTTATAATCAAAGATTTTTAAAAAAATAATTTATTAATATCATTGTTTCTAAATTTAATAACGACATAAACAAAAATTTAGAGAAAAAATATCAACCATATTAACAAGCCATTATTATTATCATTTAAAGTTTTGAATTAAAAATATTAATATTAGTTATTGTTGAAAATGAATAAATCAAAACTTATCAGTGGAATTAATCGTTTACGAAAAGAAAAAAATGCCGTCATCTTATCTCATTTTTATCAGACAGATGATATACAAAATATTGCAGATAAAGTAGGAGATAGCTTAGCTCTAGCACAATGGGCTTTACAAACCAATGCTGACATCATCGTATTATGCGGTGTTCATTTTATGGGTGAAACAGCCAAAATCCTTTCACCCGATAAAAAGGTATTGATTCTCGATGTGGAAGCAGGTTGTTCTTTGGCAGAAAGCTGTCCTGCAGACAAGTTTGAAGAATTTATCAAAGCACATCCCGACCATACCGTAATCAGTTATGTGAACACGACTGCAGAAGTGAAAACTTTGACAGATATAGTGGTTACTTCGACCAATGCTAAGAAGATTATTAATCAATTACCTTTGGATGAAAAAATTATTTTTGGTCCCGATAGAAATTTAGGCAATTATATCAACAAAATTACCGGTAGAAATATGCTGTTATGGGATGGAGCATGTCATGTGCATGAGAATTTCTCCATTGAAAAGTTGGTACAACTAAAAAATGAACATCCTGATGCCATTACTGTTGCTCATCCTGAATGTCCTCAATCCTTATTAAATTTAGTGGATTTTATCGGTTCAACCCAAGATTTACTGAATTATACTACTAATTCTGAGCATAAAAAATTTTTAGTAGCAACAGAAGCCGGTATTTTATATCAGATGAAAAAATACAATCCGGATAAAATGTTTATTCCCGTACCATCAAACGATAGCACTTCTGTATGTAATCAGTGCAGTTACATGAGATTAAATACTTTGGAGAAATTGTATTTGTGTTTGAAAAATGAAAGTCCGGAAATTTTAATTAATGAAGCTTTAAGACTAAAAGCCCTAAAACCGATTATCAAAATGTTGGAAATGTCTTGATTTATTTTCGAATAAACTTATAGACTTTATCGTTTCTTCTAACTAACTCTTTAGTTTTAACAGAAAAATATTCGCCTTTTACTGCTTTGTCAACTGCCTGAAGATCTACACGTAGTTCTTCAATGGTATCTTCATATACGCCTGTTGTTTCACCTATGATGAGCATTTCATCACCTTTTGAGACATATTGTGCTTCTACATATATTTCGGCAACTCCAATTTTGGTGAAATAGTTGGTTACTTTACCTATGTACACCTTTTTGTGTGTAGCATCAGAACCGTAATTAGCACTCCATTCACCTAATCTTTGTCCCAAATAATATCCATTCCAAAATCCACGGTTAAATACCTTGCTCAACCTCTTGTTCCAATTATCAATTTTTTCCTGGGTGAAATCATCCTCTAAATAAGCTTCTACTGCTTCTTTATAACAAGAAACAACCGTTTTAACGTATTCAGGAGCGCGTGCTCTGCCTTCAATTTTGAAAACCCTGACACCGGAATCTAACATAATATTCAGAAAATCAATGGTTTTCAAGTCTTTGGGTGACATGATGTATTCATTGTCTATTTCCAATTCAATTTCGGAATCTATGTCTTTTACGGTATAAGCTCTGCGGCAGATTTGATTGCATGCTCCTCTGTTGGCAGATAAGTTTTTCTCGTGCAAACTCAGGTAACATTTTCCGGAAATTGCCATACATAAGGCACCGTGACAAAACATTTCAATGCGAACCAAATCGCCGTTTTTTCCCCTGATATCTTGATCCATAATTGCTTGATGAATTTTTTTTACCTGTTCAAGGTTTAGTTCGCGCGCCAACACAACCACATCTGCAAACTGCGCATAAAACTTCAAAGATTCTATATTAGAGATGTTTAATTGTGTGGATAAATGTACTTCAACACCAATGGAATTAGCATACATCATAGCAGCTATATCTGAAGCTATGATAGCCGAAACCTGTACTTCTTTTGCCGTATCTATAATTTCGCGCATCAATGCAATATCTTCATCATATAAAATCGTATTGACGGTCAGATAAGATTTTATATGATTTTCATTGCAAGTTGCTACAATCTTTCGTAAATCATCAGTCGTAAAATTATTACTGGATTTACTACGCATATTCAGTTTTTCTATACCAAAATACACAGAATCGGCACCGGATTGTATAGCTGCAGCTAAACTTTCCCATGATCCTACGGGAGCCATGATTTCTATATCTTCACGTCTGAGATTATTCATTGATAGCGAGGCGTTAATTTATTGATTTGTATGGCTGTACCTATTCGTATTTGATGATATGGAAAACTACGAATGCCATATTGATATTGGGTAAATATGTTAAGTATTTGATATTTATAATTTATTTTAGTTTGAAAAATAAGGGGATTATCTCCGTAATCATTACCATATGCGGGATGTTTATGCATCCATCCATCATATCCGGCAATGGTATTTTCCCATTTCCAATGCTGATTACCAACAATTAATTTCGCACCATAGATAGGTGCATCATTTTGGCGACTACCGCTAGTCTCCCAGCACAGAAATCCTATATTTCCCACCAGTCTGATTTCGTTAAGAATATTATTTTTAAAGAAAACAGATTTTCCTACCTCCAAATCAAAATAATAACCCGGTGTATCAAAATATCGTCTCTCTTTAAAGTTTGTCCCGGAAGCGGTTTTTAATGTTGAATTCAAGATGATTGCAGGTTTGATTGTACCTTCTTTTAGTATTGAAATTCTTGTCTGTACATAAAAATCTCCCATTGCTCGTCCCTTGGTATTACCATTCATATCACGTTCGATGCTTAGTGCATCTGTAACTTGATAATGTTCTAAAATACTGGTCCATATTTTAAAGGAAACTCTTTTTGGCAATAAAGGCACATCTATTTTGATATAAGCATTTTTGGTTTTGTCTCCAAAACCGAAATAATAATCACCCATCAACTCCAAAGTGGTATTATCCGCAATGGTAGCATCTGTAAATTCAGGAACCGGATTGGCATTCGGACCAAACCAAGCAGGGGAGTATCGAACTGTTTGCGCAATAATTTGTCCCGATATAAGAGCTATAGCTATTATGAAGAAAACACACCTCATACGTTTATTATTTGTAGTATGGAACTCTTGATAAACTGATTGAATCAATTACTTCGTTCGCGGATTAAATTGGTTCGTGTTCGTCTTGTATCTAATAATTTACAAATCTACATGATATTTTTTAATTTTGTAGCTCAAATTTATTGATGATGAAAATCGCCCAGATACAATTTTCGGAAAAGCCATTGTTTTTAGCTCCTATGGAGGATGTGACTGATCCGGCTTTTCGCCTGCTGTGTAAGCGCTATGGAGCTGATATGCTATATACCGAGTTTGTTTCGTCGGAAGCCCTCATTCGCAGTGTCAATCGCACCAAACAAAAGTTAACCATCTATCCCGAAGAGCGACCCATCGGTATTCAGATTTATGGTCATGATACCGACTCTATGGTAGAGGCGGCTAAAATTGCAGAAGAGGTGAGTCCGGAGCTGATTGATATTAATTTTGGTTGCCCGGTCAAAAAGGTAGCACGCAAGGGCGCAGGAGCCGGTTTGTTGAAAGATATTCCGCGAATGCTGGATATTACTGCAAAAGTGGTTAAAGCTGTTAAATTGCCTGTAACGGTTAAAACTCGTTTGGGTTGGGATGAAGAGAATAAAATTATTGTTGATTTGGCTGAACGGTTGCAAGATTGCGGTATTGCAGCTTTGACCATACATGGCAGAACCCGGTCTCAAATGTATAAGGGTGAGGCTGATTGGAATTTGATAGGCAAAGTAAAAAATAATCCGCGTATGCATATTCCAATCATTGGAAATGGAGATATTACTACGCCTGAACGAGCTTTGGAATGCTTTAATAAATATGGTGTAGATGCGGTGATGATCGGTCGTGGAACTATTGGTCGTCCCTGGTTGTTTGCCGAAATCAAACATTATTTTGAAACCGGTGAAATTATACAAGCATTAGATTTTAATCAGCAAAAAGAAGTTTTAAAAGAACATATTCTGGCTTCCGTCAAATGGTTGGATATGGATGATGATACTCCTATAGAGTCCTTATATCATCAAAGATTGAAGGGTATTTTACATAGCCGTAGGCATTTAGCCGCTACGCCTGTATTTAAAGGAATTCCTAATTTCAGAGAAACACGCATTGCTATGTTACGCGCAGATACTTTGTCCGAGTTGTTTGAAATAATAGATGGGGTGGAGAGGGATGAAATTTCTTTCTAAGCCCCTAATCTATATTCCAAATTCAATAACCCTTATCTCATTTTCAATTTCAGTAATTTTTACTCTCACTACATCATCCGGTAGTAAGCGCTCAATTTTTTCAGGCCATTCGATGAAGCAGTAATTTCCTGAATAGAGATATTCAGTTACGCCGATATTCATTGCCTCGCTTTCTTTTTCGATTCGATAGCAATCCATGTGATAGATAGTATCCTCATTTGTTGTTGAATATTCATTGATTATGGAGAAAGTTGGGGAATTGATCATATCTTCAACACCTAGGTTTTCGCAAACGGCTTTTATGAAAGTTGTTTTACCCGCACCCATTTCTCCATAAAATGCAAAAACTTTTTTGTCTTTTACGTTTTTGATAAAGTTTTGCGCCGCAATATTGATCGCATTTAAATTTTCTATATAAATCGTTTCTTTATTCAATTTCGTTTTATTTTGGGTTTTGATGTAAATAATTTTAAAATTCGTCTTTTTTGAGTGCTTTCTTTACGTGCAATCTTTCGAGCTTTTTCAAATATTCGATTCTGAAGGCTTCAAATCCCTGCGAAAATACTCATAAACCTTTGATGCTCTGTTTTTTCCAACTATTTTCTCAATTTCATCCAAATCTGCGTTCTGAAGTCTTTTTATGCTTTTGAAGTGTTTCATCAGCTCAATTTTTGATTTTTCACCAATTCCGGGAATATTATCCAATTCTGAAGTTTTCTGACTCTTACTTCTTTTATCCCTGTGAAATGTGATGGCAAATCTATGTACTTCGTTTTGAATATTTGCTAAAAACTTGAATAATAAATCATTAGGACTAATTCCGATAGATTTTGGAGGAAATCCAAACAATATTTCATGTGTTATATGTTTTTTGTTTTTCACCAAGCCTGCTATAGGAATAGATGTATTGAGTTCATTTTCAACAACTTGTCTAACAACTTCCATCTGTCCCACACCTCCGTCGGTCAAGATTAAGTCGGGCAGGGGAGCTTCTTCTTTGATAAGTCGGGTATATCTTCTTCTTACAACCTCTCTCATGGATTCGTAGTCGTCCGGACCTTTTACCGTTTTAATATTATACTTCCTGTAGTCTTTTTTAGAAGGCTTCCCTTTTTTGAACACCACACAAGCACCAACAGCATCGCTTCCGGATATATTTGAATTGTCGAAGCAATCTATGGTCATTGGAAGTTTTTCCAATTTCAATTTCTCTTGAAGATTTTTCAAGATAGCCGTACTTCGTTGTTCCGGATTCAATTTTTCCCTTTGCTTTAATCTGTCAAATTTATACTGTTTGACATTCTGCGTGGATAAATCCAATAATTTCTTTTTGTCTCCTCTTTGTGGGATCGTGATGTTGATGCTTTCTATTGGAAATTCAATTTCGAAAGGCAAAATGATTTCTTTTGTTTTCCCGGGAAATTTTCTTCTAAGTTCTGTGATGGCGCTTGCTAATAAGTCTTCTTTGGTTTCATCCGTCCTTTTTCTATACTCAATGGTATAGCCTAAAATAATGCTTCCCTTGGAAATGCGCAGCATATTGATGTAGCTTGAGTTTTCATCTTCATCATATCCAAACACCTCTGTTTCTTCTAAAACCGTATTGGTAATAATTGATTTTGCCTTATAGTTTTCTAAAATTTCATATTTCTGTTTCAATACATTTGCTTCTTCAAAACGCAATTCTTTTGAAAGTAATTTTATTTCATCCATGATGGATTTGCTCAGTTCATTAACTTCACCCTTGATAATTTTTTCTGCCTCATGGATATATTTTTCATACTCCTCTTCAGTTTCTGATCCTATGCATGGTCCATTACATTTATGAATGTGATATTGCAAGCAAACTGAATATTTTTTAAAATCTATATGCTCTTTTTTTAGATTCAATTTGCAGGTTCTGATTGGATACAATTCATGAATTAATTCAAGCAAGGAGTTTACCGCCCAAACAGATGTGTAGGGTCCAAAGTATTTTGACCCATCGTTAATCAGTTTTCTTGTTTTGAATATTCTTGGAAATGCTTCGTTTGATATGCATATGCTCGGATAGGATTTGTCATCCTTCAGCATCACATTATACCTTGGCTGATGTTCTTTAATCAGGTTATTCTCCAGTAGCAGTGCATCACCTTCTGTATCGACTATGATGTATTTCAGGTCGGCAATATTCTTGACCAATACATTTGTTTTTCCGCTATGGCTTTTATTGGTAAAATATGAGGAGACTCTTTTCTTCAGACTTTTCGCTTTGCCGATATAAATGATTTCTTCTTTTTTATTGATAAATTGATATACTCCCGGCTTGTCCGGAAGTGAAGCTATCACGTTTTTTAATTTATCAGTTTGAAGATTCATATCGAATATTTAGGAATTGTTCCACGTGAAACAATACGCTTATCTCCCCAATAAAACAAGTAGCACATTGATGTCGTTGGGAGAAATGCCCGGAATGCGGCTGGCATGACCAATGGTTTCCGGATTTATTTTGAGTAATTTTTGACGTGCTTCAGTTGAAATAGATTGCACCGTATTATAATCAATGCGTCCCTTCAAAGGGATGTTTTCCAATCGCTGTAGTTTGTCGGCAATTAATCTCTCTCTTTCGATATAACCGGTATATTTGATGATGATTTCCGCTGCCTCAACTATTTCTTCGGTGCGTTTGGGAATAGCTTCAATTTTTGCTTTTAATGCCGGAACTGCTTCAGCCAATTCAAGTATACCAAATTGCGGACGAAGCAATAAATCATGCAGGCGCGTACCATGCCTGAGTTCAGAAGAATTGACAGAGAGTAAAAAGTCATTGATCTGATTAGGCTTTACTGAATGTGCTTTCATAAATTCAAAGAGTTTGTTCAACTCTTCTTTTTTGTAATTCAACTGCCCGATGCGATCGGCTTTAGCTAATCCCAATGCAGCACCCTTTTCGGTTAAACGCATATCTGCATCATCCTGGCGCAAAAGAATTCTGTATTCTGCACGAGAAGTGAACATACGGTAAGGTTCATCAACGCCCTTGGTAACCAAATCATCAATCAACACACCTATGTAGGCTTCATCGCGTGCCAGGGTGAATGGTTTACCTCCGTGACAATTGATGTGAGCATTGGCGCCGGCAATCAGTCCTTGTCCGGCAGCTTCTTCATATCCGGTGGTGCCATTTACCTGTCCGGCGAAGAATAAATTTTTTATTTTTTTTGTTTCAAGCGTATGCAGTAATTGTGTTGGATCGAAAAAATCATATTCAATGGCATATCCCGGTCGGTAGAGCTGGGCATTTTCCAAGCCCTTGACAGTATGCAAGGCACGGATTTGAATATCATAGGGTAGGGAAGAGGAGAAGCCGTTGATATAATATTCATGCGAATAGGCACCTTCCGGTTCCAGGAATAGTTGATGAGAAATTTTATCCTCAAAAGTGACGATTTTGGTTTCTATGCTTGGGCAATAACGCGGTCCTATGCTTACAATTTGCCCATTATAAAGTGGAGAATCATCCAATCCCTGACGTAAAATCTCATGGGTTTGTTCATTGGTATAAGTAATCCAACAGCTCCTTTGCGGCATCACCCTTTTCACGTCTTCCAAATAAGAAAACTGATGAAAATCATCATCTCCGGGCTGTTCCGCAGTTTGGCTAAAATCAATGGTCCGACCATCAATACGGCAAGGCGTGCCGGTCTTCATCCTGTCCGTAGCAAAACCCATGGATTGCAGTTGTTCGGTAATACCGTATGAAGCCGGTTCCGCCAGTCTGCCGCCCATCATTTGAGTTTTACCAATATGGATTAATCCGGAGAGAAAAGTACCCGCAGTAAGAATAACAGCCTTAGCTTTCATTTCTATTCCCAAAGCAGTGATTACTCCTGTGACTGCACCGTCCTTGAAAGTCAACTGTTTAACCGTATCTTGCCAGATATATAAATTCGGAGTATCGGTTACAATTTTAATCCATTCCTGAATAAACTGATTTCTATCGTTTTGTGTGCGCGGGCTCCACATAGCAGGACCTTTTGAGCGGTTGAGCATGCGAAACTGTATGGCGCTTTGATCAGATACAATACCCATTTGTCCACCAAGAGCATCTATCTCCCTGACTATCTGTCCCTTAGCTACTCCTCCCACGGCAGGATTACAACTCATTTGACCTATCTTGTTCATATCCATGGTGATAAGCAATGTTTTGGAACCCATATTAGCAGCGGTAGTAGCAGCTTCATTGCCGGCGTGACCGGCACCAATCACAATTATGTCGTATTTGAAATCCATTTATCTTGTTAACTATGAGGATGTTTCAAAAAATATTCAACTAAAAAACAGCAAGGTGTTTTACGTTAATCTCACTTATTTTTTGGCTCACCAGTCAAGGTCGGTTTGCATCCTGCAGCATTTTTGATCTCGCGATCACGAAACTCGGAACCCCGAATATCAAAAGTAACGTAGTAGTTGGATACTCTTATATTGAAACACCGCCTGCAAAAATACAAAATTGTTGTCAGATTTTATATTATAACTCTCGTGGGCTCACATTGTTTGAGTTTGAAGTGCTGTCGTATACATGCAAAAAGAGATAATAAAGATATAATTGAGTACCGAGTTTAATCTAAAATTGAATGTTTTTCTTCCGTTTTATCTTCCCCAAATATTTAACATAAAAGTTTCATTTTTTATTTGCTTTCAGGTGAGATTAAAGTATCTTTGTGGGCAAATATTTTATTTTAAGACCAAAAAATAATGAAAAAGACCCGCGTACTTGCTTTCTTTCTAACCATTGCTTTCCTTGTAAGTTTTTCTCCTATTCTACATGCAAAATTGACGGAAGATGATTTTGAGAATGTTCAAATCATCCCTGAAAAAGAAGCTTTGATGCTACACTGGAACATTGATTATGAAACCTTTAATCGTATTCAGGAGCAGGAAAGTTATATTGTTATTGCGTATGCTACGCAAGCTGAGGTGAAGAAAGCGGGTTTTAACGAAGATGAAGGATGGTCTTATGTCGCTGATATTCCGATTGATGAAACAGCCTATCTCATTGACGATTTGAAAGGCGGTGAAAGTTATTTTGTGAAACTTGGAGTGCAGACGGAAAAAGGGATTTCATGGTCAAGTGTTCAGGAGGGTGAAACAGCTAAGCCCTGGGGCCTTTTTAATTTTTTAACGTTAATAGGTGCGCTGGCAATGTTCCTTTTTGGAATGAAAATCATGAGCGACGGATTGCAACGAATGGCTGGGAAAAACCTCAGAAACATACTTGGAACCTTTACTTCTAATCCTCTTAAAGGTTTACTGACAGGGATGGGCATCACGGCTTTGATTCAGTCTTCTTCGGTTACGACAGTTATGACGGTTTCTTTTGTGAATGCCGGTATTCTTTCGTTGACACAATCGGCAGGCATCATCATAGGTGCTAATATCGGTACGACCATGACTGCCTGGATTGTTGACTTTTTCGGCTTTAAAATGGATATTGGGCCATATACGCTGATTATGTTGGCTGTAGGCTTACCCATGCTTTTTCTCAAAAACCCAAAATTTAAAGGCTTGGGTAATGGTGTTATCGGTTTTGCTTTGCTTTTTATGGGTTTAGGTTTTTTGAAAGCTTCAGTTCCCGATATTACCCACGATACTCCTATTGTACAATATTTTGTGTCACTAGGTGATATCCCGTATTTTAGTACCCTCATTTTTGTTGCTTTCGGTGCTTTGCTTACCGTTATCATTCAGTCTTCTTCGGCTACCGTTGCATTTACAATGACCCTGATGGCTACCGGTGCCATACCTTTTGAGATAGGTGCTGCCATGGTATTGGGTGAAAACATAGGTACGACCATAACTGCCGAATTGGCTGCTACAGTGGGAAATGTGCATGCAAAAAGAGCAGCAAGAATACATTCAACCTTTAATGTAACAGGGGTAATCATGGTGCTCCTCGTTTTCCCGTTTTTCCTGAAACTTGTCACCTTCCTGACTGAAACAATCTTCGGAGGAAGTCCAATTCTCAACACCGCTGAATATGGCAGCACGGGTTTAGCTGTCCTTCACACTACATTTAACGTTACCAATGCATTGGTTCAGATATGGTTTATTCCATATTTGGTTAAATTTGTCGAGTTTTCCGTCAAATCCCGCGGTAAAAAAGATGAACAGTTTCGTTTGGATTATATCAATAACCCCAAGGCTACACCGGAACTTTCTATTTTAGAAGCTAAAAAAGAAATAGCCAAGTTTGGCGGTTTGACATCCCTAATGTCGTCTTTTACAAGGGAACTCATGTTAGAACCCAGTTCCAATAAACAGTATGAACTTCTTGAAAGGATAGCCAAATATGAGGAGATTACCGATAGGGTAGAAGTTGAAATTGGGCGTTACCTCAACCACATTGCGAGTGGTAACCTTGATGTGCAGTTGGCAACACGCATACACGGGATGAATAGTGCTGTAAATAGTCTGGAGAGAATAGGAGATATATTTTATCAAATATCCAAAAATATTGAAAAGAAGAATACGGAAGGTATTGAATTTTCAGAGTCCCAAAATAAGAAATTGATTGAAATGTTCGATTTAATCGATGAAGCATTTCAAGTTATGAGTCAAAATCTTCAGAAGCACTCCCATGAAGTTTCCATCCATGAGGCAATAAAAGTGGAGCAAAAAATCAATCAAAAAAGAGACGAACTCAGACAAGATCACTTTGATACAATGGCAAATAATGATGTTGAATTCCAAATCGGAAGGAGTATTATTTACAACAACATATTTTCGTTGTTAGAACGTATCGGAGATCATATCTTGAACGTGACTGAAGGTATTACCGGAAAGTATTAATTAAGTGTGAATCACCTGATAAATCATCCGGAAACTACTTAAGTCTTGACAAAAACCCTAATCCATATCCGAAAAGCTGAGTAAATGAGGTTACAATTGATAACAATCCTATTTTAATACTTTTGTTTTGGATTGATGAATCTACGAAAACTATCAAGCAGAAAAGCAGTAATAATCCCCATATAATCGGATTAAATAATCCTGCTATCAAAATTGAAATCATGCCAATTACAAAGATTGAGGGCAAGAAATGAACGAGTTTCAACGACTCAGGATGTTTTTTCCACAAGGCAATTCGTGCTGCTCCGGAATGAAAGACCTGGCGGTAAAATTTGGCTAAATTTACCCTGCGTTTGTGATAAACATAGGCTTCGGGAAATAAACGTACGGTATAACCTGCCTTGAAAATGCGTATGCTAAAATCAATATCTTCCCCGTAACGCATATTGGAAAATCCGCCCAAGCTTCTGTAAACATCAGTCTTTACGCCCATATTGAAACTTCGGGGGTGAAATTTTTCCAATCCGTCTTTTTTGCCTCCCCGTATACCACCTGTGGTAATCAATGAGGTCATGGCATAATTTACAGCTTTTTGCATGTCACTGAAATTTTCATGTGCAGCATCGGGACCTCCGAAGGCATCGCAAGGCTTAGTTTTGAGTTCTTTACGTATGTTTTGGATGTAGTGTTCGGGGATGATGCAGTCAGAGTCAAGGATAAGCAAATAATCACCTTTGGCTTGTTCGGCACCGTAATTCCTGCTGCCTCCCGGTCCGGAATTTTCCTTAAATAGGTATTTTATGTCCAATTCTCCGGCATATTGTTTACAAACATCTTCGCATGTAAGGGTAGAGCCATCCTCAACCACCATGACTTCAAACTTTTTGTCTGTTTGTTTGGTCAGTGATTCTAATAGCTCCTTAACTTCGTCAGGGCGGTTGTAAACTGGGATGATGATTGAAAATAACATAGGTTTTTCGGTTCAATTACATGCAAAGATATACAATACCTCAATATACCATAATTTATGAGGCTATTTTACCGGCTTTTAAACGTATAACCAACAGCTACTCCCCCAAATGGCATATGTATTATTTGCTCTAATTTCATTTCACCGTTTCCGGTTTCTTGTTCCATCCAAAACAAAAATAAGGGTGTGACGGCAGCTTTGAGGAAAAAGCCTCCATTATCTTTTTGATAGCGATATCCTATTCTAAAGGGAAGTACCCAATCAAATATACCCATATTTACAAAATATGTTGCTCCCGTACCCAATTCAAGATGATGTTTTGACCTGGAAAACGCGTATAGATAGCTGACTTCAGGTGCAAAAGAGAAAATGAAATCATCAAAATTAAGTCTGCCATTACCATCTGATTCCGGAAAACAACCGAATCCACATTTAAAAGCCAATTTATGGTTTTCTTGTAATTTTAGTGTATAATCATATCCTATGCTATAGAATAGTGCATTCCCCAACGCTTCTGCATATATCGTGTGCAGCCCTCGTTGTTGTTTGTCGATACTGTCTTGTGCAAAGCAATTATTATTCATTAACAATATAAATGACAGACAAAGAATTATTGATAAAAATTTTTTCATGGATGGAACTATTTGATATATTCAAGTATTTTTCAAATTTAATTGTATGTAAAGTTGTATGTAAAACCTTAGCAAACCGTAATGTTATAAGGTTTTTTACCGACTTTTGAACGTATAGCCCAAACCTACTCCAAACCATGGCATAAATGACAAGTTCCACCAAATAAAAGGTGTGGCTGCGGCTTTTAAGAAGAGACCTCCATCATCTTTTTGAAAACGATACCCTATTCTAAAGGGAGTTAGCCAATCAGCACGATAGAATCCTCCCTTACTACTCCAGAAATTCGCATTACATGTTACCCCCACGCCTAGTTCAAGATGGTGTTCTTTCCCGTATAAATAGCTGATTTCAGTTGCAATAGGGAGGTCGAAAAAATTGAAAATTTTATCTGATTGTGGCACAAAACCAAATCCGCATTTGAAAGACAACTTATGTCTTTCATGTAATTTCAGGGCATAATCATATCCTATGGTATATCCCTCAAAAGCATTTCCATATATTTCCACATATACTGTGTGCAGCCCTTTTAGTTCGTAAGTACTTTCTTGTGCAAAGCAGTTGTTATTCATCAATAATGTGAATGACAGACAAAGAATTATTGATAAAAGTTGTTTCATGGTTGGAACTATTTAATATTTACCTTGGTGGCAAATTGTATAATATGTGTTTAAATAGTCTTGGATTTTGAGTAATTAACTCCCATTTGCTTTGTAAATTTTTCATTATCTTTTCGTTCAAACCACACTTGATGAGATACTTTCACAAAGTGTTACACGTTGAAAAGTTTCGAACTTACAAACACTCCAAATGTACGCAGAATTTTTTAATTAGCAATATCCTAATTGGCTTGTTTCTGTCAAATTGTCAGCCCTTCTCTCGCTGGCATTTCTTTTGACCATCGCGGGGCACTCAATTTTAAATTTTTAAAAATCATTATATATGGCAAAAGGAAGTATTGGGGTAACCAGTGATAATATTTTCCCCGTAATTAAGAAGTTTTTGTACAGTGACCACGAGATTTTTTTGCGTGAATTGGTGTCGAATGCTGTGGATGCTACACAGAAGCTGAAAACACTTGCTTCTGTGGGTGAGTTCAAAGGTGAACTGGGTGAGTTGAAAGTTTATATCAGCATTGATAAGAAGAAAAAAACATTGACGGTTTCTGACAGGGGCATAGGGATGACGGCTGAGGAAATTGATAAGTATATCAACCAGATTGCCCTTTCAAGTGCGGAAGATTTCATTGAAAAGTATAAAGATGATGCTCAGGCAATTATCGGGCATTTTGGTCTGGGTTTCTATTCCGCTTTTATGGTTGCCAAAAAGGTGGAAATTTTCACCCAATCTTATCAGGAAGGTGCCGTTGCACAACATTGGTCTTGCAAGGGAGATCCGGAATATACCCTGGAAGATACGATTAAATCGGATAGAGGTACGGATATCGTGCTGCACATAGATGACGACAATAAAGAGTTTTTGGAAGAAGCCAGAATCTCCGAACTCTTGAAAAAATATGCGAAGTTCTTGCCTGTAGAAATTGTTTTCGGCAAGAAAAAAGAATGGAAAGACGGCAAGGAGGTAGAAACGGATGAAGATAATGTCATTAATAATACCACTCCTGCATGGACAAAAAAGCCGGCTGATCTGAAAGATGAGGATTATAAAGAATTTTATCGCGAATTGTATCCTTTTTCTGAAGATCCTCTGTTTCATATCCATTTGAATGTTGATTATCCTTTCAACCTTACAGGTATTTTGTATTTCCCAAAAATCAAAAACAATATTGAGTTGCAGCGCAATAAAATTCAATTGTATTGCAATCAGGTTTTTGTTACCGATCAAGTGGAAGATATTGTTCCCGATTACCTGACCCTACTGCATGGCGTTATTGATTCACCGGATATCCCGCTGAATGTGTCGCGCAGCTATCTGCAGAGCGATGGGAATGTTAAGAAGATATCCAGCCATATCACTAAGAAAGTAGCCGATAGATTGGCTGATATTTTCAAAAATGAACGTCCTGACTTTGAAGATAAATGGGATGATTTGAAGATATTCATTCAATATGGTATGTTGACTGATGAGAAATTTTATGAGAGAGCAGAAAAATTTGCCTTGTTGAAAAACGTAGATGGTAAGTATTTTACTTTCGATGAATACAAAAAGTTGGTAGAAGGGAATCAGAAGGACAAAAACGACGATTTGATTTATTTATATACAACCAACAAAGAAGAGCAATACAGCTACATTCAGCACGCGCAGGATAAAGGTTATGATGTGTTGATCATGGATGGTCAGTTGGACGTGCATGCCATTAGTCAACTGGAGCAGAAGTTTGAAAAAACGCGTTTTGTCAGGGTTGATGGCGATACAATTGAGAAGTTGATTCAAAAAGAGGAGGTATCTCAAGTTACCATTAGCGACCGGCAACGTGATGAGTTGATCACTATTTTTAAATCTCAGCTTCCCGTCATTGATAAGGCAGATTTTCTTGTTACTTTCGAACATTTAAGTCCACAGTCCAATCCGGTTTTCATTACACAAAATGAATTTATGCGTCGCATGAAAGATATGTCGGCATTGCAGGGTGGCGGCATGATGAATTTCTACGGTGAAATGCCGGATAGTTATAATTTGGTTGTGAATACTGCGCATCCGTTGATTGAAAAATTATTAAAAGATGAAGAAGGGGCATTGAAGGTAGAAATAAGTCCCGTTTATGATGAATTGAAGCAGGTTGAAGCAAAGCATCAATCTCTGAAAGAGAGCCATAAGGACAAAAAAGCTGAAGAAATACCTGCCGAAGAAAAAACAGAATTGGAAAATTTAATGGGGCAAATCACTGCTTTAAAAGATAAAAAAGATGTGTTGTTAAGTACTTACGGTGGTGAGAACAAGCAGGTTGGACAGTTGATTGATTTGGCTTTGTTGTCTAACAACATGCTGAAAGGAAAGGCTTTGGCTGAGTTTGTGAAACGAAGCATAGAATTACTGTAACGGTTTTCCTATCAGCTTACGGCCTGCATAAATTGAAGAGAATAAGAGGGATAAAATTATTTTGTTATTCCTCTTCGTTTTTTTGTAAAAAAATGCGTACATTTGTTTTTCTTATTAATCATCATTTGAATATAATTAACAGTCAATGGCTCAATTTGCCTCTGGAAGATTGAATATTGGAATACAAGATAAAAAGAATAATATGAAACGAACAATGAACTAATTTAATCAATTATTCCACCCAAGTGGATGATTAAATTAGTTCATCGAGAGTTCCATACGACAACTAAAAAATAATATTTGAACGTATGAAATTTGTAGCAAACAGTACCGTTTTACTAAGTCACTTGCAAGCTATCAGTCGCGTTATTAATGCAAAAAACACTTGGCAGATACTTGACAATTTTTTATTTGATTTGAATGGGAAACAGTTGACCATGACTGCAACGGATATGGAGACTACTTTGATTACCCACATGGAAGTTGAAGAAGCTGAAGGATCCGGAAAAGTAGCGGTGGCATCGCGCCTGTTGCTTGAAACTTTGCGCGAGTTTTCCGATCAGCCTCTAACGTTTGACATCAATGATTCAAACTTGGCAATGGTTATTACTTCTGCCAATGGTTTCTATAATTTTATCGGTCAAAATGGCGATGAATACCCGCTTTTGCCGGAGATTGAAGCTGATGCGCAAGAAATGACCCTTCCGGTTGAAATATTGGAAGTAGGCATTAATAAAACTTTATTTAGTGCTGCCGACGATGAATTGCGTCCGATAATGAATGGTGTTTATTTCGACATTGCATCGGATAGTTTGACTTTAGTTGCGACAGATGCACATAAACTTGTTCGTTACAAAACAAGTTATTCTGATTTAAAATTGACTGATGAGGCAGAAAGTGCCGGTTTTGTATTGCCGAAAAAGCCGGCAAATATGCTCAAAAGTATCCTGCCTAAGGAAAGTGGAGAGGTGGTGGTAAGGTTCGATAAGAAAAACATCCATTTTCAACTTTCCAACTATACCATGATTTGTCGTCAGGTAGAAGGAAAATTTCCGAATTACAATGCTGTGATTCCTCAGGAAAGTCCATATAAAGTGATTGTGGACAGACTTTCTTTGCTGAATGCTTTGAGGCGCGTTTCTGTCTTCTCGAATCAAGCGAACAATCTTGTGAAATTGGATATTGCCGATAATAAGATTGTTATGTCAGCTCAAGATATTGATTTTTCCATATCAGCAGAAGAAACTATCGAATGCCAGTTTACTGAAAAAGATATAAAAATAGGATTTAAGTCTGTTTTTCTCATTGAAATCCTCAACAATATTCCATCAGATGAAGTAATCATAGGATTGATTGATGCCTCCCGTGCAGCCATTATTCTTCCTTTTGAAAACAAAGAAAATGAGGAAATCTTGATGCTTTTAATGCCAATGCTTCTGAATGATTAATATTGTGATTTCCATATGATAAGCAGGAGGGCAAATGTTGTTTCTTCTGCTTTTTCTTTTTGATGCTTCATCTTTTACCCTTGTCTTTAGCTGATTTAAAGGCATTTTCAACGAAATTTTAACATCTACGATAATGAAACTCGAATTAAAAAATCCCCTGATTTTCTTTGATCTTGAAACTACCGGTATTGATATAGTGAATGACCGCATTGTGCAAATTGCGTATCACAAGGTTTATCCCAACGGAAAGGAAGAGTCGAAAAGCTTTTTAATTAATCCGGGAATTCCTATTCCGCCACAGGCAACCGCCATCCATAAAATCACCAATGATGATGTAGCTATGGCTCCACTATTTAAACATGTGGCAAATGAAATAGCCAGAGATTTTGAAGGTTGCGATCTCGCGGGCTATAACTCCAATCGTTTTGATATCCCTTTATTAGCTGAGGAGTTGTTGCGTGCAGAGGTTGATATTGATTTATCTAAAAGAAAATTCATTGATGTGCAGGTGGTATTCCATAAGAAAGAACCTAGAAATCTGTCCGCCGCATATCAATTCTATTGCGACAAAGAACTGACAGGTGCTCATGATGCTACAGTTGATACCATGGCAACTTACGAAATTCTAAAAGCACAGTTGGAACTTTATCAGGATTTGCCAACTACGGTAGAAGGTTTGTCGAAATATACGACCCAGACCAATAATGTAGATTTTGCAGGAAGATTCATATATGATGAAAACGGTCATGAGATATTTAACTTCGGCAAATATAAGGGCCAAAAGGTATCGGAAGTACTCACAAAAGATACAGGCTATTTCGGATGGATGTTGTCCGGAGACTTTTCTTTGCATACTAAAAAAGTTTTAACGAACATCAAACTCAGGGAAATGAACAAATAAATTTCAGTCATAGAATTTTTTTTGGCATAGTGATTGATGCCCTCCACCACTGCATTTTTTTATTGGCTTACGAATGAAATTCTTTTGTGCTTTTTTGCTCCTTCTTTTTGGTTTTATGCTGAATGCTAATAACTTAGTTCAGGATAATGCTGCTACACCTTCACGCACGCCTGAGCAAGAAGCTGTAATGCAAACGCAAAAAATGCAACAAGAATTAAATCTTAATAAAGAGCAAACTCAGGCTATTTATGAAATAAATCTTCGTCATGCGCGGGAGCGACAGGTCTCCAATTCAAGAAGCCAAGCGCTTGAGCGTGTGAAAAACAAAGATGCTGAAGTTAAACAAGTCCTGACACGAGATCAATACAATCGTTTGCAAGAAAAAAAATACGATCGCTATCCGTCCGGAAGTTCTTCCTTTCAACATGATTTACCCCAGACGGGAACCTTGCAACGCCGAACAGTTCCTACTGCTAATCAGCGTTCTGAGTCAATTCAAAGACGATTGGCAACTCCCTTGGAAAAAGCGGGACACTCAACTCCTCAAAGGCGTGCAGTTCATCCTTCAGAGGGAATAGACAGACAAGTTGCACCAAAATCTGCTCAGCCGGTAACGCCATCCCGGTCTGTGTTGCCGGAAAGACGGTCAGTAGCTCCGCAAACTAGTTCTTCTCCTTCAGAAAATAGAAATTCGAGACCTACCGTTTCTCCTTCTCGTCAATCATCTAAAGAAACCGGAAGGCCGCCCGCAAGAAGATAGTCATGTCCAATTCGTATTTCCGTTTTAAGCAATTTACCGTATATCACGATCTGTGTGCGATGAAAGTCGGTATAGACGGCGTGTTGTTAGGAGCATGGACTCCTGTTTTAAATTCGGAGCAAAATATATTAGATATTGGAACAGGCAGTGGATTGATTGCATTGATGTTGGCACAACGTACCGAAGCACATGTAGATGCCATTGATATAGATGCAGGAGCAGTGAAGCAAGCACAAATCAATGTTGATGCATCTAAATGGAGCGATAGAATCGAGGTTTATCATCAATCTTTGGAAGAGTATGCAGCGAGAAATACCCGAAAGTATGATTTAATCGTTTCTAATCCTCCCTTTTTTGTGTCTTCTTTAAAGGCTCCCAATCAAGCCAGGTCAGTGGCGAGGCATGCCGGTTCACTGACGCATCAGCAATGGTTGGCGTATGCTGTACAAATGGTAAAAAAACAGGAAGAATTTGTTTTATTCTTCCTGTCGTTGAAGGTTTGAAATGCATGGAACATGCACATGAATTGGAATTGTTTTGTTATCAGTCTGTTTATGCACATCCTAAACCTGGTGCGGCTGCTAATAGACTGTTGTTGGAATTTGGATTTTCAGAAAGAGAAATTCAGATTTCTACTTTGACTGTTGAGACTGAGAACAGACATCAGTATTCAAAGGAGTTTACCGCTTTGGTCAAGGACTTTTATCTAAAATTATAACAGCGCTTTTACTTTTTCTTCTAATACGGCTTTTGGAACTGCTCCTACTTGCTTGTCAACCACTTGTCCGTCTTTAATGAATAAAATAGTCGGTATATTCCTAATGCCGTATTCACTGGGAGTATCTACGTGATCGTCAACATTCATTTTGCCAATTTGAACTTTTCCTTCATATTCTTTTGAAAGTTCTTCGATGCTGGGTCCAATCATTCGGCAGGGACCGCATTATTCTGCCCAGAAGTCAATAACTACCGGTTGTCCGGAATTAACTATACCCTTGATGTTGTCATCTGTGAATTCTAATGCCATTTTTTCTTTATTTTAAATAGTTAATTTTTTGATATCATTTAAATTTTTTATGTGCAAAATTAAGAGAAAATAATCAGGATATGAAATAAAAACGAATTGATTTGGTTGATGTTGTTATTGAGATATTCTATTTAATTTAAATCCACCTGGAAATCAATTTTTCCTGCTTCTTTGTTAGTCTTAAGAAATTTATAAAACTCTTTATTGATGGTAGTCCTATGCTGGCGAGCAAATAATTTTACCTTACTTTGGGAAGCTAAATCTATGACGTTGAAGTAAACGTCCACGCTCCCTTTGTGGCGAATAATCATCTCGCTTAAATCTATGGCTAAGGATTCATCCAGCTCTTCGATGGGGAAAGAAATCGTCAGAGATTTAATCAATTTATCCTTTAGGCCGTTCATGATATCAATTTTCTGAATTTTTACTTCAGGAACAACCGGTGCGTTCGGATCCATGTCTCTGTTGTTACCATAGTCGGCACCTTTTCTTTGTACTGTACCCGAAATCAGCAAGTATAAATCTTTAATCATGTATTTGCTAAATTCTATGTAGTTGTTACCGAACAAAGGAAATTCGAAAGCACCCTCGTAATCTTCTATAGTAAATATTCCATAGGGATTACCCGTTTTGGTAGTACCGGAACGAATATCTGTAACCATGCCGCCGATTTTAAACTGTTTACCCATCAAAGGCATCAGATCTTTTAAATCTTGCGTAGTGGTATTGCTGATGTAGTTGATTTCAAATTCGTAATCATCCAAAGGATGTGCTGAAAGATACATGCCGATGTATTCGCGTTCTTTGTTCAACTTTTCCAAGGGCGACCAATCGCGGGCATAAGGGATTTCAGGTTTGACGATTTCAATTGCATCAAAATCGCCGAAAAGAGAAATTTGATTGGCAGCTTGGTCGGCTTGGTATTTATTTCCGTAGCGCATGATGCTTTCAATAACCACTTCGCCTTTGTCGTTTTCAACAAAGAATTGTTCTCTCCTAATATCGGTAAATTCATCGAAAGCACCGGCATAAACCAAACTTTCAATAGTTTTTTTATTGCATGATGTTAGGTTCACGCGTTCAATGAAATCGAAGAAACTTTTGAATGCGCCGTTGGCTTTTCTCTCTGTAATGATGGCTTCTACTGCTCCTTCACCAACGCCCTTAATGCCTCCCAATCCGAAACGGATATTGCCGTCGTGTGTAACTGTAAAAGTCAAATCACTTTCGTTTACGTCAGGTCCGAGCACATTCATTCCCATATTGCGGCATTCGTCCATAAACTTACCGACCTCAGCAATGTCGTCTTTGTTGCGGGTTAAGTTTGCCGCCAAAAATTCAGCGGGATAATTGGCCTTCAAGTAAGCCGTTTGATAAGCGATTTGGGAATAACAGGTAGCGTGTGATTTATTGAAAGCATATTTGGCAAATTCTGACCAGTCGGCCCAGATTTGTTGTAGTTTTTCATCCGGACCAAAACCCCTCTTTCTGCAACCCTCCATGAATTTGGTTTCCATTTCAGCCATTTCATCAGCTTTTTTCTTACCCATGGCTTTGCGGAGTGCGTCAGACTCTCCCCTGGTAAATCCGGCTAAATCACGACTGAGCAACATCACCTGTTCTTGATAAACAGTGATACCGTAAGTGTCTTTCAGCCTTTTCTCCATAATCGGGAAATGATATTCAATTTGTTCACGACCATGCTTACGGTTGATAAACCGTGGAATGTATTGCATCGGACCCGGTCTGTACAGCGCATTCATCGCTATTAAATCTTCAAATTGAGTAGGCTGAAGTTCTTTGAGGTATTTCTGCATACCGCTTGATTCAAACTGAAAGGTGCCTATCGTATTTCCTTTGCTGAAAAGTTCGAAAGTCTTTTTGTCATCAATGGGAATGGCATCAATATCAATATCAATTTTGTGTGTTTTTTTAATATTGGATAAAGTTTCTCTGATGATGGATAGGGTCTTTAAGCCTAAAAAATCCATTTTAATCAAGCCGATTTGTTCAATGACCGAACCTTCGTACTGGGTAACCAAGATTTCTTCGTTGGTTTCTTTGTCGATGGCGGTGCTTAGCGGAACGAGATTGATCAGATCGTCGGCACCAATGATAACGCCACAAGCATGAACACCTGTTTGCCGCACCGTTCCTTCAAGCATTTCCGCGTATTTTAGCGTGTCCGACAAGTTTAAATCGGAAGAATTTCGCGCAATCTGTAGTTCAGGAACAAATTTGACACTGTTGGCAATATTCACTTTCAAACCCTTGCTGGTTGTGTCATCCGGAAACCTGTCCGGAATCAATTTGGTCAGGCGTTCGGCTTCCGGTAAAGGCAATTTTTGTACGCGTGCCACATCTTTGATGGCAGATTTTGTTGCCATCGTTCCGTAAGTGATGATATGAGCCACCCTTTCTCTTCCGTATTTTTCTTTGACATACCGCAGAACCTGTCCGCGACCGTCATCATCGAAATCAATATCAATATCAGGCATGGAGATGCGATCAGGATTCAGGAAACGCTCAAATAGCAAATCGTACTTCAAAGGGTCTATATCCGTAATTCTCAAACAATAAGCAACCACTGATCCTGCAACTGAACCACGTCCAGGTCCGACTGATACGTCCATTTTACGAGCTTCATTGATAAAGTCCTGAACAATCAGAAAGTATCCCGGATAACCCATGTTTTTGACCACGTTTAACTCAAAATCTATACGTTCTAAAATATCTTCGTTTAAATTCTCCCCGTAGCGTTTTGCGGCGCCGTCAAGAGTAAGTTTACGAAGATAATCCGCATCTAATTTCACCCGGATAATTTCTTCATAACCACCAAGCCTGTCATAATTTTCACCAAATTCTTCACGCAACATCTCTTCACTATATTTTTGCTGATATTCCTCTTCGGTTGCAAAATCTTCGGGTATGGGAAAAATCGGCATCATCGGGTCGGAATCTATGCTGTAAAATTCCACTTTATCAGCAATTTCAAGGGAGTTTTCAAGTGCTTCCGGAATATCTCCGAAGATAGCCCACATTTGTTCGGGAGATTTCAGATACTCCTGTTTGCTGTAACGCATGCGGGTAGGATCGTCCAAATCCTTACCTGTACTCAGGCAAATTAATCTTTCGTGACCTTCTCCGTGTTCTTCTTCAATGAAGTGCACGTCGTTAGTTGCCAACAATTTTGTGTTAGTCTTTCGGGCTAATTGGATGAGAATTTCATTCTGCCGTTTTTGCTTTTCATAGACTTCCGTATCTGCATTTGGCTTATCTGTCTGATGCAGTTGCAATTCAATGTAAAAGTCATCTCCAAAAACTTTTTTGTACCAATAAATGGCTTTTTCGGCATCTTCTAAATCTTCGGTTTCAATTTTACGATGTATTTCTCCGCCTAAGCAGGCCGAAGAAGCAATGATGCCTTCGCTATACTGCTCCAGTAATGCATGGTCGATGCGTGGGCGATAGTAAAATCCCTCCAAGTGTCCCAATGACACTAATTTACATAGATTTTGATAGCCTTTTTTATTTTTTGCCAATAGCACCAAATGGTAGCCGCTGCGATCTTCCGTGGTTTCTTTGAGAAAACGACTGCGTTTTGACACATAAGCCTCACAGCCTAAAATGGGTTTGAAACGTTTTTTTTCTAAGGCAGAAATTTGAGTTTGAATGGTTTCCTTTTCGTCGTCAGTAAGTCCGTTTTTTACCAGTTGCTTTTGTAAGGTATTAATTTTATCATTGATTGGTCGATTCTTATCGTTGGCGTAATTGTAAAATTCTTTGATACCGAACATATTTCCATGGTCGGTAAGAGCAACAGCTTGCATTCCTTGTTCAATGGACTTTTCAATCAAACCGGGTATGGTTGACATACCATCAAGGATTGAATAATGTGAGTGTACATGTAGATGAACGAAAGATTTCGATTGATTATGCTCCATTTTATTAATATATAGGAAACCTTTTTCCAGCAAGATTGATGTAATCAGATGGATTAAAGAAGATTAAACGCCCGTGCAAAAGGTAAAATTTGACGGTTAAAGATAAGCACTTTTACCCGGAATAGGGGGAGATAATCGGAAAAAAGTTATCAACACAGTTTGTCTAAGAATTGAATTGGATCAGCCGGTTTTCGATTTCTTTGTCATTTCCTTCGATAATGTGTTTTGCCTGAAGATAGTAGAACTCCCGATGCTTGAGATTGTCTTTGATGAATTGCAATAATTCATCTTCAGATTTATTCTGAAGGATGGGTCTGACTCCTGCTTTGGTTGTTGACAGTCTGGCAGCTAAATGTTCTGCGGTGAGCCTGAGATAAATCGTATCTCCGTTGCGGTTCATAAATTCCATATTATCAAAAAAACAAGGTGTCCCGCCCCCTGTTCCAATCACTATGTTTTCAAATTCACCCACTTCATGCAAGCATTTTCTTTCTATCTCACGAAACTCCGTTTCTCCTTTCTGTTCAAATATCCGGGCGATTGTCAATTTGTATTTGTTTTCAATATAGGCATCTAAGTCGATAAAATCCAAACCAAGATGATTTGCCAATATCCTACCCATGGCAGTTTTGCCCGAACCCATATAACCAATTAAGAAAATGCGTTTCATGTTTGAATAGTTCGTAACTTATAGGTTGAAATTGAGGCCGCCGTGAAAATTAATGCCGGGCATGGGGTAACCATAATTAATTTCATATTGCTGATTGAGAATATTGTGTACGGAGGCAAACAACTCTAATTGTTTCAGCACTTTAGCTGAAATTCGCATGTTTAAAAGGGTGTAATTTTGAGTTTTTTCATCACTTACTGACACATATAATTTGTGAATATGCTGTAAATTCGCATTTACATTCAAGATTTTATATTGGTAGTTCAAGTTGAAATTGACCTGATGACGGGGTGCAGCCAAGATGGGTTTTTTTAGGTCGAGGAAGGTGTAATTAGCTGAAGCTTGCCATTGTTTGTTTATGTTGTAGCTTGTGGAGAATTCAATTCCTTTGTTTCTGAACGTTCCTACATTTTGTCGTTTGGGGGGCATAGTGTTCCTATCAACTTCTATCATATTTTTACCGTCCACCAGAAACAAAGTTAATTCCGTGCGCAGCTTATGGTTCAGGTACGATTGCATCCAGCCAACTTCGTAGTTCATCATGCTTTCCGGTTTCAAATTGAGGTTGGGAGCGTAAAGGTATAGTTCCATGACAGTCGGACTGCGAAATCCTTTGGAAACGGATGTTTTGAGATTGGTAGTTGGGCTTGCCTGGACAGATGCACCTACCATAGGCACCCACTCATTACCAAAAACAGAGTGGTGCTCGAAACGTAAACCTCCGTTTAAATCAACAATTTTAAAGATTTTTTGATAAGCTAAAACGTAGCCCGCCAATTCAGTCACTAAATTGAGTTTGTTTGCTGCCATCCCTGAATTGGCTGTTCCGCCAAACATTTTAGCATCTATACCGCCAGTGATTTTTGTGTCATCACCTATCAGATAGGTTTGGTACAGCATCAAACCCGAGTTTTGATCCGTTGATTGAAATCCGTCCGATAATATGTGCTTTCCAAAATTATGGTAGAATTTAAAAGAGCCGTTCAGTTTCCCGTAACGATTATCAACCGACAGAGCGGCTTTCCCACGCAAAATATCCACATCAAAATGTGCGGGATTGTGTACAGGTCCACTATCATTGGCAAAGAACTTAGCTATATTGGCATCCGCCGTTACCGACCAGTGCGGATTAAATCGGTATCCTGCTTTGATGTAACCATTGCTGATTTTAAAATCTGTACCGGGACGAATACCATCGGTGCGGTCGTGGTTGGCTGAAGCGAAAATACTGAAATTATTTTTGTTATATCCGATGGCACCGGCATATTTTTGTGTGTTATATGAACCGTAGGCTGCATGTGCCGATGCAGAAAGTCCTTCTTTGTGCTGTTTTTTTGTAATGAAATTGATGGCTCCGGCCATGGCATTGGAACCGTATAAAACAGAAGCCGGTCCGCGGATGACTTCAACCTTTTCTACATCCGAAGCCACATAAGCATCCGGTAGCGGATGAGCAAATATTCCTTGATATTGCGGGTGACCGTCAATCAGCACCAATACCTGTGTATTCGGTGAATTGTCTACTCCCCGCATGTTGATGATACCTGAACCCCCGGTTGAAACACCAAAGCCTAAAATATTACGTTCGGTAATAAATACGCCCGGAACATGTGTGCCGACGATTGAAAGTGCATTATAATGTCCGCTTCTTTTGATTTCAGATTCGTTGATTTGCGAGACAGACAAAGGAATTAAGTCTCTTGAAGTTTCGAATTTGGTTCCGGTAACGATTAATTCTTCCAATTGAACGGAATCTTTGTGGAGTTCGGAGGACCAAAGAGCCTGGGATAAAAACAAGCAAGCCAGAATTGTTTTTAAGTGTGATTGCATATTAGTTAGCTTTTAAGTTTCTAAAGAAATTAACAACTGGCAAAATTAAGTATTTAATTCAAAAGATAGAAATTTGGTCATTTTTAGTTTATCTTTGTGATTCTAAATTTTATTGTTGCAGTAATTAGTTGATACAATATGGGTAACTTTCTGAAATGGATAGGCGGGGGTATAGGTTGGGCATTGGGTGGTCCGATAGGAGCTATCCTTGGTTTTGCCTTGGGTTCCGCTATCGGAGGTAGCTCCACCAAAAAGAAGCAAATTTATACACACACTACGGAGCAAGACTTCAAAGCGAGTTTGTTGGTGATGATGGCTTGTGTCATGAAAGCGGACGGAAAGGTACAACGCTCCGAATTGAATGTTGTCAAACGTTTTTTAGTTACCAACTTTGGAGAAAATGGTGCATTAGAAGCGCTTCAGATGTTGAAGAAAATTTTGGATCAACCGATCAATGAGATGGAGGTCGCTCAGCAAATTAATCGGTACATGAACCATTCAGCTAAGCTGCAATTGGTGCGTTTTCTGTTCGATGTTGCCTATGCCGATGGTCATGTGAATGAAGCTGAACTATTGGTTATTCGACGGATTTCCGCTATTTTTAATATTAGTAATACCGAATTTGAGTCGTTGAAAGCGCCTTATATGAAACATATAGATGTGAATTGGGCGTACAAAGCTTTGGAAATTGAACCTTCAGCATCCAACGATGAGATTAAAAAGGCATATCGTAAAATGGCCATGAAGTTTCATCCCGATAAGGTGGCTAATCTGGGAGAAGACATCAAAAAGTCGGCTACCGAAAAATTCAGGGCAGTGAATGAAGCCTATGAACATTTGAAAAAAATGCGAAATATTGTGTAAGCAAAAAACGATTATGAGTCAATTAGTAACCATCAGAACCTTTTGTATTAAGAGCTAATCCTTTTACCATGGCAAAAAATCAAATGCAAAATTTAGCGAAGGAAACGGCAATTTACGGCGTTAGTAGTATTTTGGGTAAATTCCTGAATTGGTTGCTGGTACCGCTATATACTTATGTATTGACAGGCTCTGCTGATTATGGTGCGGTTGCTAATTTATATGCATGGACTGCCCTTCTGTTGGTGATACTGACTTATGGTATGGAAACCGGATTCTTCCGTTTTGCCAATAAACACATTGAGATTGCAGATAAAGTATATGGAAATACTTTGATCTCCGTTGGTACAACTTCCTTGATTTTTGCCTTGCTGTGTGTGGTTTTTGCACAACCTATTGCCAACGTACTGGGTTATGCCGACCATCCCGAATACATCGCCATGTTGGGTGTAGTTGTTGCGATGGACGCTTTCGGCTCCATCCCCTTTGCTTATTTACGCTTTAGTTCCCGTCCCATCAAATTTGCAGCTTTAAAGCTCTTGATGATTTTTACCAATATCATCTTTAACATATTCTTCTTGGTACTTTGTCCCATCATTCATGAAAAAGCACCTGAATCCATCGCATGGTTTTATAATCCGAACTATGGTGTTGGTTATGTGTTTGTTGCCAATGTAATTCAGACCGTTGTAGTAACACTTGCATTATTGCCGGAAGTTTTCAAAGCCAAATTTGAATTTGATTTCCCTTTGCTGAAACAAATTTTACGTTATTCTTTGCCTTTATTGATACTCGGCATTGCGGGCATTATGAACCAAACCCTGGATAAGATTATTTTTCCGTTTTTGATTGAAGATCCCGTTTTAGCCAAATCTGAATTAGGTATTTATTCGGCTTGTTTCAAGATATCCATGGTGATGATGATGTTTACACAGGCTTTCCGTTATGCTTATGAACCCTTTATTTTTGCACAATACAAAGATAAAAACAGCAAAGCAGCTTATGCGGATGCCATGAAATTTTTCATTATTTTTTCCTTGTTAATATTTTTAGGAATGATGTTTTACCTGGATATTTTCAAATATGTCCTGCACAGTGATTATTGGGCAGGCTTGCGCATCATTCCCATCGTACTTTTTTCTTATATTTTTCAGGGTGTGTTTTTCAATCTTTCCTTGTGGTATAAGCTGATAGACAAAACCATGTATGGCGCATGGTTTGCCTTAGCCGGTGCCGTGATTACCATTGCGGGCAATATTATTTTTGTTCCGATATTCAGTTATATGGCATCTGCCTGGGTTTCCTTTGCATGTTTCTTTGTGATGATGCTTCTGTCTTATTTCTACGGACAAAAACACATGCCTATTCAATACGATTTAAAATCTATTGGGTCATACACAGCATTAGCTTTGGCTTTGTATGCCATCAGTTTCTTTGTAAAAACACCGTTTGTAGCATTAAATCTGACGATTAAAACGCTTTTATTGGCAATTTTCGTAATTTATCTTGTGAAGAAAGACTTGCCTCTGAGCAGTATTCCCGTGGTGAGGAAATTTATGAAGAAAAGAGACTGAGCCCGAATATCGAAAGTAACGCAGCAGGCGGGCACTTATAAAATGCCGCTATTACTTTCTTCCAAAATCCGCCGGTATCTCCCCCCAGGCTTCCGTATGCCATTTCAGTACTTTGTTAGGATAGTCGTTTTCAGCTAACCACTGTTCGGCACGGGCGATTAGTTCAAATAGTTTGGCATTGAATGGGGTAGGTTGTAGTTGTGATTTGGTTTTTTTATTGCGCAGCCAGGCAAGAGCTGTTCGGCTGTCAGAATAGACGGGTGTAGCTAAATTTTTCTGTTTAAGCAATGCCAAAGCATGTACAATCGCCAAAAATTCACCGATGTTATTGGTACCGTCTTCATAAGGTCCTTGCCGGAATATCAATTGTCCGGTGCGGGTATCTACGCCTTGATATTCCATAACACCGGGATTGCCGCTGCAGGCTGCATCAACGGAAATGCTTTCTAAATCAGGCTTGCCGTATTCTGCAATCAATGCTTTGTTGGGTACTGTTTTTTTTGCATTCTTACCTACATAATTCCAATAGGATGAGTGAAAAGCTTCTTGGGCTTCTGCTTCGGTCGCGAACCCTTTGTATTTGGCTTCGGGACAACCATGCACCTGCTTTTTGCAAGCTTCCCATGAGGTGTAAATGCCCGGCTGCTTGCCTTCCCAGACCACGAAGTATTTATTTTTGGATTTTGCCATATTTATTGTACTTTTGCAACGCTTTATATTATAAACAATAAGAGGAGGAGGCCCTGTAGTTCAATGGATAGAACGGAAGTTTCCTAAACTTTAAATTCGGGTTCGATTCCCGGCGGGGCTACAAAATCATACCGTCCTTCATTTCAATTTTCCTGTCAGATAAAGTTGCCAACGCTTCATCGTGTGTAACGATGATGATTGTTAAGCCGAATTGAGCGCGTAAATCAAACAACAATTGATGCAATTCTTTTTTGTTTTTGGTGTCCAGACTTCCTGAAGGTTCGTCAGCCAAAATGATTTTCGGGTTGTTGACCAATGCACGTGCAACCGCTACTCTTTGTTTTTCCCCACCCGATAGTTCGGATGGTTTATGTTCTAATCTATCACTTAATTGTAAGTGTTTTAATAGTTCTTTCGCCTTTTGAGCGGCACTTTTTGAGTCTTTCCCGGCTATTAATGCCGGTATCATCACATTTTCAAGTGCCGTAAATTCCGGAAGCAGTTGATGAAACTGAAAGATAAAACCCAAATGGAGGTTTCTGAATGTTGATTGTTGCTTTTCGTTTAAATGACTGACATCTTGTCCTTCAATCAAAACAAGCCCCTGATCGGGATTGTCTATGGTACCAAGAATTTGTAACAAGGTTGTTTTTCCGGCTCCGCTGGGACCGACAACAGCTACTATTTCTCCTTGCTCAACTTTGAGATTGACACCTTTCAGTACGTGTAACTCATCGAAACTCTTGTGAATGTTGATTGCTTCAATCATATCTGAAAATATTTGTCAGCAAAGTTAAGCATAAATGTCGTTATTCGTTGATAAATGTGCTACTTTTGCTGCAAATTTGTTTTTATGCAAGAGTTGAAAGATTTCGGAAAGATTGAATTTGTTCGCAATAAAAGGGCTAAACGTGTTTCGGTTAAAATTAAATCGGATGGACTGAAAGTTAGCATGCCATATCATGTTAACAAATCTGATGTAATAGATTTCCTTCTTTCGAAAAAGAATGAAATCCTTAGGAAGCAGCAAAAAGTTCAGAAAAAGAAACTAAAACTGCAAATCATTCCTGATAATAATATTCAAACGCTGACTTTTTCTATCAAGGTTATACCGACAAATCGACAAGATTTGTTCTTTTCCCTCCGGAATCAAGTATTGAGTATTGAAGTGCCTCAGGATGCAGATATGTTGTCGGATGATGTTCAGGAAGCATGCTGGGAAGGAATCAATCATTTTTTAAAAAAGGAATCCAAAAGGGTGTTGACGCAACGTGTTTTTGAATTGGCTAAACAGCATAATTTTAAGGTGTTGGATGTAAAAATACAATCCAGTAAGACGAGGTGGGGGAGTTGTTCACAAAAACGGAGTATTAACTTGTCGTTTTATTTGATGTTGTTACCCATGCATTTGATAGATTACGTGATTTTACATGAGTTATGCCACACCCGTGAAATGAATCATGGGACTGCTTTTTGGAAGTTGATGGATCAAGTAACGAATAATCAAAGCAATGCGCTTAAGAAAGAATTGAAAAAATACGAGATACCATAAAAGAAGTAGGCGGTGTCTCATAAGTGCCCAACTGCTGCGTTACTTTCGATATTCGGCCTCAACCACCGACGGCAGACACGAGGTCTGCCCCTACTGCCTTCAATCTCAGTGCCTTGCATTTAGACACTTCTAAGACACCTTATGGTTTTTGCTTAAATGTTTACTTTTGAGACAGTCCCAACAAATTGAATAATATGTAATTATTTATCAATCCTGCTCTTAAATTTGAATTAACGAATATCCCTATAAAAACAAGACGGGTTGTCTCACGACAACCCAATCCTTTTTTTTGTTAACCTTAAATCTAATACTATGAAAAAATCACGACGTAAATATAAGGTGATTCAATCTTATTCGCAAATCTTTTAGCCAAAAAGCCTCAATAATTAGAAATTTTTAATGTTTTTCAGCAGATATGTCTCTGGCAAGACAGCATAATGAGAGATTTTCAGACAGATTGACCGAAAGCATTCAGTGTCTTAATTTGTAAGAAATAGGAGTGAAATTGCATTGTATAAAGTGCAAACAAGCATTTCAATTTGAATTAACTATACTCCAAGAGGCTGTTTAACTGAATTTTTTGTATTTTTGTCGTTTGTTAAAAAGCACATGGTCATATGAAGAATTTTAAACGTACTACCGTTACAACTGCTCTTCCTTACGCCAATGGTCCCATTCATATAGGGCATTTGGCAGGTGTTTATGTTCCGGCCGATATTTATGTTCGTTACCTTCGTTTGAAAGATGAGGATGTTTTGTTTATCGGGGGATCGGATGAACATGGGGTTCCTATTACGTTAACGGCGAGGAAAGAAGGGGTGACTCCGCAAGATATTGTGGATCGGTATCACAACATTATAAAGGAATCTTTTGAAACCTTTGGAATTTCTTTTGACATATATTCTCGTACAACCTCTTCCACCCACCGGGTACTGGCTTCGGAGATATTTAAAACCATCCATGATAAAGGCGGTTTCATCGAAAAAACTTCGGAACAGTACTATGATGAAAAGGCGCAACAGTTTTTGGCCGACCGTTATATCACGGGGAAATGCCCACACTGTGGCAATGAGCGTGCTTATGGCGATCAGTGCGAATCTTGCGGAACATCATTGAGTCCGGATGATTTAATTAATCCGCAATCGACCATCAGTGGTAGTGTGCCGGTAAAGCGTGAAACCAAACATTGGTACTTGCCTCTGGATCAGCATGAAGCATGGTTGCGCCAATGGATTTTAGAGGAGCACAAGGAGTGGAAACCCAATGTGTACGGACAGTGTAAAAGTTGGTTAGACATGGGTTTACAGCCACGAGCAGTCAGTCGCGATTTGGATTGGGGCATTCCCGTTCCTGTGAAAGGTGCTGAGGGCAAGGTGCTTTATGTTTGGTTTGATGCGCCAATTGGTTATATCTCCAATACGAAAGAATTACTACCCAATGATTGGGAAAAATGGTGGAAAGATGAAGACACGCGTTTGCTTCACTTTATCGGGAAAGACAATATTGTTTTTCATTGTATTGTTTTTCCGGCAATGCTGAAGGCAGAGGGGAGTTATATCTTGCCGGATAATGTGCCTGCCAATGAGTTTTTGAATTTAGAGGGCGATAAAATATCGACTTCCCGTAATTGGGCAGTGTGGTTGCATGAGTATTTGCAAGAATTCCCTGATAAACAGGATGTCTTGCGTTATGTGCTGACTGCCAATGCACCGGAAACCAAGGACAATGATTTTACCTGGAAAGATTTTCAGGCAAGAAACAACAACGAATTGGTAGCTATTTACGGAAATTTTATCAATCGGGCTTTGGTGCTGACACATAAATACTTTGAAGGCAAAGTTCCTGAAATGGGTGCATTGACGGATTATGACAAACAAACCTTAGATGAGTTTAAAAATGTAAAAGCTGAAGTTGAAAATTTACTCGATCATTTTAAATTCCGGGAAGCTCAGAAAGAAGCTATGAATTTAGCACGTATCGGTAATAAGTATTTGGCTGATACCGAGCCGTGGAAATTGGCAAAAACCGATATGAATAGGGTAGGAACTATCCTCAATTTAAGTTTACAGATAGCAGCAAATTTAGCCATTGCTTTTGAGCCTTTCTTGCCCTTCTCATCGAAAAAGTTACGTGATTTACTTAATTTGGAATCATTCGACTGGAATAAATTGGGGCGAATTGACTTGTTGAAAATAGGGTTACAATTGAAGAAACCGGAACTTCTTTTTGAAAAAATTGAAGATGATGTCATTGAAATGCAAATTCAAAAACTATTAGATACAAAAAAATCCAATCAACTGACTACTTGGAAACCTGAAGCTATCAAAGAAAATATTAGTTTTGATGAATTTATGAAAATGGATATTCGGGTAGGTACGGTATTGGATTGTCAAAAAGTACCCAAAGCCGACAAACTGTTGCAGTTCCGCATCGATGATGGGTTGAAAGGACGCACCATCCTTTCCGGTATTGCCGAGTACTATCCTAATCCGGCTGACCTCATCGGCAAACAAGTACTTTTTATAGCCAACTTTCCGCCCAGAAAACTGCGGGGTATTGATAGTGAGGGTATGATTTTATCGGCTGAGAATCCGGATGGAAGCTTGACTGTCGTACAATCCGGAGTGCCGCTAAGCAATGGTTCAAAAGTAGTATAGAATAATTTACAGTCATTGACACGCAACAGGATGATGGTTTTTAATGCTTTCGTCATTGTTTTGAGTATTTCATCGAATTTAGTTGTGATGTGAATCTGACTTGCTTTTATAAAATAATTTGACTTATGTAACGTTCTCTTGGTGTTTTGCATCTCTATGTACGATTGAAAATTTTTAGAATTTTATAATATTATTTTTTACCCAATTTATTTACCATTTAATTAATTAGTATGAAAAAAAAGTATTTATTTATGTTCTTAGGTTTAACTGCAATGTTGACCTTTAATGCTTGTGATCCTAAGCCAGATTTGGATTTGGATAAAAAGCTTAAATTTTCCGATCTTACCGTTGAACAACAAAAACAAAAAATTGAGGGCAACGCTCTTGAGTTTGTTGATCAAACGGAAGGTTTATTAGAAACACCTGCTTTTGTTGCTATTGAAAATTTTGCAGTGGTTTTTGAAGGTGATCCAAATGGACCAATGTATGCACCTCTACGTGGCATTGCCACAGACATACGGAATGGCAATTCCAATGTGCTTGTCGGATTGGAAAGACAAATGAAAGTCATTCAAAAAGATTACGAGGAAGATGAAGGTGTCGTGTTCGGTGAATATGTTTATAATTTTGACACCGAAGAATTTGACTTTAAACAAGAATTGAAGAATAAGGCTATTTTCCGATTGCCGGCGTCACCGAAAGCAGTCGAAAATAAAGACAACAATGGTCTTATCTCTTTCGAATTTACCGAATCTAAAATATTAATACCTGATTCTGATGGGGAGTATTATCCTGCAAGTGCCAAATTATCTATTAAGGTTGATGGTAAAACTGTTTTGAAGGCTTCATTTACAGGAAAATATTTCGATGATGGTATGCCCAAGGAAGTAAAGCAAACCCTTGAAATTGATGATTTTAGCTGGGAAGCAAAAGCTAGTAATGATAAGAAAAAAATGTCTGCGGAATATGCGTTCAAAAAAGGCACAAAGACTTTAATATTACTAGCTGCTGAAACAACCGGTAAATTTAGTTTTGACGATTTTGAAGATTCTGAGGATCCGGATGATGTTGTCGATAAAATTGCTATATATTGCCAAGTAATGAATCTCGCTATTAAAGCTGGTATAGCCGATGTGAAGGAATTTGCAGAGGAAATAGATGATATTGATGAAGAATCAGAAGCAGAATACCAAAATCAAAAAGCCGAAATTATGAATCAATATATCATAGGATATGGTTATTTTATAGATGACAATGTGAAATTTGCCAGTGTGGATTTTTATGTAGAAGAGTATGTTAGCGGAACAGATACATATTATAGTATAGTGCCTCGTTTCATATTAAGCGACGAATCAAAAGTGAGCCTTGAGGAATATGTGGATTCCGGATTTGAAGAATTACTTGAAAAAATCGAGGAAATAGCAGCAAATTTTGAGAGATAAACCAGATAATAATTTCAGTAAAAGGAGGGAGCAGCATTTGCTCCCTTTTTTTATGAAACTACCTTCTGTAAGATCTTGCTTGGTGAACCGAAAAATAAGTGAGAACGGCGTCAAAAATCGTCCTTTCGAGGTGCGAGTTCACGTGTTCCGGGGTTACGGGGACTGAGGTGACGTGAGGATTTATGTTCTTTCGGTGCGACCGATCTTGACTGGCGAGCGAAACGGGCGCAGTCTTGATTTTGTGGTACTTTTTTATCAAGAAAAAGTACAGAGGGAAACAGTGAAGTTGATAATTTTATCGGATAATAATTTTTTTCGTTTGCACAGCGCATCCGTACCAAATCCCAAAACCGGGTTCAGCAATATTAGAACTTAAGGGTTTGATTTCATTGATGGAAATATTACCTGCTATTACAGAAAACATAGTTAAGTCTTTGAAAAACTGAGTAGTAGTGCTGTCAATTGCCATTACTTTTATGTCAACAACATCCCCTATGGCAAAATACTTCCCTTCTGTAAAGGATGAGTCGTTTTTATTAGGAAGCGGGCTCAGTGTGAATTTTTGTAATCCATCCAAACTAAAATCGCTGTTGAATACTATTGGAGTCTCAATATAACGTTTATCTTTACTTTTCTTGGTGTAAATGCGATAGGCATTCTTTCGGTCCTTATTGACCTTGATTGCCACTGAGAGCGTACGCAAACTGTCAATTGAGGTAGGTTCAATATACACTGAGTCTATTTGAAAATCTAAGGGGATGGTGGTCTGCGATTCTACGGAATATCCTCCCTTTTCCACTTTTAAATGATAGGTTTTCCCTGTTTGTCCCTTTATTTCCGTACCAAAATAAACATATGGAGGGAAATGCTCTACATCCCATTTAGAGGTGAGTATTTCCTTAACATTCCCGTCGCTGACAGTCACTTTGGCATCTCGAATTACTTTGTCTCTGATGGTGGTGCTGTCAACCGATTCTGATAAGGGTACATTCAGGGACAGGTAAATTTTCGGATATTTACCGGATTCAATGATACCTTCTACAATTATTTTTTCTGTGTAACCCCTTGACGTATAATCTATATCAGGATAACATCCTACCAGTAAAATCAACATCCCAATCAATAGGATGTATGGATTGCGCATGCTTATTTTAAATGAAAAGTCCATGAGATAGAGGGTAATATTGGTGTAAGATAAGTCATAGCGATTTTATAATCATAGTTATTTTCTTCTGTTTTGGTGCTGTAGTGTACTTCAAACGGGTTAGCCCTGTTGTATAAATTATAAATGGACAGGTTCAGTTCGGAATCAATGTTTTGCCATTGGGGAAGTTTGTAGGTTAAAGAAACATCCAATCGGTGATAATCCGGCATTTTAAATGCATTGTAACCACTAAATTCCAACACTACTTTGTCATCAATGATGTACCAACTTCTGGGTAAATTCAACCTGTTCCCCGTGGCATACACAAAGGTAGCGCTTACATTCCACCGAGGGGTGATGTTATACATGACTATTGCGGATACATCATGTCTTCTGTCATTGCTTGCCAAGTAGCGTTTTCCATCGTTGATGTCGTCAAATTGTCTGTAGTTCCAGCCCAAGGTATAATTGATCCATCCGGCTATTTTCCCGAAATTTTTGCGCAGCATGAGTTCTGTGCCGTAAGCGTAACCTTTCCCGGCATACATCAATTGCTCAATAGCTGTCACAGAAAACAAATCGCTCAAGGTTCCACCGTATTCCAATAAGTTGGAAAAAGATTTATAATATGCTTCCGCGCTGATTTCCCAATGATTGTCATACAGGCTTCGGAAATATCCTCCGGAGAAATGCCAAAGAGAGGAGGGTCGGGTGACAGATGAAGCCGCTACAAAAATTTCAATGGGTAAGCCGAAATTGATCAACTGGACTCTGTTATTGTATTGATAATGCTTTCCGGCAGAAAGTTTAACAGACGATTTATCATCTAACATCAAACGAGCCGATAATCGAGGCTCTAATCCGAGGAAAGATTTTGCTTTATCAATCGCACTTAGTTCGTAATCATCTGATGAAGTATAAGCCTGAAGCTTATGGTATAGAGAGGTTCGGATGCCTACATTCAAGAGTAAGGGACCCGTTTCCCATTCATCACGCAAATATACGGCGCCGGAAACGAATTGATTATATCGAAAGTTTGTTTGCAGACTATCATTGCTTCCGGTTCTGATGGTAATGGGCAGTTGCTTTTCGAAAGATGTCTCCAAGCCTGTTTTGATATTATGATTTCCGGCTAAATAAATAAAGTCGGCTTTGTAGTTATACGCTTTTTTATCGGTATTGATGCGATAATCATTAGCCAGCCAATTCATCGTAGAATTTAAATCGAAGCCCGAGAAATTCAGATGGTGCAACATGCTGAATTGATTGGAGAACACATGGCTCAATTGCATTCCCAGCACGTGATTACCCCATCGGCTTGAATTACCTTCAAAAGAAAATTGAGACAATTCTGCTATTTGAATCATGTCTTGTCCCTTGTAATAATGTGCGGATAATTTAGTGCCTGTACCAAAATAATAGTTAAAACCGGCGTTGATATCGTAATATTCAAAACTGTTTTGTGTCAATTGGGGATCAACGCCCAATTTCAATAACAGAGGCATAACGACATATTGGATATAGCTGGCACGAGCAGCAGCATAGTACGAAAATCGATTGCCAATATGGGATTTGAGAGACAGACGGGATGCAATGAGTCCGATATTTCCACTTAATTCAGTGCTGAACGGCGGATTGATAAAATTCTTGACATCAATTACAGAGGATAGTCGACCACCATATTCAGCAGGAATACCTGCTTTAAGATATTGCATTTGATCGATTAAATCGGGATTAAATACCGAAAACAAACCAAGAATATGGGTGGGGTTTTCAACCGGAGATCCATTCAACAAAATTAGATTCTGATCGTTCTCTCCTCCTCTTACATGAATATTTGCGCTTGCGTCACTTGCTTGCGATATGCCGCCCATGTATTGTAAGGCTTTAAACGGATCCGAATCTCCCAAGATAGAAGGCAGCTTTTTTAATTTAGGAACATCGATAAAAACACCACCTGAACTAGATTTAATGTTGGATAACGGATTTTTGGAACTGACTTCAATTTCGGGTATTTCCTGTACCTTATGTACAATGGAACTGCTGTCCGTTGTATCCTTCAGCACTTGGTATTTTGTCTGTGCAAATCCTATTGCACAAAAAAGAAGCATTGAAAATGTAAGAAAATACCTCATCGTATCTATTAAAAGATTCGCAAAGGTACGTAAAAACAATGGGTAAAGAAATAGTGCTGTCAAACTTAAGATTTTTGATATTCCTTATCGTTTTGGATTGTCTTTTCTCAAAAAGAATATTAACTTTACGGAGATTTTTTGACGAAGAGTAAAGAAAATTTTATCACTAATTATCAAATACACTTGTTTATGAATCTTTTAGAACAATTAAAAACATTAACTAAAGTAGTTGCCGATACCGGCGATTTTGAATCCATGATCAGGTATCAGCCTGTTGATGCAACCACCAATCCTTCCCTGATTTATGCTGCTTCGCAAGATCCGAAATATCAGTCCTTGGCTGAAGAAGCAGTTGCTTATGCAAAAAGATTAACTGATGATAAAGCCCTGCAATTGTCTAAAGCCATGGATAAATTGGCAGTGAATTTTGGTTTGAAGATATTGGATATTGTTCCGGGACGAGTTTCCACTGAGGTGGATGCGCGTTTATCTTTTGATAAAGAAGGTACCATTGCCAAGGCTCGTGAATTGATCCGGTTGTATGAAGATGCCGGTATCTCGAGGAAACGTATTTTAATTAAAGTTGCTGCAACCTGGGAAGGGATAGGGGCAGCAGAAATCTTGGAAAAAGAAGGTATTCAATGTAATTTGACCTTGTTGTTCTCCATGGCTCAGGCTGTTCAATGTGCTGAAGCGGGTGTAACTCTTATTTCTCCTTTTGTAGGACGTATTTTAGACTGGTATAAGAAGGCAAGAGGAGTGGAGCATATTCCGGCACAAGAAGATCCCGGGGTTTTATCAGTAACAGACATTTATAATTATTATAAGAAGTTTGGCTACAAAACCATTGTGATGGGAGCAAGTTTTCGTAATATAGGCGAAATCATTGAGCTTGCCGGCTGTGATGCTTTAACCATTTCTCCTGCTTTGTTGAAAGAACTTGAAAACACGGAAGGTAAATTAGTAGTTAAGTTAAATGAAAAGGACGCCATCAAGAAAGACATCAAACAAATTTATTTGGATGAAAAATCTTTTCGCTGGATGTTGAATGAAGATGCGATGGCAACGGAGAAATTAGCCGAAGGTATCAGGAAATTTACGGAAGATTTGATTAAGTTGGAAAAACACATCAAGTTGATGTTGTGAGTTTTTCAAATTTATCCTTAGGTGTTTCTGTGGAAGGAATGAAAAGAGGAAGTGTCTTGAAAAAAGACACTTCCTCTTTTCAATAAGAGATTCAAATTTTCTTCGGTTACTCAACTGAAAACTTATAAATGCACACTTGTGTGTATGTTTCTCCAGGATTTAACCGGGTAGAAGGGAAATTCTCGTGATTCGGACTATCAGGGAAATGTTGTGTCTCCAATGCCAAAGATTCACGGTATTCGTGCATCTTACCGTATTTTCCTTCGCTGGTTCCCTTCATAAAATTACCACCATAGAATTGGATACCGGGTTGGTCTGTCCAAACTTCCATTTTTCTACCGCTAACCGGTTCATAAACGGAAGCAGCAAATTCTACTTCTTTTTCAGTTTTACGATCCAACACCCAGTTGTGGTCATATCCCTTTCCATGAATAAGTTGTTGGTGTTCCTCATCAACCCTTTCGCCAATTGCCGTTGGAGTACGGAAATCAAAAGGTGTGTTTTCAACATTCATTAAATCTCCATAAGGAATCAATACATCATCCACGGGGACAATAGCTGAACCATTAATTGTCATGAGATTATCATTAATGGTACCATTGCCTTCTCCTTTCAGATTAAAGAAACTATGGTGAGAAAGGTTGATTACTGTCGGTTTGTCAGTAGTAGCAGAATAATTGATCTGCAATGCATTTTCCGGGGTCAATGTGTAAGTCATATTGATTTGAAGTGTTCCGGGGAATCCTTCTTCTCCGTCCGGAGACGTGTAGGTCAATTCAATTGACTGATCTGTTACATTGACTACATCCCAAACTACCAAGTCGAGTCCTTTTAGGCCTCCATGTAGGGTTTGCCCGTTGTTGTTGATTGGCAATTGATAGGTAGTGCCATCTAAAGTAAACTGACCCTTGGCAATACGATTACCATATCTGCCAACAACAGAGCCTAAGAATCTTTCACCTTCAGCATTAATATACTGATCAATATTTTTGTGACCCAAAACCACATCTTCATATTTTCCGTCTCTGTCCGGAGCATATAAACTTACGATGCGACCGCCGAAATTTGTTACTTGCAGGGTCAAATCTCCTGATTTCAAGAGATACAAATCAACCGGCTTACCGTCAACTTCCGTTTGAAAATCAGCTCTGTTGAGTAGCGGTAATTCAGTACGGTGACATGCCACCAATATGGGTAATAGCAAAGCCAAAGAAACTATTATTTTTTTCATACGATTATAATGAATTGAAGTTTATTTATTAAGAGAATTACATATTTCTTGATTTACCTTGCGTACGCGGTCTTCTTCTAACTTGATGACTTTTCTGTCATAAGTTAACAGTCCGTTCACTTCACCTTCAACATCTGTCGTTTGGGTATAAACAGCTCCTGAGAATCCAATTTTAATTAACTGTTTCAGCTCTTCTGCATATTTGATGTATTCATCGGTAACTTCTTTGCTGTTCTTAAATTGAACATATCCCCAGTTTTTATCAGGTTGCCAAAGGTGTCCTTGTATAGGCAGTCCGATTCCGCCGTATTCACCTAATACGTTTACGCGTTGTGCATCAAATAAAAACATTTGGGGATTCGGGTAATGATGTAAATCAAGTATGTCACCAACTTGATAATGATTTCCGCCGCTGGCAGGATTCACTAACCTTGAAGGGTCGTAGGTTTTTGTCCATTCAACAATTTCAGGTGTTTTAAATTGCCCCCAAGCTTCGTTAAATGGTACCCAAACTACCACTGAGGGATTGGAAATGGTTAAATCCATGATTTCTTTCCACTCTTTGCGGAAATTAGCTTCTGATTCAGCAGAACGTATCATTTCTGTTCCGTTGAAATAATTGCGCATTTGCCACCTTGGAGAGCGGTCACCATTGGGCATGTCTTGCCAAACTAAGATTCCTAATCTGTCACAGTGGGTGTACCAGCGAGCCGGCTCCACTTTAACGTGTTTACGAATCATGTTAAAACCAAAATCTTTTGTTTTTTGGATGTCATAAACCAATGCTTCGTCTGTTGGAGCAGTGTATAGACCGTCGGGCCACCAACCTTGGTCAAGAGGACCAAAATGGAAATAATCTTTATTATTCAATTGCATGCGAACAATGCCATTATTGTCTCTTCTGGTAGAAATCTTACGCATGGCTGTGTAGCTTTTAACTTCATCTACCAATTTACCTTGGCTGTACAGATTAACTTTTACATCGTACAAAAAAGGTGATTCGGGCGACCAAAGTTTAGCATTCGGAATCCTTAATTCGAAATTTTGACCAACTACAGATTTTTGAGTTGCTATTTGTGTTGCTCCGTCGAATATCAATACTTCGATGACATCAGATTGGGCGGTGTTTTTAGTGTTGACTTGTACAGTCAAACGATTTTCATCTATGTTGGGAGTGGTTCTGATGTTTTCGATATACTTAGGAGATACCGGTTCTAACCAAACGGTTTGCCAGATACCTGTTACAGGGGTGTACCAAATGCCTTCCGGTTTTTTTACTTGTTTCCCGCGTGGTTGATAGCCTGTATCAGTACCATCCCAGACTTTTACGACCAGTTTTTGTTGACCTTTAGTCAGAAAAGGAGTGATGTTGAACGAAAAAGGTGTGTAACCACCAGTGTGTACACCGATTTTGATATCATTAAGATATACTTCTGCTTTCCAGTCAACAGCACCAAAATGAAGCAGCACATCTTTCCCTTTCCATTTTGAAGAAACTGTAAAATTGGTTTTATACCACAACTCATTTTTTTCGCCTACTTCTTTTTGAACACCGGAAAGGCTGGATTCAACGGCAAAAGGAACGAGGATTTTTCCTTGAAAGTCCTTAGGTTCGTTTTCTCCAATCGGTAAAATGGCGTAATCCCACAGTCCATTTAAATTTTGCCATTCCGTACGTTCCATCAATGGACGGGGATATTCGGGCAAAACATTGTTAGGGTCAAGGGTCTCTGCCCATTTTGTTTTAAGTTTGTCGCCCTGTGGTTGCCACTGGGCAATTAAATGTCCTGCTGCTAAAACGATAGCAATAGTAAAAAAAAGTTTTTTCATCTTGTTGAAATTAATTGTTAATAGATTTGTTTGTTTTCTTTATTTTGTTGTTGGACCTTCAACTATCAGAAGTCCATTCTCATCAATCTTAATTTTGTCAATAAAGACAACCCTTTCACGTCCTGTTTCTTCAGTTCTGCCATGATATACACACAGCATTTCTCCGTCAGGGAGTGTAAGCACCATATTGTGTCCTGTTCCGGTTACCTTGCCGCCTTGTTCGGTGTTTTTTTGTAAGACAGGATTATTTTCAGCTTTATTAAAAGGACCTAAAGGATGATTAGAAGTGGCATATCCGACTGCATAATTTTGCCCGCCAAAAAAATTTGCCGAATACATCATGTAAAACACATCATTTTTTTTGAAGATAAATGAACCTTCTGTCCAACGTCTGTTTACTTCACGAGAAGTTACTGAACGACTTTCCCATTCAGCTTGTTTATCGTCCATGGAAACAGGAGGCCGCAATAAAAGCACCGGCTCACCTATTATGCCGGAGTAATCAGGTTTTAGTTCTACACCATATACCCAACTTTCTTCTATTTCATCAAACCATCCTTTTTCTTTTGCCCAAGTTGCAATTTCACTTTCTACAGGATTCTTGTAGCAACAACGGGAATAATACAGAAAAATTTTATCATTTTCATCATCAAAGTATAAATTAGCATCAATGATGGGATAGCCCGGATCAAATACAGGTCTGTTGTGCAGTTCCTTAAATGGTCCTGTGGGACTATCTGAAACAGCAACACCTATCCGAAAGTTTTCTTCTTCAAGGGTTGGGTTATGTTTCCAGTTGGCGCTAAACCACAGGTAGTATTTACCGTTACGTTCATAGACTTCCGGTGCCCAAAAGCAGTCCACTGTCCATGACTCGGCAGTTGCACCTTCATAGATAACACCTTCGTCTTTCCACTCAATTAAATCTGTGGATGAATAGGCTTTGAATCCGTTAAGACCGCCGGTTGTTCCATACATATAGTAATTACCATCGGAAGCGTATAAAATAAAAGGATCTCCAAAAGAAACGGAAAGGGGATTGTGGCTTTGGGTTTCAGTTTTTTTAATACACGAAGAAAATATAAATACCACAAACAAAAGGTAATATAAGATTTTACGTTTCATGATGATTGAGTAAAATTATTATGTTAATGAATTTATTTACAGGGTTTTGATTATTGAACGATTACTTTTGTTTTGTAAACCGATTGGTTGACAACTTCTACTATGTAGATTCCTTTGGTAAGTTCAATTTTTAATTCGTCAACTGACAGCAGGTTGACAACTTCTTGCCCATGTGTATTATACACACGAATTTGTGAATTAATTTGATGGGTTGAAATTATTAAATAACCGTCTTCAACGTAAATAACCGGATCGATTGTCTTGGGATGGTTTATGCCAGATGTTGCAATTGTAAAAGTTTTGGAGGCAGCAAAAGATCCACCGAAATAAGATCCGTTGATTGCTTGTACTGTCCATTCATATTTGCCATCAGGTAAATTATTCAATTTGAAATTTGTGTTAGCATACACATTCCCCATCCGACCGGCAACTTTACGCCATCCATCCATATCGCCACCAATGACTGCCATTGGATTATACAACCACTTGTCAGTTGTGATGTTTTTTAAAGCAAAATTATAAGTTGTACCGTGTTTGCCGTTTTCACTCAGGGGAGGATCCCAGGAGAATGAAACTGTTTTTTTCTCTTCATCAATACTTGCATTTAATGCTGTTGGTGCATTTGGAGGCGTTGAAGCATTGGAAGATGTGTTCTTGATATATCCTGCAATACGTCTGTTGAGATTCATGTTGCCGCCACTATATCCGCACAATAGCAAATCAACCTTAAAATCATCGTTTAAATCGGCTACCATAAATCCTTGCTCAGAAATTCCGGGAAAGTAATAATTAGATAAGATGCTTTTTGTAAATCCGAAATTATCTGGGTTGGAGTTTAAATACAAAGCAGTTTCCTGTTTTTTAGATTGATCGTTCCAACCTCCTACAAAGAAATCCATTTTCCCGTCATTGTCCCAATCTACAGCCATGCTACCGTTGCCAACGCCATTTTGACGATACCATTCAAAAGCAGCACCTTCTGAAACAGTTGTTCCGTTTTGATTTTTATAGACTCGAACTATGCCATTGTTGTTCTCTCCTGACTTGGAATCTCCATCACCATTTAACAGAAAATCAATATAACCATCACCATTAAAATCAGCCCAAGAAGTTGAACCATTTGCCTTTTGCCTGTAAACTTCAAAATTTTCTGCTATCTGAAATTTACCTGTTCCGTTGTTTGTAAATAAAGTAGAAAAGAGGGAAGCCGTTGTATTGTCAAAAGCTGAAATAAAAATATCAGGACATCCGTCGTTATTATAATCGACAACCGTTACTTCAGGCTCCTTGAAATTGAAATTTCCGAAGGACTCGGTGGAGGCATTAAAAGAACCGTTTGATTGTTGAAAATACAAGATGCAATTGCCGGTTCCATCGCCAAAATAATAATAATCTAATAACCCGTCTAAATTAAAATCGGCAAATCCGGCAGATGTAACTTTTTCAGCTTTATTGATTGGATATTGTGTTTCATTAGCCAAGGTAAAATTCCCATTGCCATCATTGAGTGCAATACCCACAGAAGATTGTGCTGTTCCCCACCCGGCAAAAATAACGTCTAAATCGCCGTCACCATCAATATCGCCAAACTTGATATTACCACTTTTGCCCATACGGATTATTCTGTCTCCTCGCTGATTGATAAAATTTCCTTCCTGATCATTGATTAATATCGCTCCTTTTTCATTGCCGCCATTATCTTCACCACTGAAGATGATATCAAGATACAAATCATTATTGATATCACCTACTGCAAAATCACCCCGTTGAATGTCAAATTCGTATCCCACACCCAAATTAATCAGATTTGAATTGCCTATTTTAGGAATAATAATCAGATTTTTCTTTATTGATATGTCATACTTTTTAGTATTGTCGTTGTATGTAAACTGCAAGGGAACGATGCGTGTCTTCCTGGGCCCAACTTTGGTGGAAGAATTATGTACGTGAAATACATAATAAGGATTTTCATTACCGTCAAAAAATAAATCTCCATGCCCGGATCCGTTTTCACCGAAAATGGATCGGTGGATAATTGGATTTCCCTCATATTTAGTCCATCTACCTCTGATATCTGTGGTTGTTGCATAGCCCACTGCATAGTCCGGACTTTCAAAATGATTGGCAGAATACAGCATGTAATATATGCCATCCTTTTTGAATACGGTAGGTCCTTCTATCACGTCTGCTGATGGTGTTGCTGAGGTTTTTTCCCATGATTGGGTCCGGCCGAAACACTGTTTTAAAGTTGATGGAATAATTTTTTTGGTTGCCATGTTGAATTCCGCAACCCAGATGTTATTCCCATTCTGAAATCTGACATGAAATAAATAATACTTCCCGTCATCATCTTTAAAAAGAAAGGGATCAATATTTTTTGCTGAAGGATCGATAGGTTCGACCACATTTTGTTCGTATTTACCGTTGATTTTACTGCTGGAGGCAATGGCAAGTTGTTCATTGGCAGTATATATCAAATGATAAGCATTTCCGTCTTTAAAAAACTGAGGAGCCCAAAACCATTTATCTCCATAGACACTTTCCCCTTTTTTTAAAATCATTCCGGTCGAATAGAAACCTGATAATCTCCAAAATATCAAGTCTTTGGATTCATACATGTAAAATCCGTTATCACTGTTTGTGCCGGAAATATAGAAGGTGTTGTTTTCATAGAAGATAGTCGGATCAGCTAAGGTTAATTCCTGGGTTAGAGCTACTGATGCTATTAAGAACATGCCGACAGACCCAATAAATTTTCGCCAATTCAGTTTAATTTTTTTTACAACCATTCTAATACACCATTTTCTCACGAAATTATTCTCCTTTCGTTACAATATTTTTCTGACAATAGTTTCACCATTATCAAGTGACACACATAATACACCACCGTTTTTAGTAGGCAGGTGGGTTTGATAAGTTAAACCAATGTTTTTCTTCCAGTCAATTAATTTTCCCGTAAAAGAATATAGAGAAACCAGTTCAATATTAACAGGACTGCGCAAATATAAAGTATTATTTTTTATTAAAGTGGTAATTTTTGGTCTATTTTGTTGTAAAACAGCCGTTTTTTGCTCACCAAGCACAAATTCTAGCCATGACCATGACTGGTCGCTGAGGGCATCAGCAATTCCCTCGACAGTTCTGGTGTATTGTTCTTTGTTGACAACTTCAAATGCAATTGCCATTCTATTGTTGGTTGGAGTGGATGTTTTACCCATCAAACTCCATGGAATCGCAGCTTCAATATTGTAATAACTGGATCGAATATCAATGGCATAAAGAATATTGGAAGTATTGGTTTCTGTAACCCATTTGCCGTTTTCTCCTTTTTGAAACTTAACAGTGCCGTTTGTGTCAAAGAAAAAAGAATACATCCCCTGTTGAGGAGATATGCCTGAAACATCTTCAACGTCAATCATAAAACGCACACCATCATTATCAACTCCTGAATTGATAATATTTCTGTCTATTACCCGAGATGTAACATACAGATATTGATCGTCGTAGAGAAAATCGACCATGGTTCTGGTATTTGAAACTACACCAAAATGAAGTTGTGCCATATTGGGTGATGTCCATTTTTCTTCTGATGTCTTTTTTCCATCTACCGTAATGCTGCCGTAATCTGCCCTTGCTTGCCGGATAGGATAACCTTTCATCATGATAACATCATTTTGTCCATTGGGTGGTCCTATTGAAGCCACTGCGACCACAATGCCGGTATCTATCACCGCTACAGAATTCCAAATGGCATGTTTGTCATTGCTTAAAGCAAATGGAGCACTTTGAGCTTTAAAGTTACGCGCTCTTGAATCTCCTACTAATACATGCATGTCGAAGTATTGAAGATCATTAGAGATTCTGTTTTCGTTGGTTTGAAAAGATGCTACCGTCTCTCCCCAAGGTAGCCGACGGATATAGGGTGCAGCAGATACAATGTTGGAGGCAGGTGTTTTTTCGAAAATCATTGCCCTGTTTGAGCTTGTGGCATCCACGTATCCTTTGGTCCAATTGTCAGCTAATTTGTTTCTTACAGTTGTGGCGGCAAAGTTACCACGTCCCGGCCATCCGTTATCTTCGATGATTACGACAATTTCTGCTTCGTTGCTTCCTTCTGCCGGTAGTAAAACCGGTACAGGCATGCCATCCCGTGCCCCTTGACGGTATGATACAGTGACGGGTAGACTCCATGTTAGTCCCTTGTCGAAAGAACGGCACATGGAAATGTTTTGGTCATTATTGGTAGTAAAATCGTTTTCATTGGCGAAATAACATTGTACTTCGCCTGAAGGCAATTCAAGAAATGCGGGTTCCCAACAACCATCAGTAAAAACATGCTGAGCCTCATAAACAAAAATCGGAGCACTCCATGAGTCTCCGTTGTCTGTACTTCTGACAACCCAGATTCCAAAGCGGCGCTCGGTCGAGTAGGGTGTATGTGGACGGGCATTGATACCGACCAATAAGGTTCCGTCTTCCAACTGAATGACCTCTGCATTGGCGTAAGCTATTTTTTCCGGAGGAGATGCAATTTTACGTGGTGGTTCCCATGTTGAACCCATATTATTGCTAAAGCTAATGCTTGTTCCGCCTAAAGCTTCTGCAACAGCCATAAGTCGTCCGTCTTGTAATTGTATCATCCTGGCATAGTTGCCGGGCTGGAAGACTTCAGTATAACTTCCTTTGTCCCAAAATATACGGGATCCTGTATAAGGTCTTTTACGTTGACCAAAAGTTATTGTTGCAATAAGTAACAAGAAGAGTAATAGTTGAATGTGTCTTAATTTTATTGATTTCATTGATATATGATTTTAATTTTCACTGTTCCGATGGCTTGAATATCACTATTTCCTGCTAAAAATGATACGATTTTATAGGTAACATTATGTGTGAAATCAACAGCTGTAACTGTAGAAATTTGCTCCACATCATTTATATAGATTTTATCCGTAGCAGCATAAGTTTTAAACTCAGGAATAACATGACTTACATCTGTTCCATTTGGCAGCGTTATTTCTAACTCGAAACTACTGTAGTCAAATTCAGTACGTTTTAACTTTCCGTTTACACCGAGCATTTTGAATGATTCAAATTCAGGATAATATAAAGTATGAAGGGTGTAAGGGCGTACAGTCCCAAAATGGGATTTTACATCAATATTGACGGTTGATGATAAATCATATTTTTTGGTACTTTCAAAAGCATTTCCATTGATGAAAAATTGTGTAGAATCCGATTGCACATAGAATTTCAATCTTTGAGACAAAGCGATGGACGGAGTAAGGTTATTATACCTGACTTTTCTGGGTAATCGCATAATCCAATTGTCATTTGCTAATCTCTCCGCAAAAACTTCATCATACAATATTTGAGGACACGACAGTCTGTCAATTTCAGTTTGATCATCAATTACTGTAATGACGACAGCACAGGTGTCAAATTGTAAATTGACAGCCGCATCGCCATAAGTAGATGCAATACAAACAACCTTGTAAGTACCTGGTGTGGCATAAGAATATGTAAATACATTTTTATCCACTACAAATCCGGTATTGCTTTCTTTTCGTAAATCATAATTATGCATGTCATCTCCTGTGAAAATTACCACTTGATCTGCTTCTCCTGTAAATACTATTTGCAAAGACTCATTGATGTTTAATTTGTCTTTGTTGATTTCAATGGTCGCCTTAGGATTTTTGATAACGTCTTGCTCACAGGAAATATTTACAGTCATCATCATGATTGTTATGATGATGATTTTAGATGATATGATATGTTTGTTCTTCATATGCTTTAAAAATTAATTGAGTCTGATTTTGATTAATAACCCGGATTTTGTACGACGATGCCGTTGGATATGTCTATTTCGCTTTGTGGAATCGGAAATAATTCATTAATTCCTTTTCTGAAATAATATCCACGTTTATTGGCACGCTTAGCACCATAAATTTTAATGACTTCAGCAGCTCTGCCTTGGCGGACCAAATCAAAAAATCTATCCCATTCGTAACAGAGTTCAATGCGGCGTTCTTTCCAAATTTGATCACGCATATATCCGTATCCGCCACCCACATATAGATTGGAACTATTATCTATCTTATTGGCTTGTGATTTTAAGAAATTAAGTTTGATCAAAGCCAAGTCTCCTTTTCCGCACTCATTTAGTGCTTCGGCATACATCAAAATTACTTCTGCATATCGTATCAATCTCCTATTTTTCCCGTTATCACCGCCATATTGTGGTCTGTCTTTTATAGGTGTGTACCATTTCAAAGAAAAATGCCTGCCGGGACCGGTTTGGGCAATTTCGCCATCAGGAGCATATTGTTGGTGTCCAATCATAAAACTACGTCTTGCATCGGATGAAAATATTTCCTGGATAATTGCATCAGTTGACCAGATTTGAGGAGAGGTCGAATAATGATTGGTATAGATAGGTGTGCCCTCATTTTCATCACCACCCGAACCATCGGCAGACTCTTTGAAAACTACTTCAAATACAGAACCTTTGCAGAATTCACCTATTTGAAAGAACTGTTCGACATAGCTGATGCTGTTGCCGTAATAGTCTTTGTATTCAATTGAATATGCATTGTGCAGAGGATTTAAGAGCGTATTATCAGTTTCGTAAGGATCGGAAGGTTGTATTTCTTCCTGAGGTTGGAACCATAATCGTTTACGTAGTGCTTCCCAAGTCTCTACAGTATTGTCAAATTTTAATATTTCACCAAAGGTCAAGGGTGTACCATCAACAAAAAACTCACCTAAACGAACAATTTCCTCCCATTTCTCCGATTTTTCTCCGGGTATAGCCTGATACATCAAGACTTTCATCAACAATGCCACCGCAGCTCCTTCATCTGCCTTCCCGGCGTCATTTCCAACATACCGAGCCGGCAGCATAATGGCTGCTTCTCGCAAATCTTTTTCAATATAAGCATATACTTCTTCTGCTGTGCTTCGGGGTATCACTAAATTATCAACAGTTTCTGTCTCCTGACGAATGGGCACACCTCCATAGGTTTTTACGAGATTAAAATAATACAATGCCCGTAAAAATTTAGCTTGCCCCAAAATTTCTCTTATTTCCCTGTAAGAATTGTAGTCGTAAATGGATAATTTAACTCTGTTTACATTGGCTATGACCTGGTTGGCACGATGTATTCCTTTGTAATTGATATCGTATCTGTTACGTATCCATTCATTTGACGTGTTAAAACGAAAGTGAACCAATTGTCCCATCTGACTGCCGAGTCCTTCGTCACCACCCCACACATCGTCTGCACAAGCTTCTCCAAACCGCCATTCACACTCATTGAATAAGTCCATTTGCAAAACATCATAGCTCGCATTTAAAGCAGCCTGTAATTTATATTTGGTATCAAAAAAATTCTCATCGGTTGAATTTCCAAGAACCTCTTTGGTTAAGAAATCATCACATCCGCCCAGCGATACCAAAAGCCCTATCAATAGTATCCATATAAAGTTTAGTCGATTGTTGTTCATAATAATTAATATTTAAAATACCATTTTTAAACCTATTGTAAATGTCCGTGCTTGCGGATAATTCCCATGATCTACTCCCATGTTAAGGTTGTTACTCTCTGTTCCGGCAACCTTGCCCACCTCCGGATCAAATCCGTTATATGCTGTAAATGTGAGGAGGTTATATGCGCTTGCGAATAATGAAAGGTCGGTTAACCACAATTGCGAACTTACCTGTTTTGAAAAATTGTACATCAGGCGTAATTCTTGTAAACGTACATACGATCCGTCTTTTACAAAGAAGTCAGAGGATCTGAAGTTGCGCGGTATGTCAGAAGGGTCTAAATCAGGAATAGTGGCATCTAAATTCAACGGAAAGAAAGCCCTGTCATCCCGAAGTTGTCCCGACCAATGTTTGTCCCTGATATCGGCGTACACATTACCGGCAGCTGCATTATTCAAATAATAATCCATCACATTGAAAATTTTATTGCCGGTTTGTCCTTGAAAAAATAAATTCAAATCAAAATTGGCATAACTGAAAGAAAGAGGTATTCCGAATACAAAATTGGGAAGGGAGGAGCCTAAGAAAGTACGATCTTCAGCTGTTATCCTGCCATCACCATTTAAGTCAACAAATTTAAAATCTCCCGGACGGGTTGTTTGCTCGAAATCATTTTTTCCAAAATCGTATTGGGCGCTTTCTTTAACTTCTTCAAAAGTTTTAAATATGCCGTCGGTCACATATCCGAAGAAACTTCCTATTGGTTTTCCTACAGCTGTTTTAGTTGTAAAATCGAGTACGCTTGGTTCGTTTAACCAGCCACCATAGACAGGCTCGTTGCCTGTGCCCAAACTTACAACCTTGTTTTGTATGTATGAAACATTGAAGCCCACATCAAATTTAAACTTTCCTACATTTCCTTTTTGATTTACAATAAATTCAATACCGCGATTACTCACCGATCCGGCATTGGTCATAGGAGCATCATTCAGTCCGGAAGATAAAGTAACAGGAACACGCAACAACATATCGCTTGTCAATTTATCAAAAAGCTCAATGCCTAATGTCAAACTGTTTTTAAATAATCCCAAGTCCAAACCTATGTTATAGGTTTCTGTTTTCTCCCATCGGATGTTTGGGTTACCGATGCTTGTGGCAATAATGCCGGGGTATAAAATATGATTACCTATGCCATAAGGGTAATTATATTGTGTGTTCAAAATTGTGTAACGTGACATTTCATCAATTCTGTTATTACCTAATTTCCCCCATCCAATACGTAGTTTCCCTAAAGTTAGCCAATCAATGTCTTGCATAAAAGCCTCAGATGAAAATTTCCATCCTGCTGAGACTGATGGGAAATATCCCCACCTTTCTTTCTTGGCAAACACGGATGATGCATCGGCACGAAAATTTACCTGAAACAAATATCTGTCAAGTAAATTGTAATTGACCCTTCCAATGAATCCCAAAGCAGTCCATTCTCTATCAAGTCCACGTGTTTTGTCTCCTGTGTATGCACTGGATAAATACCACATTTCAGGTGAGTTACCGGCAGTTCCTTTGCGAATAGATTCTTGATAGCTGTATTTATAACCTTCGATTATTTGACCTCCTAATATTGAAATATCATGTAGGGAGTTTTGCCAATTAAATGTTAGAAGATTATTAATTTCCCACTTGTTGGCCAAATTTTGACGTCTGAAAACTGATGATAAATCATAAGGCATTTGAAAATCTTCATCTAATTTGTTAACCTCAGAAAAATCATATAAAGTTTCGGGAGTTAAATAATCCGATATTTTGAATTGGTAATTCAATGATTTTAAAATTTGTGCATCCAGTCTGAAATTAAGATCAATACGATGTCGTTCCATTCGGTTATGATTTCTGTTTAACATAGCAATAGGGTGACCTTCACTATAATATCCTTTTGAATCGTAGGTGTAAACCATAGGACTTTGAAATAATGCACGTTTTAATATTCCATTTTGTCCTCCGGGTACAATTTTCCGATTCTCATTGGTGTACATGATATTGGTTGATAAATTCAACCGGTTTGTTAACTGATTGTTTAAATTCAGACGGATGTTGAACCGATTATATCCTGAAGTTTTTACAATACCTTCTTCATCATAATAGCTGCTGCTTGCAAAAAACTTATTTTGTTTGTTTCCTCCAGATAATGTCAGGTTATACTGTTGTTTAACTCCTGTTTGTGAAATAGCGTCCCACCAATTTGCAGGAGAGTTTGTACGAATGGTGTCTATCCTGTGAAATTTACTTTGGTCGTAAATCAGTTCATCTGTAACCGGATCTTTTGAATAATAGAGCTGTCCATCAACCGAAAAATTAGGTAAGCCATTGATGTAATCGAGCATTAATGCATATTGCTCAATATCCATCACGGAAATTTTTTTCCAGGGGTTGGATATGCCGACAAAACTGTCAAAAGCTATTTGTGTTTTGCTTTCAGTGCCACTTTTAGTGGTAACTAAGACTACTCCATTTGCACCTCTTGAGCCATAAACAGCACTTGAAGCAGCGTCTTTTAATATTTCGATATTGGCAATATCATTCGGATTCAGGTGGTCTATCCGGTCAACAATAAATCCATCAATCACAAAAAGTGGATTAGCGTCATTGATGGTGCCGGTTCCTCTTACCTTAATGGTGATTTGTTCACCGGGTGCTCCTGAGTTTTGAATGATGTTTACTCCGGCAGCTTTCCCTTGTAAGGCTTGTAGTGCTGATGCAACAGGGATATTATTAATGTCTTTCCCGGACACAGAAGAAATTGAACCCGTAATATCGCTTTTCTTCTGTACACCGTATCCAATCACAATGATTTCATCTAAGTGTTCGCTTCTTTCACTTAGATAGATGGTTAATTGCGTTTGATTATTGACATTGACTTCTTTTTTGCCATAACCCATATAGCTGACCTCTAATATTGCGTTGGGCGACACGGGTATTGTGAAATCTCCGTGCATACCGGTCATGCTCCCATTTGTTGTTCCTTTTTCCAGTATAGAAACTCCGATTAAAGGTTCATTGTTGATGCTGTCTAATACCAAACCGGAAACAGATATTTTCCCTTGAGCATTCAGCAATAAGCTACAAAGGATGAGCATGAGGGAAGTGAAAAGTTTATGTTTTAAATTATCATGTTTTGTCATGGGATAGAAGAATTTTAATCAGACAAAAGTTTGAGATAGATAGTTATGTTATAAAAGGGCAGTTTGGGGATGATACCTGAAACTGCCCCTTAAATAAGTACAAAATCCTATGTGTTGTTAGTTTATAATAAGATTTTTTGCAAATGAGCCTTCGGTACTGGTAATTACCACCATATACATGCCCTTTGCTAAAGAAGAAACATCAATAGAGTTAGATGTTATTTGTGAATTGTATTGAACCAATGATCCTGCTAAGTTATATATTTTAACACTGATGGGTGTTCCATTAACTGTAAAATTAAATTTATCGGTCGTAGGATTAGGATACACTTTAAGTGTTTTCTCAGCATGGTTGACAGGTAATCCGGCAGCAATTTCAGCACGTGTTCTGAATTCTATATCCAGATTATCAGCATCTTTTTCAGGGTCATATCCTTCTTTGCGGTAATGATAAGCATAAAGTGGTTTCTTTGCGTCATTAGTAGTAAAAATCAAGTTGCCGCCTAAATTACGTAAAGTGTGAATTTGGTCACCATCGGGATTAAGATCAGTTACGCGTACGGGGAATTGTTCTTTGTTGTCAATTCTGAAAAGCTTTTGCTTGTATTCAATAGGATCACCGGCTTCATTCCACCAATATAAACTTCCGGATACCACTGTGAGTTCCTTAACCCAGTTGCTTTTTGCTCCTGGTGCCATATCCGATTGTAAGTAAATCTTTTCTCCATCGGTATAATGTAACTCTCCACCGAGATTAGAAGGTTTCGCTGCATCAAATCCGGTAGCTGCACAGAACATATACACACCGTCAAACTCAACTCCCGGATCAGGATAACTATGGAAGTCATTTGTGGGTTCATTTTTGTTGATGTCGAAGATGGTAAAGTCTCCTTTATCCAAATTAGTGGCTGCCAATTCACAGCCCGTTTCCAAGGTGAACCCACGGAAATATACTTTTCCTTTATAGGGGAAAGCACCTGCATCAGAAGCTCCTCCGCCACGCGGAAATCCAGTCTCATTAAAAGTTGGATTAGAGTCGAAAATTTCATAAGTTCCATCTTCGGTTCCGTCGCTTGCCCAGGGTTCGTTGCTACTTTCAATTGAGAAAGCTTTGAGGAATAATTTTTCATTGTAAAAATTAATCATTTGATCGATGGCAGAGTTTGCTGTTCCTGTAGCGATTGTTTCAGTGTTAATGTCTTTTACGAATTTTGTGCCTTCAGCAGTTCCGTCTGTTACCCACAGTTCTTCACCTACAGTACCTTCTTTATTGTCTGCTTTAAAGAACACCCTGCGTCCGACACGGCAATAAGGACTTAGCCAACTGGTATTGTCTTGTCCTGGGAATTTGGTGTCGCATTCATAGATTAATTTGGTACCTTCTTCTGTGCCATCACTTACCCACAGCCACCATTGCTTGCCACGTTCACTGTAGATTTCACTATCGAAATCAACAGCTCCAAAGATAAATTGAGTTTCATTTACTTGAGTGAATCCGCGGGGATCGGAGGACCCTAATTCATGAATATCTTTTACCATAAAGGTACCGGCTTCCGTACCATCCGATATCCATAATTCCATTCCATTTTCTCCGTTATCGGCGGCAAAGACTACCTTGTCGTTAAATCTTGCCATCCAGTTAACATTGGAACTCCCGGAACCGGGATTAATGTCTTTAACTAATTTTGTTCCTGCGGGAGTTCCGTTCGTTACCCACAATTCTTCTCCATGTGTGTCATCTGTTGCAGAAAAGAAAGCTTTGTAGCCTTTGGTTTTTTCACCTGCAACTACTAAGTTTTTGTACTGTGTAGCTTTGCGAGTGTTGTCAATTACGGCTTTTACACCTTCTGGTAAAAGACTGACCATGCCTTCGGGCAATGTCTGGGCTGTTAAACCGGCTATACCGACAGCCGCAATCAATAATAATAAGTTAATTTTTCTCATGATACATGTGTGTTAAATTAATAATTAATAAAAACAGGTTTTGTGAAAAAATCTTGCAAAGATTGATTCTACAAAAATATGTCTTCACAAATATATGATATTTAGTCAATAATATTCTTGTACAAAAAATATTAATATTTGTATTTTTGTATTTTTTGATAGTATAAAATGGATGAAATACACAAGCATAAGAGTTAATACAATGAAAACAATTTATATTTGCAAAAATAGATGTTCATGTTTTTTAATTAAAGTTTTATCATGGCTAATTACTGTAGTAATTTAAAAATTATATTCAGTCTTTTTTGTTTTATTTTTTGTGCACTTAAAATTAGTGGTGAGCAATCTAATTTTTCTTTTGAATATATAACCAATGATAATGGCTTAACTCATAATACGGTATATGATATATGTCAAGATGATAAAGGTTTTATTTGGTTTGCAACTGAGGTTGGTTTAAACAGGTTCGACGGGAAAAATATAAAACAATACAGGCATAATCCTTTGAATCTTCAAACCTTGCCATCATATACAGTCACCAGTTTAGTTTATACATCTGATAATATCCTTTTTGTTGGTACAACCAATGGACTTGCAATTTACAATGCTGAGACGGATAATTTCACTCATTTAGTACATGCAGGGAAATCTCTTGGACATATTTCTCTTATGAGGGAAGGTTTTGACAGTGAACTTTTAATTACCACAGAAAATAATGGTGCTTTTATTTATAATTATAACAAGCATACTCTTTCAAGATTTCAAACAGAAGATCAGCTACATGGTATTATTCATGATGATTCTGCTTTTTATTGGGCGTTTTCAAGAAGTAATCTTTATAAGTTTAATAGGAAACTTGAACAAATTGCTATTTATCCGTTTACTCCTCCGCAAACTTTTGCTTCTGCCATTTCATATATTTGGTTCGATGAAAACAAAAAACTTTGGTTAGGAACATTTGAAAACGGTGTGTATTTGTTCGATGAAAACAGTCATCAATTTAATCAACTTCCTGTTTGTCAACATGCAAAAATATATTATATACGTACCATAGCAAGTGGTAATAATCCCGACGAATATTGGATTGGGGCAGAGAGTGGTTTGTATATTGTCAATATTGAAACCAATACTTTCAAACACTTCACACAGTCTTTCGACAAACAAAGCAGAACAATTAATGATAATGCAATATATAAAATTTTCCATTTGAAAGATGGAATTCATTTTCTTGGAACTTATTTCGGAGGAGTGAATATCGTAAAAACTCAAAGCATTGGATTTAATGCTTTATTGCCGGGCAATCATCCAAATGATTTGCAAGGCAAAGCTATAAGTGTTATTTCAAAAGTCAATGATGGTAATTTATGGATAGCAACTGAAGATGCAGGAATTGCTATTTATAATCCGGAAAAACTTTCTTTTAAGCATTTAAAATTTGATTCACAAAATAGTCAAACTATTTCTTCCAATAATGTGCATGCATTATTAATGGATGGTAATACTTGTTGGGCAGGGCATTTTATGGGAGGGATTTCGAAAATTGACATTAAAACCGGTAAAGCAAGGCGATTTATTCAAAATCCGGATAAACCTAATAGCTTGAGTGATAATTTTGTTTTTGCACTTCATTTTCTTTCTCCGGATACCATTTTAGTCGGCGCACCTTCAGGTGTTGACATATTAAACACACAAACCGAGTCTTTTTCAAAATTCAGGGAGAATGAATTTGCCGGCAGTTTTGTATATGATATTTTTACGGCACCCAACGGGAAAATATGGTTTTGTACATACGACAACGGCATTTTTGTGTTGGATAAATCCAAAATCGGATTGATGACTCATTATAAGGAGTCTGATGATTCCGGTTTGACAAGTAATTCGATCATAAGCTATTGTATTGATTCAGCAAAACAAATTTGGATTGGGACAAGAAACGGGGGACTGATGAAATTTAATTCAGAAAAAGAGTGTTTTATACCTTGTAAGCCAAGCATGCTGAATGATAATATAGTTTATGGTATTGTTGAAGATGATGACGGTTTCTTTTGGATCAGTACAAATAAGGGTATCAGTAGATTGAATTTTAGAGATTCTACATCTATACATTTCAATGTAAAGCATGGTATTGCCGGCAATCAATATAATTATAAATCTTATTATAAGGATGATAAGATTATCTATTTTGGGAGTGTGACCGGTTTAACATGGTTTAATCCCCGAACGATTGTGACACCACAAGTTCCACCTAAATTATATTTTTCAGATTTGCGGGTTTTCAATGAAGTTGTTCTTCCCGATTCAACCGGTATTCTCAAAAAACAGATTGATTTTACCGAACGCTTGAGGTTCCAACATAATCAAAATTCTTTCAGTCTTGATTTCGCATCTATCAATTATTCTTCAGCGGATATTGCTTATCAATATTATCTTGAAGGCTTAGAAGACAGTTGGTCACCTTTGGCTACTAAAAATCAAGCTAATTATACCAATATTGCTCCCGGTGAGTACCTTTTTCGTTTGAGGGCTGTCAATATGATCAATGGAGCATTGAGTGAAGAACGGGTTATACGAATTACAGTTGATCCCCCGTTTTGGGAAACATGGTATGCCTATCTTGTTTATGGTTTGATTTTGTTTGGAATCACTTTTTATTTTTATAGAACCTATAAAAATAGACAAAAGGAGCAAATGGCATTAGCTATTGAAAAAATTGAGAATGAAAATCTGAAATTGTTGCATCAACATAAAATGAATTTTTTTACCTACATTACACATGAGTTTAAAACCCCGCTCAGCATTATCACTGCCTCTGTAGAAATGCTTTCTAAGCAATCAGGGAAAAAAGATGATGAGGTCCATCAAACCATTACACGAAGTGCAAACAGGTTGTTGACATTAGTCAATCAATTGATGGAGTTTCGCAAAATTGAAACAGATCATGCTGTAATACATCAGACAAAGGGTAATATTGTTGATTTCGCCAATCAAATTACAGAGACATATAGACCACTGTTTGAAAAGAAAAATATAGTTCCGGAAATAAAGGTTAGTTATGTACAGGCAGAAATATTTTTTGATTTTGATAAATTGGAGCAAATTATTACCAACTTATTGACAAATGCTATAAAATATACGCCCCATAACGGAAAAATCAGGACTGTTTTTCAAGTGAATAACAATACAATTCAAATCTCTGTAAGAGATAGTGGAGCAGGCATTTCGAAGCGAAAAGCAGATAAAATTTTCGAGGTCTTCTATAGCGAAGGTTTTTCGGATGATATTGTTGAAAGCAGCGGTATAGGTTTGGCATTAACAGCAAGTTTGGTGAAATTGCTGGGTGGGGAAATAACTGTAGATAGCCAACCGGGGAAAGGGTCTGAGTTTAAAGTAACCCTGCCTCATAAAAGTAATGCCGGTATCTCAGTTGTCGAAACTAATCCGTTAGAGGGTGATCAAACAATGCATGAATCTGTTTTGAATGTAGCACATGAATCCGATATCTTGATTTTAGAGGAAGAACCTTCTGCCAAAGAATACACTTTGGTGATTGCTGAAGACAATAAAGACTTGTTGTTGTTGCTTCAGAAACATTTTAAAGATAAATTTCATGTGAAGTGTTTTGAGAATGGCAAAGAAACTTGGGATTATATCAATTTAAAGATACCTGATATACTCATTACGGACATTATGATGCCGGTGATGAGCGGGATAGAATTATGCCGAAAAATCAAAACTGACATTGATTTATGTCATATTTCAGTAATCATGTTGACTGCCAAAGATACGAAGGAAGCAAAATTAGAGGGCTTAACCGTTGGTGCAGATGCTTATGTAACCAAACCATTTCTTTTAGCCGAATTGGAACTCAGGCTAAATAATATCTTGAATAATCACAAAGCACTCAAAGTTCGATTGAAGGACATAGCCCGTTTTGAAGGCTTGGATTTGCCTCAAACGAATCAAGAGCAAGCTTTCATTGAAAAATTATTGGCAATTGTTCAAGACAATATCGAAAATGAAAACTTGGATGTTCAATTTATTACAGATATTTTACATATCAGTAGGTCTAATCTTCATAATAAGGTAAAATCGCTCATCAATATGAATACGTCTGAATTTATCAATATGGTGAAAATTAACAAGGCAAAAGAATTAATCAGTCAAAGTCCCGATTACACATTTATGGAGATAGCATATAAAGTAGGTTATAAAGATTCGGCTTATTTTACCAGGGTTTTTAAAAAGCATACCGGACAAACCCCTAAGGCATATAAATCAAGTGTTTTCTCAAAATAAAACCTGTAGAATCCGAAACTTAAAATTCAGATCAGCAGGTATTCATTTTTTTATCATCAATCTAAATCAATCAATTCGGAGAGCATCATAGCGGTAATTCCCCGGATTACCGTACTATCTATGTCGAAATAGGGAGCTTGGGTTAATTTTTTACCATCGAAAGTTTTAAATGCCTTGGTTTTGATGTTGGAAATCACTATGTAACCTTATATTTTTTAATCTGGTAAAACAGCTTTGTAAACATTTCCCGGCAAGCATTTCACCAAGCCCTTAAATTCCATTTGAAGCAACAAAGCGGTCAATTTGCTGTAGGGTATGGCAGAAAGTATCGATAATTCATTCACGTGAATGCTTTCAGGGTGTTTCCTGATTACCGTAAAAATCTGCATTTCTTCATCACTCAATGTGGTAAAAAGTTCGGTTTGAACGATATTTTTCTTAGGTGTAAGCGCATCATCCCATCCCATCAATTGAATGAAGTCATCTGCTGAATGAATTAAAGCAGCTCGATTGTGTTGGATGAGGTTGTTACATCCTTTCGACCATTCATCATGTATCCTCCCGGGGAAAGCAAATACATCGCGGTTGTAATCATTCGCTAACCCTGCCGTGATTAATGCGCCGCCTTTAATGCCTGACTCAACCACAACTACAGCATCCGAAAGTCCGGCAATGATACGGTTACGTTGCACAAAATTTGGCCGGTCGGGATTAGTTTTGCTTAAGTATTCAGTTACCAATCCGCCCTTTTCGAGCATGCGAACGGCAATAGATCGATGGGTGGGCGGGTAGATTATGTCAAGTCCGTGTGCGATGACACCGAGTGTCGGGATGTGGTTATTGAGAGCTGCTTTGTGTGCACAAATATCAATTCCATAGGCTAATCCGCTAACGATTGCAAGGTTAGGGACAACAGCCAACGCATGAATAAATTGATTGCAAATCTCTTTCCCGTAAGCAGTTGCACGCCTTGTCCCAACAACACTTACAAATTTTCCGTCATTGAGATTCCGGGCTGTTTTGGTGAAAAGAAGCAAAGGTGCGTCCGGACATTCTTTAAGGCGAAAAGGATAGTTTTTATCGGCATAGTAAAGGTATTGAATATTATTTTTCATGATAAATTCAATCTCTTTTTCAGCCCTTAAAAGCGCCTCTTTGTGGTTAACAATTTCTTTAGCAAGAGAAGAACCGATACCGGGAACTTTGGATAATCCTTTTTGGGTTTCCTTGAAAACAGCTTCTTCACTACCGAGATATGCGATTAAATTTTTGGCTAAGTTATTTCCAATGCCATTAATCAGCGTGATGCCGATTCTAAATTTTAATTTTTCAAGATCCATAAACAAACAAATAAACAGGTTAAATCATATATGTTAGGTTTTAATTTTCTTTTTAAAAAAGGCAAAGATGCTCCAACCGGCAAGCACTCCAAAACTATTGCTGATCATGTCATAAATGTCGCCGTCCCTGTAATAAACCAACACGCCTTGAAGTGTTTCTGTAAACAATCCGATGAAAAGAGGGAATGACAAGCATATCAACAAGAATTTTCGGTTTGATTTATCCGATTTTTCATCACGGTAGTATTCATGCATCAGCACAACTGTTAGTCCGGCATACATGACAAAATGAATAATCTTGTCCGTGTGAGTGAACTTAGGATCGGGTTCAAGGGCTGGGATTTTAACAAAAGACAGCACCAGGATTAACGTGGTTATTAAAATGGTTTTCCAATATTTTGAGATAAAATGCATGGTAGAATGAAACAGGAATAAGAAATAACGAAAACAAACTGCAAGTTATTATGCTTGAAACTTAATACCTAAAACTGCTGCCCCCAGTAAACTCTCTGAGTAATGAAGTGGGAGGTATTTCCCGATCGGGGATGGAAGCAAAAAAGCCTAAAAATTTTATCAGGCGATATGCTTCGGCGTACTCATCGCAATATTTGGGCACTTCTGAAAGAACGGGTTCTGCATATTTTTTCAATACTGCCAATTCAAAAATCAATGCTGAGTTAAACATCACGTCGGCATCTTCCTGATATGGGAATATCCATTTGTCTTCCCCCCTTCTGATGCTTGGCCAGCGCGCAATAGTCTCTCGGGCTGAATAGTTTCTATAGCGATGGTCGCGGATAATTCTTCTCAACAATCTTGTGTCTGTGGTTGGAATCCAATTGTGGCTATCAATGGCAATGGTCGTTAAAGCCGAAACATATATTTTAAAAGTATTTTTTCTTGGAATCTTGGGTAGTAAAGAAGGGTTTAGGGCATGAATACCTTCAATGATAAGAATGGACTCTTTGGTAAGTTTGAGTTTTTTCCCCCTGTATTCTCTTTTTCCGGTTTCGAAATTAAAGACCGGTAAATCAATTTCTTCGTGATTGACTAATTGTCGAATCTGTTGATTGAAAAAATCCAAATCCAAGGCATGGAGATGTTCGTAATCATGTTCACCGTTTTCATCGACAGGTGTGTTTTCCCGGTCTACAAAATAATTATCCATGGACAGCATCACAGGTTTCAAGCCGCTTGCCATCAACTGCACGGATAATCTTTTGCTAAAAGTCGTTTTCCCTGAAGAAGAAGGCCCTGAGACCAAGATGACTTTTATGGAGGCATTTTTCTCAATCGTATCAGTAATACGAGCAATTTTTTTCTCATGTAAGGCTTCGGCGATTTTAATCAAATCGAATGCTTTTTTATTCCTGCAAGCTACGTTAAATTCTCCAATTGTACTGACATTGATAATTTTGTTCCAGCTTACATGTTCCTTGAATATATCGAATAGCTTGGGCATTTCTTCAAATTCTTCCAATTGAGATGGATTGTTTTTATTTGGGATACGCAACAATATACCGTCATAGTAAGGGATCAAATCGAAAAGGTGCAGTTTGTCAGTGGAGGGCAACAACACACCATTGTAATAATCAACATAATTATTGATTCTGAAGTATTTCATGTATGGGGTATTGATGGTCTCGAAAAGAGACATGCTCTCATATCCGTTATATTGTTTTGCAAAGATTTTTTTTGCTTCTGTGACCTGCTTTTCTTCTTCAATGATTTTTTCTCCAGCTTCAATGATTTTTTTCATTTCTGCTTTGATAAGCTCGATGTCCTTTTTTGATATTTTATGTCCTAAATGCTCAATACGGCAATAATATCCTTTCGAAATCGCATGTACAATGCTGAGTACAGCTTTCGGAAACAATTTTTTGGTGGCATAAGCCAACACCATACTTAGGGTACGCACATACACACGCATCCCGGAACTACAAGTGACATCAATGAATTCTATATCCTTGGGTTTGTATATCGGAAAATTCAAGCCCTCGGTTTTATAATTGACCCTGGCTGCCACAATGTCGTGTTTCAAACGAATATTCAATTGGGTTGCAATGTTAAGCAAGGTAGTTCCTATCCGGAAATCATGGTAAGAATTCGTATTTCTACAATAAATCGTGATATTTTTGCTCATGTTGTAAATGGTTGCAAGTGAATCATAAATTAGAAAAAACTTCCGTAAAATTAATATTAATAATTTGATAATAATTTGCGTTTTTACTTATTTAAAGTATTTTTGTGCCACTTTTCGGAATGTTTTGTCCAAAACAATTGTGTGATGGTTTTATGACTTTTTTAATTCCAAAACAGATTTATCAAATTAAATCAATCTCAGCATGAATTATTCTTTATTAGATTCCATGATGTTGATTGGTTCTCTTGGTCTCTTCCTTTTTGGAATGAAAACCATGAGTGAGGGTTTGCAGAAAGCTGCTTTATAAATTTTTCATCCAATGATGGATTATGTATTAATAATTGTAGGATTTGCTCTGCTGATAGCCGGAGCAAATTTTTTAGTTGATGGTTCGGCCGGTTTAGCAAAAAGATTGAAAGTATCGGATTTAATCATCGGCTTGACCATAGTTGCCTTTGGTACTTCGGCGCCTGAGTTGGTCGTCAACCTGGTGGCAGTAGGAAAACATGGCTCTACTGATATTGCTTTGACAAATATTATTGGCAGCAATATGGTCAATGTTTTTATCATATTGGGTATATCTGCTACTATTTATCCGATTTCCTCTCGAATAAGTTCCAGGAGATTCGATATACCTTTAAGTATTTTGGCTCCGGTCATGGTTTTATTACTAACTGTTGACGGTGTCCTTTCAAGGATTGATGGCCTGGTGCTGATGTTGTTTTTCTTGTTGTTTTTATATGTTACTGTAAGAAATGCTTTGAAGTTTCCTGAAAAAGAACAGATTGAAGATTTCAAACCCATGAAAATTTGGAAGTCGGTAGTACTTATTGTCGGCGGACTTGCATTACTGGTTGTCGGTGGGCGAATGATTGTACCTTCTGCAGTAAACATTGCGACAAAAATAGGAATCTCCGAAGCTGTCATTGGACTTACTATTGTTGCACTTGGAATATCCCTTCCCGAGCTGGCAACCTCAGTAGTAGCGGCGTATAAGAAGAACTCCGATATTGCCCTGGGAAATGTGATAGGTTCCAACATCTTTAATATTTTCTTCATTTTGTCTGTTAGTTCGATTATCAAGCCTTTACCGATCTATCCAAATATTGTCACTGATTTGCTTGTGACGATAATCGGCGGTGTATTGGTGCTTTTCTTTGTTTATTCCAACAAAGAAAGGAGCATCAAAAGATGGGGCGGAGTCTTATTCCTAGTGTTATATGCTATCTTTATCGGATTGCGCATTGCAACAATTTTATGATTAAATCCATCATTTGATTTTGTCCGTTTGAACTGATATGGTTTGACGTTAATGGACACTCTGTCTTTAACTGATTAAAAATAAAGCTATTAATATGGAACCTTTTGATGTGTATCCGGTGTTTGATGTTGAAATTGAAAAGGGAATAGGGTGTAGAACTTATGATAAACTGGGTATAGAATATCTTGATTTTTACGGTGGACATGCTGTTATATCAGTAGGTCATTCACATCCGTTTTTTGTTCAGAAATTAAAAAGTCAGGCTGAAAAACTTATCTTTTATTCCAATACGATTGTTAATAAATTTCAGCATGAATTGGCTGAAAAACTCGGGAAAATCTCAGGATACGAGGATTATGCACTTTTTTTGGTGAACTCCGGTGCGGAAGCCAATGAGAATGCTTTGAAATTAGCTTCTTTCCATAATGGAAGAAAAAAAGTAATTTCATTCAAAAAGAGTTTTCACGGACGCACTTCAATAGCGGCAAGAGTTACTGATAATCCCAAAATAATTGCTCCTATCAATGAAGGTTTGGAAGTTGAGTTTTTTGATCTCAACGATATTGATAGAGTAAGAAATTCTTTAGATAAAAGAGATGTTTGTGCCGTAATCATCGAGGGAATTCAGGGTATTGGCGGCATTCAAATACCTGATGCCCATTTCCTGAATCAATTGAGCGATGCTTGTAAAGCCACGGGAACTGTTTTGATTCTTGATGAAATACAGTCGGGTTACGGCAGAAGTGGAAAGTTCTTTGCCCATCAGCATGCCGGTATCCGCCCTGATTTAATCACTACCGCCAAAGGTATGGGAAACGGTTATCCCATAGGCGGTGTGTTAATTAGTCCTATATTTAAACCTTCGCACGGTCTCTTAGGGACTACATTCGGGGGTAACCACCTAGCTTGTGTTGCAGCAATTGCAGTGTTGGATATCATGAAAGCGGAAAGTCTTGTTCAGAATGCTCAGAAAGTTGGTAAATTTTTAGTGTCTGAACTGAAACAAATTCCCCAGATCAAAGCAGTGCGTGGTTTGGGATTGATGATAGGATTAGAATTTGAAGAACCGATAAAAGATATCAGAAGTCGTTTGCTCTTTGAACAAAAAATATTTACCGGTGTTTCGGGAACAAACATCATCAGATTGTTACCTCCGCTTTCCCTCCCCATGGGAGATGCCAAATTATTTATAGAAAAATTGAAATTAGTTCTGCAACATGAACCTGCAGACGTCAGCAATGCATTTTGAAATGGGATTGAACTGATACCCCAAAGCGTCCTTTATTTTTTGAGATGAATAATAGGAGCGATTAGTAGCTGAAACACCCATACTCCTGTCTAAGAGGGGGGTGTATTTGAAAATTTTTCCGGAAATTTCAGAAAAGAAGCCGATTACTGTGATCAGTCTGCGTCCTACCTTAATAAACGGTTTAGGTTTTTTAAACCCTGTTGCCATCCAATTTAATATTTCCTGGTTGGAGTTGTTTTCGCCGACAAGAATAAATCTTTCTGAATGAATGTTACTGTCCATCAGCAAAATCATGGCTTTGACCACATCTTGTACATCCACATAACCGGATCCGCCTAAGGTGTAAAACATCATTCCTCTTTTTACCTGGTGAAAAAGTAGCGTGCTGCTGGATTTAGCTCCTGAAACACCCAAGATGACACCCGGATTGACTATAATAGCTTTTAAACCTTTTTCTATTCCTTTCCAGATTTCTTGTTCTGCTGCGTGTTTGCTAGCCGCATAAGGTGTTTTGTGTGTTGAGCTTTGGAAAGGTGTTTCTTCGTTAATCATTTCTCCTTTGTGACTGAAACCGCAAGCCGCAATTGAGCTTACATAGCAAAATTTTTTCACTTTGTACGCTAAAGCCAGTTCAACCACGTTTCGGGTGCCGGATACATTTACATCGTCAATGTTTTCACCTTGCCCTCCTAAAGAAACCACCGCCGCACAATGATAAATTTGGTCTATTCCAGACATGGCTTTTTGCAAAGAATCGTAATCATTCACATCTGCAATCCTCCAAACAATTTTTTTTAAGTATTCATCGGGGGTCTTTGTGTAAAACTTAAACACGGTATGAATGGTGTTCATGTTGCTTGATGCCCTTTTAATGGCAACAATTTTTTCATATTGTTGCAATAAATGCCAGAGAAGATGTCCGCCTACTAATCCTGTTGCTCCTGTAACTAATATCATTGTTGAAAAATTTGTGCAAATATACAGAAAATAACGTATTTTTGTACATTTAATTTAAAAAGGTGTAGCGGATGTTCGGTATTTATGATGTTTTGACTTTTCAAGTTAATCCTCAGTACGGGGAGGCTGTTCCCTACATCCAAAATTCTTTAGATGGCTTACGATCCTCGCCCGTCAGCTTTCAGGGAGATTTGTTTCCGCAACTGCCTCACATGCAAAATTGGATATTCGGAGTTATCTTGTTTTTGTTTATACTTTTTGTCTTTTCCGTTAATAGGTCTTATGGATGGATAATGGATTCAGTACAAAATATTGCCAAAGTTAAAATCCGTAAAAGCATGTTCAGCCAAACAACTACGGAAGGGTACCAGTCGCGTTTCTTTTTAATTATTTTTGCTGTGGGCGTTTTGAGCCTGTATGTATATCTCGGCTTTTATCAGGAAACACAACTCAGCTTTTCAATCTATTCCTTGCTGTTTTTGTGCAGCTTAATCTTTCTGATTGTCAAAAATTTTCTTATGCACATTGTAGCCTACACTTTCTCAAAAGAGGCATCGTTTAAATCGGGGGCTGAGTTTTACACCAATACCCTATTCTTTCTTAGTCTGTTGATTGCTCCTTTGTTGATATTGAAAATATATTTCTATCATGGAAATTTTTCAGATTTATTTGACACCTTAGCATTAATATTCGTGGTTTTATCAGCTATATTCCTGGTAATTAAACTTTTTCAGCTTTTTTATAAAAAAATATTAGATTCTATTCACATATTGTTGTATCTTTGCACTCTCGAAATTTTGCCCTATGTAGGGCTGTTTCAAGTCTATAAATGGATAATAAAAGGTTTTTAAACTTTAATTTGTTAAGTGTTGAGAATCAGAAAGATATTGGTGTCCCAGCCCCGACCCAACAGTGAAAAATCTCCCTATTTTGAAATAAGCGAGAAACATAATGTTAAGATTGATTTTTATCAACTTATTAAAGTTGAGCCGTTAAATGCAAGAGAATTTCGGGCACAGCGAATCAAAATTTTGGATTTTTCGGCCATTATTTTCAATGCAAAACAAGGTATTGATCATTTCTTTCGTATGTGTGAAGAGATGAGAATTACCATACCGCAGGAAATGAAGTATTTTTGTATTTCTGAGTCGGTAGCTGTTTATTTACAACATTACATTCAGTATCGGAAACGCAAGGTTTTCTTCGGTTCGAGTGGGAAAATGCCCGAGTTTGTAGCGGTTTTGAACAAGCACGCGGATGAAAAATTCCTGTTTGTGACACCTGAAGTGCTGAATGAAGATGTTGTTTGTGCGCTTGACAATTCAAAAATCACTTACACAAAGGTGGTGATGTACAGGACAGTAGCGAATGAATATACACCAAAGGAAAATTTTGATTATGACATGTTGCTGTTTTTTACCCCCTTGGGTGTACAGTCTTTGTTTATTAATTTCCCCGATTTTGTGCAAGGGGATATTCATATTGGTTGTTTCGGTGGGGCTACGGCAGCAGCTATTCGTGAGTCGGGTTTGAGGTTGGACTTAGAAGCACCGACAGAAGAATGTCCTTCTATGACCATGGCATTGGATGCTTACTTAAAAGAGTACTTTAAAAAATTGAAAAACGACAACAAATAGCTGATTTGTTGATTCAAATAGATAGTTAAATCCCAAATTTACGGAAAAAATCGTATTTTTGGGATTAATTTTATTTAGACAAACGATAGCATTCATTTGTGCATATGACGATAAATCAATCCAATCAATTTCCCAAGAACGAACGTTTGTGCGGTGAAATTCGTATCAAACAGTTGTTTGAAGCAGGTAGTACTTTTAAAGTCTATCCGTTGAAGGTGGTTTATAAGCGGATTGATAATGCTCAGGAAATTCCCGTGCAGGTACTCATCAGCGTACCCAAGAAGATAATCAAAAAGGCTGTTCATCGCAATAAAGTCAAAAGACAAATACGGGAATCATACCGATTGAATAAATGGTTGCTTCATCAAAAATGTGTCGATAAAAACGTACAGCTTGATCTTGCATTTGTTTATTTGTCCGGCAGCATGCACCCATATTCGGAAATAAATGATAAAGTCAAACTGTCTTTGGAAAAGATTGCACAAACGTTGGAGGCGTGAAAGTTTTAATCAGACATATATTTTTAATACCTGTTTATTTTTACAGATATGCGATTTCACCGTTGCTGAAACCGAGTTGCAGGTATACGCCTACTTGCTCGCAGTATGCCGTAGAAGCTGTGATGAAATACGGGGTTTTCAAAGGAGGATGGTTTGCTTTAAAAAGAATTTTGAGCTGCCACCCTTGGGGAGGAAGTGGTTATGACCCGGTTCCATAGTGTTGAAAATGAATAATTTTCATTAATACTATCGTGTGAACATGATATATGATTAACTTTGCAGTATTGAGGCTGTCTCAAAATAAATATTTTACTAAAAAACAGCAAGGTATATTAAAGGCATATTAGAAGCGTCCAAATACAAAGCTCTGATATTGAGGGTAGTAGAGACAGGCCTCGTGTCTGCCGTCGGTGGTTGAGCCCGAATATCGAAGGTAACGCAACAGTTGGACACTTATGAGATGCCGCCTGAAATAACAGTCATGAAGAAAATACTCCGAATATTATTGTTTTTACCTGTATCGTTTGTATATGGCATTGTGATGTACATTCGAAATATCTTATATGACTTCGGGCTGTTGCCTTCAAAAGAAAAGAACACAGCCATTATATCGGTTGGAAATTTGACAGTTGGTGGTACCGGCAAGACTCCACATACTGAATTTATTGTGTCCGAGTTGCAGTCGCTTTTTCGCATCGCAGTTTTAAGTCGTGGCTACAAACGGAAAACAAAAGGTTTTGTGTTGGCCAATCAGAAGTCTAATGCCTTAGAAATAGGCGATGAACCCATGCAGATGTATCTCAAATTTCATGGGGTACCGGTGGCTGTTTCCGAAAATAGAAGCAAGGGAATAGATGAATTGTTAAATCTTTATCCGGCATTGAACGCAATTGTTTTAGATGATGCACATCAGCATCGCAGAATCAGGCCGGGTTTATCGATTTTGCTTACAGATTATAACCGATTGTACTCACGCGATAGCTTGCTACCGGGTGGTAATCTTCGCGAATCGAAAAAACAAGGGGCCAGACGTGCCGATATCATCATTGTTACCAAATGCCCGGCAGATATGTCGGCAATTGACATGCGTGTCATTGAACATGAGGTCACTCCCAGCATGTATCACCATGTGTTTTTTTCAAGCTTTGTTTATGATGAACCCTTGCCGGTTTTCATCCGTTATGCTGACCGCTTGTGGCTGTTTAAAAATATCAAACAAAAAAAAGCATCTGTTTTACTTGTGACAGGTATTGTGTCGCCTCAAATGATATTGTCACATCTGAAGAATTATACGGATGATATCAGGCATTTGCAGTTTAGGGATCACCATGAATTTACGGAGAAAGACATTGCTTTGATAGAGAAACAATTCTATGAGATTCCCAATCAGGAGAAACTTATTTTGATGACGGAGAAAGATGCAGCCAGGTTGATCAACAACCCCATTGTGCCCAATTCATTGAAATATCACTTATATGCATTGCCTATCCGTGTGAAGATTTTAAATAACAAAGAAACCGCATTAATAAAAAAAATTACCGATTATGTTGAAGAAGATTCAAGAAACCGCCTTTTATCTAAAAAATAGATTAGACAGTTTACCTCATATTGGTATCATTCTCGGAACCGGTTTGGGTAATTTGGTGACTCAACTCACCCAAAAGATTGAAATCCCGTATGATATCATTCCTAATTTTCCGGTTTCCACTGTTGAAGGACATCAAGGCAAACTAATCATTGGTAAGTTAGGTGGAGTTGATGTGTTGGTGATGCAAGGACGATTTCATTATTACGAAGGATATGATATGCAAAAAGTTACCTTTCCGGTCAGGGTGATGCAAGCAATAGGAATTGACACTTTGTTGATATCCAATGCTTCGGGTGGTCTTAATCCTGATTTTGAGATAGGCGATTTGATGCTTATCACCGATCATATCAATCTATTTCCCGAACATCCGTTGCGCGGAAAAAATTATGAAGTATTGGGGACAAGATTTCCCGATATGAGTGAAGCCTACTCTAAAACATTGATTGCTCAAGCGAAAACCATAGCTGCCAAGCATAATATCAAAGTGGTGGAAGGCATATATGCAGGTACATCAGGACCGACCTTTGAGACACCTGCCGAATACAAGTATTTTCGCATCATCGGTGCTGATGCTGTCGGTATGAGCACAGTTCCGGAAGTTATCGTTGCCAAGCATGCCGGCATGCAGGTGTTTGGCATTTCCGTTATAACCGACCTCGGCGTACCCGGTAAAATTGTTGAGATCAGTCATGAAGAAGTACAGGAAGTAGGGGATAAAGTGCAGCCTTTGATGACATTGATCATGAAGGAACTTGTTTGTTTTTTGGCTTGACACAAAAAACGAAGCAAAAAAATGTCAAGCCATCAGTACTAAACTCAGAGCCATCACAGCCATACCGCCTATTAAGCCATAGATTGCCACATGATGTTCGCCGTATTCTTCAGCAGTAGGCAATAATTCATCCAAAGAAATATATACCATGATGCCTGCTACGGCGGCGAAGATAAAGCCGAAAACCGAATCGGTAAAGAACCATTTCAGGAAGAAATAGCCAATGATAGCGCCAATCGGTTCGGATAGACCGGAAAGAGAAGACAGAATAAATGCTTTTTTCTTGCTTCCTGTGGCATAGTATATTGGCACAGAAACCGCCAAGCCCTCGGGAATATTATGAATAGCGATGGCGATAGCGATACTGACTCCTAAGGTTGGATTGGTCATGCCTGCCATAAAGGTTGCCAAGCCTTCGGGGAAATTATGAATTGCAATAGCAACGGCTGAAAACAAACCCATCCGCATCAATTTTTTATTATTCACAACCAAGCTGTCGTAATTTTTGGTTTTTTTGATTTCGTGTGGGTTATCTATAGATGGTATCAACCTGTCAATAATAGCGATAAAAGCAATGCCGGCAAAGAAAGCAATGGTCGTATAGGCATATCCGGGCTTATCTCCGTACTCTTGTATCAATACTTCTTTTGCCTTGAAAAATATCTCTACCAAAGACACATATATCATCACGCCTGCGGAGAAACCAAGCGATCCGGCCAGAAACTTTGAACCAAATCTTTTGGATAATAAGCCAATAAAACTGCCTATACCGGTTGCTAAACCGGCAAAGAGGGTCAAACCAAAGGCGAAAAGGATGTTGGATTCCATATAAGGTATGTGACTGAACCCGAATATCGAAAGTAACGGCGCAGCAGTTGAACAATATGAGACACACTGTCCAAGGTTTATTTCGTCTTATAAACTATCACCAAAATCTTCTTTGAACTTGGCAAGTAATTTTTGAGGCCAATTGTTTACGGGTTCTAATTTACCCATGAAGAAGCGCAATACAGGCGGTTCGTAATTGAATTTCAATCCGCCGATGAGTCCGCGGTTTTCGTATAGCCAGGTAACCCTGTCTTCCACATATTTGATTTGAGAGAGGGTAAATACACGACGAGGAATGGCCAAACGCACCAACTCCATATCGGCAAAGGTTTCATTGCCATACTCGTCACGCTGATTGGACATGGACCCGCGCTCCATACCGCTCACACCTGAAACCAGGAATAAAGCAGCAGCCAAAGAACCCGCAGGATATCGAGATTGCGGTATGTGTGAACAGATTTGCATGGCATCCAAATGTACACCTAAAACGCCTGCCGGCTTGATAACCGGAATGCCTTTCTTGTCTAATTCTTCTACCAAGTATTTGATGAAGGACGGACTTTGACGGATGATGCTATCGTCCAATGTTTCATATAAGCCCACAGCCATGGCTTCTATCTCGCGAACAGACATACCGCCATAGGTTAAAAATCCTTCATAAAGGGGTACCAAAGCTTCCAATTCACGGTAGATTTCGATACTGTTGGTTGCAATGCCGCCACCTCTTGAGGAGCTGAGTTTCCGTGCAGAGAAGTAACACAAATCTGCCAGGTCGGTCATGGCTTTAATCACAGTTCCCATATCGGAATCTTTGAATTCCTCTTCCCTTTCAAGAATCAAAAAAGCATTTTCTCCCAACAAGCTGCAATCGAGAACCAATCTAATCTGGTATTTATCAGCGATGGCACGAACGTCACGCAAGTTTTGCATAGAAAAAGGCTGACCGCCAATCAAATTGGTAGAGGCTTCCATCCGGATGAAAGGTATATTTTTCGCTCCTTTTTGAATGATTACTTCTTCCAATTTTTCGATATTCATATTTCCTTTAAAGGGATGGCTTGAATTTACCACATAGGCTTCATCATACAGCAATTCTGCGATCTGCCCGCCTTTGTCGGTTATATGCGCCATAGCAGTGGTGAAGTGATAGTTCATCGGAACCAAACTGCCCTTTTTAACATAAGCCACACTAATCAAGTTTTCGGCTGCACGTCCTTGATGCACAGGTAATAAATACTTTTTGCCCAATACATCTTCAACAGCTTTTTGCAGCCTGATGAAACTTTGAGAACCGGCGTAAGCATCATCAGCATGCATCATGGATGCCAATTGATTATCGCTCATGGCATTTGTACCTGAGTCGGTCAACATATCCAAAAACACATCCCTGGTATTCAATTGAAAAGTATTAAAGCCTCCTTCATAAAGTGCTTCCAACCTTCTTTCGATAGGCACTAAATTTATTTTTTGAACAATGCGTGCTTTGTGTTGCTCAAGTGGTAATTTTTCTCCGCTGTAAAATTTGATTTCTTGCATATCTATAATAAAATCTATAACAAAATATGTATTTAAAATTTGATACCTTTCAAAAAAGAAAGAGTGTCTGCATCACAAACACCCTGTACTGGCAGTGTTTCAAAACAAAGCAAGGTCAGTTTGCACCCCTCACCCTGAACTCGAAACTCGAAACTCGAAACTCGAAACTCGAAACTTATGAGACGCTGCCTTCAAAGAATTTGGACTGCAAAGATATACTTTTTTTTCTTTTCGGGCACAGAAAAATAGAATTTTATGATTTTATTGTTCATTGATTGCAGAGTTCAACCAATAAATTTTCAATCTTACGCAGTGCCTGCCAGGAATTTCCATTGTAATTATTCACCATGATGGTAAATGCCCATTCCCGATTGTCATCTATGATATACCCGGTATATGCCCTGACACGTGCGATGGTTCCGCTTTTCGCATAGACTTTTCCGGACAATGGAGTATTTTTAAGTACACCGGCTAAAGTACCTGTTTTTCCGGCAATAGATAAGCTCTTGAAAAACACCTCTTTGTTTTTGCTTTTTTGGTACATGTACTCCATAACCGACGTAAAGAAAGCGGCTGAAACGGCATTGGTCGGACTTAAGCCCGATCCGTCCGATTGAAATAATTGATTGACATCCAATCCTTTTGATTTCCAAAAATTGCGGATGATGCTTATGGAATGACGATTTGTGCCCAAGCCATAACGAAACAAACTCAAAGACTTGAACACCTGCTCAGCATAGAAATTATTACTTTGCTGGTTTATTTCCTGAATGATTTTACTTAAGGGGTCTGAATAATGGGTATAAATGGTTTTCCGTGTAGTATTTTTGGCAGGGAAAGTATAATTTGCAATAGGAATAGTAAAAGGTGGTTCCGTGACTTCAAGCCCCTGTTGTTCCAACTCCAATTGGAGATCTTGGGCGAGCACCAGGCCAGGTTCCGGCAATTCTGCTTTTACGACGAATCCCGGGCTATTGGCCGGAATCTCACCACGTACCGAGCGATTTTTACTTTTTGAGGTACCGTAAAAATAAGCACTGTCGAAAGTAATCCTGCTGCTCATCAAATTATTTTCAATCGTCAAATCTTTAATTTTCGGATTGATATTGATGATTTCAGGTGTGGTGCCGACTGCCCCCGATTTAAAAGTAACGTTTAAAGTATTATCACGGTAAGCAATGGCGTAAATACCCGGTGCATAATAATTTCCGATATCATCCCAAGTCCATTTAGGATTGGAACCTTCGTTGTCAAACCGACTTTCATCGGCGATGATACTTCCATTGATTTTAGTGATGCCTGCCTCTTTTATCGCGCCAGCCCATTTTGATAAAAATTGCCTGTCTCCCATTCTTGAAGAGCCTAATGTAGGATCACCATTCCCGATGATGTATAAATTGCCGTTCAACACACCTGATTGGTCTATGCTACCATCATGTGCAAGTACGGTTTTGTACTGATAGTCGGCTCCCATCAACTCCAGGGCAGTCGCCGTAGTCAGGACTTTCATAGTAGATGCCGGAATGGTAGCGTGATTGGGTCTTTGCTGATACAGTTCCTTGCCTGTCTTTAAGTCTTTGATTAATATGCTGATATTGGCATTTTGCATCAATGGGTCATTGATAAATTTATCAATGGGATTGTTTGCAAAAACAGAAAAGCTTCCTATCAGAAGCCCTGTCATTAAAAAAAATCTAAACATCTTATTCATCAGGGGGAAATTAAAATTGTCTGCAAAATTAAGCATTTCCAATGAATTCTCCTTGAAAAAAACCGTAAATCTAAGATCTGTCAATACATTCATGCTTATTGTATTGTTTTTTTAGCTTTTATTAATGGATTTACAACCCAAATGCATCTGCATACGATGAGGATTTTTAAAGGTAATTTTGCAATTCAAAAGTTGGTCCTGCGGGAAGATGAAATTGCGTATTCACATGATTGACCATTAATAATTATATTGTATCTTTGTCGTGTTAAAACAAGTGTATATCATACATTTTATGTACTCAAGATACTGATTACCATGCAAATTAAAAAATACTGCGTTACTGTTATTCTATCTTTGCTCACCATCTCTTTACTTGCTGATTCGGGTATTTATATTTGCGGGCACTTTCGTCGAGATCGCACCAGAACTGTTACGGCTTTAAAAGCTTCTGGCTTTACTTTCGGCATTATTTTTAACGTGCATGTGGAAGCAGATGGGACTTTAACAACTGATGGGGAGGTTATTTGTAAAGATGGTCAATATGTTTTTGACCAAATAATAGCTGGTTATAACAGTGATAAAGCGCAAGTTAATTATGTGGATGATGTGAATTCCTTACTTTCAGGCAATACTTCGATTCAACGTTTGGAATATTGCATTGGCGGTTGGGGTAACCACGCTTATCAGAATATTACCAATTTGGTGAATGCCCAAGGTACCGGCACGTCCAGTATTTTATACAGGAATTTCAAAGCTCTGAAAGATGCCATTCCTGCGGTGATTGCTGTGAATAACGACATTGAGCATGATTACGAAGCCAATAGTCAGGCCAGATTTCATATTATGTTGTATGATCTTGGATTTAAGACCACGATTGCCCCTTATACGAATAAATCTTATTGGGAGAGTTTTGTACGACAGGTAGAGATAGCTCGTCCAGGTGCGGTTGATCGTAATTATTTGCAATGCTATGGTGGTGGTAGCGGTAATAATCCTGCTAATTGGAAAATTGAAAATTTGCCGATATATGGTAGTCGTGATATAGAAGCTAACCCAAATTTGTCTCACGAGGAAATCAAGAACACCATGACCAATTGGAAAAATAATGCCGGCATAGTGGGTGGTTTTTACTGGAATTACAATTACGACAGAGATTTGAAGAGATTTTCTGCTCCCATCAATGAGGTCTTCGGAGGTGGTGAAGTAATAGATCGCAGCAGAATAGTGGCTATGTTGTATCCGGTGACAGACTATAAAGTACCTCAAGTCAACTTCGTTCCCGGGAGCTATACTAAAGCTCAGATTCAGAGTAAAGGTTTGGATTTGACAAAATTTGCAGCCGTAAAATTAGAAGAAGGTTTTCAAATTGTTGTCTATCAGCAAGATAATTTTGAAGGAGATTCCTTGATTATTACAACTAATACACCGGATATATCCAAATTGTCCGGTATTTTTGCTGTGAATTCTTTGCGTGTTCTTGCTAACAATCCGGAGGATTTAGTTGGTAAAGATTTTATGATACAAAATAAGCAAAGCGGTTTCGTGATTAAACCCTCCCGTAACGGTCCGGCACCCACATTATACCAAATGACGGCGGATTCTACGAATTTTAGTCTGTGGACATTCGAGTCCGATGAAAACCGGTTGTTTAAAATTGTAAATAAGGGCAGTAAAAAGGTACTGCAAGTAGTGAATAGCCAGTTTGCCGATTACATGCACGATGGTGCCGGTTTCGAGCAAGCTAATGATGAGGGGAAATCGAATCAACGCTTCTTAGCCCTGCCACAACAGGATGGCAGTTACAAACTCATAGTGTTGAGTAGTTTGAAATATGTGGGTATTGAAGAATCCAAACAAATGAGAGAAAAAGTCGGTTTAGTACAAAGACAATCTGCAAAGGCCGCCAGCACCGACTGGTTGTTGGTAGCTGCTGTCTCAAGTAATGTGCATACACCTATGCAAAAGGATATTCAAATCTATCCTCATCTTGTTGAAAATAAAATTCACATTGCCTGTCCGTATGACTGTTTGAATATCAAAATTATAGACATGCAGGCAAATGTAAGAATAGAGCAACAAATCAGTAATAACAGCAGCATAGATGTTTCCATGTTGTCACCCGGACTTTATTTCCTTCAATGCTATACTCCAAAAGGAGATGAAGTTATCAAATTTATAAAAAAATAAACCGATTACAATTAACGCATGACTTTATTGCCTTGCAGTTCGCAACTCCGGCACCCAGACTTCGTATTCTCGCACCTTGCGTGACCCTGCACTTAATCGACTAACTAATCAACACTTTGTATAAAGCTTCAGTCATCATATCAATATATAAGAATACCGTTTTTTTAAAGGCGGTATTGGATTCATTAAAGCTTCAGACGGAACGGAATTTTGAGATTATTATATCAGAGGATGGTTGTCATGAGACTGTGAAAAGTTTTGTTGCAGCTTATGCTTTTGAACATGATTACCTACATCTGACACAGGAAGATTTAGGATGGAGAAAAAATAAGGCACTCAACAATGCCGTACGTCATACCCGCTCTGAATGGTTGATTTTTATCGATGGAGATTGCGTGTTGCATCCGCGTTTTATTGAGATGCACTTACGTTATGCCGAAGAAAACACCATCTTATCCGGAAGGCGTGTAAAATTGGACGAACCTACATCTACTTATTTATTAAATAATACGCCGCAATCCATTTTGAAAATGCAGGCTATTTTATGGAAAAAACTTTTGTTTGGGAAAGGTGCAATTTCGTATCCCGAAGAAGGAATTTTTATTTCTCCACGAGGATTACTTCGGTTTGTACACGGGATGCGTCCGACTAATTATCTGTTGGGTTGTAACATGTCCTTTTCAAAAAAAGCAATTTATGCCATCAATGGTTTTGATGAAAATTTTGCATTGCCTGCCGTAGGAGAAGATACCGATTTGTTGTGGAGATTTTTGTCTGCCGGCTTCAAATTAAAATCTATAAGAAGTGCAGCAATCCAATATCATTTGTACCATGTGCAAGCATGGCATGATAACACTGAGAATAAAAAGAAAATGGAGGCTAAAATGGAAAGGAATGAGTACTTTTGCGAGCAAGGGCTGACTGTTAGTGAATGATACGGGTTGCGTGGTAGCGAGTTTCGAGGTCGCGTGTTAAATAAAAATAGTAAATCGTCTAAAATAAATTATTCATGTGGAATTTTAAAAAGCAATATGTTTGTTTTCTGATGCTGATCATCGGGATACCTTTGTTGGCACAGGAAAAAATCATGTCGGACATGGAGTCCTATTATGATTTTTTGGCTTTGGACGGTTTTACGGAGCGGGCATATTTGAATTACCACACTTTATCCGATTCAAAATGGACTGTCAATCAGCAAGAAGGCAATATATGGAAGCAACAGATTGATTTTCAAAAAGCTTCTAAGTCTAAAGCTTTGAAAATGTATGGTCCGGAATGTTTGCTGTCGTACAACAGTACTGCTCCTTATGGACAAAATGACGGATTGCTTTGGCAGGGAAAGGGTTTGAATGCTTATTTGTCAGCAGGATTACGTTTTGAAAAATATGGATTTGAGTTGACCTTGAAACCGGAAGTCACTTATTCGATGAATCAAAATTTTGATTTTATGCCTCCGGATCCGGTTTATTCGGGCAGCCTATATGACAAGAAAGCTGCGGTTTACGGTTATTATGGAAAGCCATACCTTGATGCGCCTCAGCGTTTTGGTAACAAAGCTTTTGCAAGTTACGGGTGGGGCGATTCGGAGATTCGCTATTCGTATAAAGCTTTTACTGTGGGATTTGGCTCTCAATATGCTTGGGTGGGGCCATCTCGGATCAATCCTATTCTGCATAGCAACCATGCACCTTCTTATCCCAAGGTTGATATTGGCATACGCAAGACCAGTCTTCGTTTTGGGAAAGTCAATATAGGAGAAATAGAAGCCCGTCTTTGGGTGGGTCAGTTGCGCGAATCCGATTATTTTGACAATGACGAAAGCAATAATAAAATGCTTTACTCGGCTTTATCAATAGGGTATGCACCTTCTTTTTTGAAAGGGTTGGTGTTGACAGCGAATCGTAACTATTTGTCTCATTGGAAAACCGAATCTTTGTATGCTGTTCTTGATTTATTTTATATTCCTTGGAATTTGCATGGTAGTCGTGATGTATGGGATCAGCGTGCATCCATCGGTTTGAATTATTTACTGCCTGTATCCGGTTTTGAGGTCTATACCGAAATCGGTTTGAATGATTATAGTCCGAGTATATATGGTTATATCCGCTATCCCTTTCACAGTATGGTTTACACATCAGGCATGAGGAAGTCGGTGCCCATGCATTTGTTTTCCCAGCACATGAGGGGTGAGTTGATGCTGGAAGTAAGTAATTTGGAAATGTCGCAAGATTTTCAGTTCCAGTGGCCCGCTACTTTTTATGCCCACCATGAGATGAAACAAGGCTACACCAATCGTGGTCAGTGGTTGGGAGCAGGTAACGGAACCGGAGGAAACAGTCAGTACATAGGTTTTAAAGTATATCACCAAAAAGGTTATGTAAATATTTTTGGACACCGTACAAATCCGGACAATGATTATATATATCAATATTCTGTTAACACAGAACTTACGGATGAAATGAAAAAACAACACATCAAAAACTTTAAGGCAGTTGTTTCTGTCGGGTTGAATTCGACTTATTTTATTCGACCGAATTTACAAGTTTATGGCGGTGCTGCGTTTATCGTTGAACATAACCCCTTGTATGATTCTATTAGTTGGATAAGGACTTCAACCAGATACGGATTTCAGTTGCAGACAAGTTTGATCTATCATTTATAATTTTAAAAAGTAAGTCGCCCGAAAATTCCGGACGACTTGTTCACTTAACTAACACAATCTTTTTTAAAAGATACCTTTAACCTTATAAAAGGATATTATTTCAATATTAATTACAGTTGCGGACCGGAAGCTTTCAGAGCGATAGCAGCTTCGTTCACACAATACTGTTCAAAGTTTTCAATATATTTTGCAGCTAATTTCTTGGCTTTCACTTCCCAATCGGCAGCTTTCGGATAAGTATCACGCGGGTCAAGAATACCTTCAGATACATTTTTCAAAGCCTTAGGAGCATACAAATTCAGAATTGGAACGTGGAAAGTTTCGGCTTTTTCAATTGAACCGTCCAAAATAGCATCAATGATAGCGCGCGTATCTTTCAAAGCAATGCGTTTGCCGGTACCGTTCCAACCTGTGTTCACCAAATAAGCTTTTGCATCGTGTTCCTCCATTTTTTTAGCTAAGTCTGATGCATATTTGGTGGGGTGTAAAGTCAAGAAAGCTTCTCCAAAAGCAGGTGAGAAGGACATTTGCGGTTCTGTAATTCCGCGTTCGGTACCTGCCAATTTCGATGTATAACCACACAAGAAGTGATATTGAGCTGACTGTTCATCTAAAATAGATACCGGAGGCAATACGCCAAATGCGTCGGCCGATAGGTAAATAATTTTCTTAGCATGACCTGCACGTGAAGGTAATACGATTTTACTGATGTGATAAATCGGATATGAAACACGTGTGTTTTCAGTTTTTGAAACTTCTTTTCTATAATCGGCAGAACCATCAGGATTTACAGTAACGTTTTCCAACAGCGCATCGCGACGGATGGCTCTCCAAATATCAGGCTCTTTATCTTTTTCCAAATCAATTACTTTGGCATAACATCCACCTTCGAAGTTGAAAATACCATGGCTGTCCCATCCGTGCTCGTCGTCACCAATCAAATAACGTTTAGGGTCTGCAGATAAAGTAGTTTTACCTGTACCCGACAAACCGAAGAATATAGCAACATCACCTTCTGCACCTACGTTAGCTGAACAGTGCATGGAAGCAACACCCTTCAAAGGAAGGAAGTAATTCATCAAAGCAAAAATACCTTTTTTCATCTCGCCGCCATACCATGTTCCGCCAATAACCTGCATCCTGCGGGTTAAATCAAACAAAGTAAAGTTTTCAGAGTGAAGGCCTTGTTCTTTCCAGTTAGGATTAGTGATTTTGGAGCCATTGATAGTCACCCAGTCAGGTTCACCATAATTAGCCAACTCATAATGAGAAGGACGAATGAACATGTTGGTCACAAAGTGAGCCTGCCATGCTACCTCCATGATAAAACGAACTTTCATACGGGTATCTTCGTTGGTACCACAAAATGTATCAACTACATATATTTTTTTTGCACCAGACAACTGTTTGGTTACTAATTTTTTACATGCATCAAATACTTCAGGAGTGGTCGGTTTGTTGATTGTACCGTCCCACCACAATGTATTTCTTGTCGTATCGTCTAAAACGATAAATTTATCTTTAGGAGAGCGTCCGGTAAAAACGCCGGTGTCAACTGCTACTGCACCTGTATTAGTCAAAATACCTCTTTCAAAACCTTCATTGTTAGGGTCTGTTTCGTCCTGAAACAACTGTTCGTAAGTAGGATTGTGTACGATTTCAAAGTTCCCTGAAATTCCATACTTGCTTAAATCCAAATTTGTCATTTGCTAATAAATAAAATGGTTATGTATATTTTTTTAACTTTAAGAAACCAATTCTCAAAATTTGCCGGACAAAAGTACAATATTTTTATGGAGCTACAAAAAACAATTAAAGAAATATTTCTCTAATTAAATAAAAAAAGTATTTCTAAACATATTGATACAAACTATCCCGATGAAAAATTGTATTTTTGTGGGCGGCGTCTCATAAGTTCTGAGTTACGAGTTTCGAGTTTCGAGTTCCGTGGTGCGAGGTGCGTGTTCCGCGGTACGTGTTCAGGGGTCACAGTCTTGATTTTTTTTGCTTCGTTTTTTTGTATCAAGACAAAAAAATGAAGGAAGAAGGAGTAATACTTTAAAAGTTGAATTTAACGTTAAACGCCCACTATTTTCAGTTGAATATTTACTTTGAGACATATACTTTAGTTATCGTTTCAATTATCAGAATATGAAAATAAAAATTGTCAACCGCTCCAAGCACGCTTTACCCGAATATGCTACTTTGCATGCAGCAGGGATGGATTTGCGGGCTGATATAGTTGAAAGAATAGTATTGAAGCCTTTGGAAAGGAAGTTGATTCCGACCGGTTTATTCATTGAGTTGCCGATTGGGTATGAAGCGCAAGTCAGACCAAGAAGCGGTTTGGCACTTAAAAAAGGCATTACTGTTTTAAATTCACCGGGCACCATTGATGCCGATTATCGGGGTGAAATAGGGGTTATTCTTATCAATTTATCTTCGGAAGATTTTATTGTTGAAGATGGTGAACGCATTGCACAAATGGTAATTTCCGCTCACGAGCAGGCAGAATGGGAAGAAGTGGAAACATTATCTCCTTCCGATCGCGGTGAAGGAGGATTTGGTCACACAGGCATATGAAGCAGTGGGGGATTTTAACATATGTTCTTTTTTTAATGTTGCTTTCATGTCAAACTACCAAACACATCGAAAGTCACGGTTATGTCAGAAAACAAGTGCTGACGGAAGAAGAACAGCGTGTTTTCGATTATCATTTTTATGAAGGCATTCGGCTCAAAGAAGAAGGGAAATACAAAGATGCTTACGAATCATTTCTTTCCTGCAAGTCTATCGACTCCCTGGATACCGGCCTGATAGCCGAAATTGCCATTATGAAACTTGCCTTGGGTAATTTAGATGAAGCTATCATCGGGATGCAGCAGGCTGTAAAGCAGGAACCGAATAATTGGTGGTACAATACTAATTTGCTCAATATGTATATCCAGGGTAAAAAATACGATGAAGCGATAACTATTGCTGAGTTTCTGCTAAAAAAATATCCGGAAAAAGAGTATGCGTACAATGTTTTGATTCTTCTTTACAAAGAAACCAACCAACTGTCAAAAGCCATTGTTTTGTATGATAAGTTAGAGCGAATTGCCGGTATCAGCGAAAGAACGGTGTTCGAGAAAATCGGTATTTATCTGTCGAATCAGAATTTCAAAAAGGCACAGGCAGAAATAGATAAAATAATTCAGAAATTTCCTTTAGAAAATAAATATAAAATTCTGAAAGCCGATTTACTAATGCAGCAAGGGAATTTATTGGATGCTTATGAATTATATCAGCAAATTCTAAAAGATGATCCTCTGAATCCTTATGTATATGTTTCACTTTCTGAATATTACAAAGCGGTTGATAATCCTGATGAGTCTTTGAAATATACTGTCATGGCACTGAAAAGCGGTCAGCTTGACATGAACAGTAAGCTGGATATCCTGAGCCAACATATTGAACATATCTTAAGGGCTGAAGGCGAAATCGAAGAAACGGAAAACCTGTTTAAATTGCTCATTGAGTACTATCCGTTAGAAGAAGCTGTGCATGGTTATTACGCTGCTTTCCTTCAGCACATGAAAAGGGACGAGGATGCTGTGATGGTGTATGAATCCATGCTGAATATTAATCCTGCCAACAAACAAACCTGGCTGAATATCATTCAGATATATTTTGCCGAGCAGAATTATCCGGCTTTGCTTCATACTGCCGACCGGGCATTGGGAGCCACAGAAGATGAACAGTTGTTTTATTTGTATAAGGGTTTGACCTTTGAATTGATGGAAGAGTATGAGCAGGCATTGGAAACCTATTTAGATGCCACCTCACTATTTAAACCAACAGATAAGGCAGAATTGAAAAGCGATATTTTCACGCATTTAGGTGATGTTTACATGAAATTGGGCAAGACAGAAGAAGCTTTTAAGGCTTATGAAGAGGCTATACAGATGAATGCAGGCAATTTGATCGCGCTCAATAATTATGCTTATTCTTTGTCCACAGAAAAAGGAGATTTACAAAAGGCCGAGAGGATGAGCGCTAAAACAGTTGAAAGGGAGCCTCGTAACAGTACCTATTTAGATACTTATGCCTGGATATTTTATCAACAAGGCAATTATTCCTTGGCTAAGTTTTATATAGAAAGGGCGATTGACAACTTGAAAGACACTCAAGGTCAAGGTGTGATATTGGATCACTACGGCGATATACTTTGGATGTCTAAGGAGAATGATGAAAAAGCTTTGGAAGTTTGGGAAAAGGCTTTTAATTCAGGACATCAAACGGATGAGTTGAAAGCAAAAATCGAAAATAAAGGATGGGAAAGGTAATAATCTCAAAGAACAACAGGATAAAATATAAGATGCATAATACACGGACTATAAAAATATTAGTCGCAGTAGGATTACTAATTACCATTACCGGATGTAAAGTAAAGGAAAAAGTAAAAATTGACGATTTGCGTACACATGAGGAAGTGCTGTTGCAAGAAGTTTTAGAGGCAGAGCCTGCATTCGAGAACATTCATTTTATGCGCATGAACGTAGGGGTGAATTTGAATGGTAAAGGCAGATACAACAGTGCAGCAAACTGTAAAATCATTACTGATTCCGTGATACATATTTCTGTCAGACCCTTCTTCGGCATTGAAATGTTTATTGTACAATTGACGCCTGCGAGGATGGTGCTTGTTGATAAAACCAAAAACCTGTATTATCAATCTGATTATTTAATTTTTGAAGACTTATTCGACATGCAGTTGGATTACAAAACTTTTGAGTCTCTGCTTACAAATAAACTCTTCACGATTCAGATGAAAAATCAGGAAAAACCACTCAAGCCTATGCCTTCCGACAGAAAAAATGAGCGGATATTGACGTATAAAAATGTATCTTTGACACAGCATTTTCTGTTGAACGAAAATAATCGAATCAGGGAAATTGAAATCAAATCCAACGAAGGGGCAGAGCAATTCAGAACTTATTACACTGATTTTGTAACTGTCGGGAAATTGGTTCTACCCTCGAATATACGTCTTCAACTAAACAATGAATCTAAAAAATTTAACTTTAATGTATCTATCAGCCAAATGGAAGTTGACGGTAATATTGACATTCCCTTTTTGAATGCTAATTTGTACAGACAAGCAGATATCAAGTCGCTTTTAGATTAAATATTCTTGGCAAATGCGAAAGGTTTTGACCATATTATTCACTTTTTTGTTGGTGGCTGTTGCTTCTGCACAAACCATCAAAGAGCTTGAGGAACAACGCAAGAATGCGCTGAAACGCCTTGAGACAACAAGTAAAGTGCTCAGTGAAACTAAAAAGACGCAACAAACTTCACTAAACAAACTGAATATCATCAACAAAAGTATCAGTCAACGCACAAGCTTGATCAACACCATCAACAAAGAAATCAATGCTTTGGCAAGAGAAATTTCAAAGCTGAATACGGAAACTAAAAAATTGGAGCGAGAGCTTGAAGCCTATAAAGAAGATTATGCCCATATGGTGAGGGAGGCGTATATCAATAGAGGGGTGTATTCAAAGATGTTGTTTTTGCTTTCGGCTGAATCCTTTGATCAATCGTACAGGCGACTTCGTTATATGCAGGAGTTCACTGCTTACAGAAAACGGCAAATCGAAAAAATTGAGGAAACCCGGCAAGAGATTGCCAAAAAAACAACTCAACTGACACGGCATCAACAAACGCAAGAAGCTGTGAAAAAGCAAAAGAATGCAGAACAGCAAAAACTGCTGGTCGATAAAAAGAAAGAAAATACGGCTTATGCGAATCTTAAGCGGAAGGAAAAAACGCTCCAAGCTGATTTGAAAAAGCAGCAAAAAATAGCCGATGATCTAAATAGAAAGATTGAAGCTTTAATTGCTGAGGAAGTCAGCAAAGCGGAAAAGAAACGTAAAAAAACGGGTGAAGCCTCTCCCGATGATACACAGGATACGGGGGTTTATGCCCTGACCAAAGAAGAGCAGTTGATATCGGGTAACTTTGCTGCCAATGCCGGCAGACTGCCCTGGCCTGTTGAAAGGGGTTTCATCAGCGGCAAATTCGGTATTCAGCCTCACCCTACCTTGAAATATGTAACAACCAACAATAAAGGTATTTACATACAAACGACTGCCAAAACCAATGCCCGGGCAGTATTTGAGGGAATAGTGACGCAACGTTTTTCAGTTCCCGGAAGCAATAATGGTGTCATTATTCAACATGGACAGTACCGAACGGTATATGCAAATCTTACGACAATCTATGTTCGCGTTGGTGAAAAAGTTTCTGCCAAACAAAGGATAGGGCAGATTTATACGGATGCAGAGAATGATAATAAAACGGAGTTATTTTTTCAAATTTGGAAAGAAAGGACTATATTAAACCCCGAGTTATGGATTGCGAAGTAGGATGTTTTTTCGAGTTCTGAGTTCTGAGTTCCGCGGTGCGGGGTGCGGGTTCCGAGGTAGTTGAATATTTGTTTTGAGACAGCCCCAAGGGAAGCAAAAAGATGGATGGTAACAACAATTAAAATATATAAACGACTTTTATGAATTAAGGTTTGGGTGTTGAAAAGTAAATGGTAGTAAAAATCAAGAAACAAGAAAATTTTTAGATACAACAATGAGTGAAACAAATGGGATGAAACAGGTTGAATATACCGACAAGAATATTATAACCTTAGAGGATTTGGAACATGTGCGCCGCAGACCGGGAATGTATATCGGGAAGTTGGGTGACGGTTCGCATGTAGATGACGGAATTTACGTTTTGCTGAAGGAAGTGTTGGATAATTCCGTAGATGAGTTTCGCATGGGCGAGGGCAAACAAATCAATGTTACTTTACACGAAAATCACGTAGAAGTAAGAGATTTCGGACGGGGTATTCCACTGGGAAAAATGATAGATGCCATATCTGTCATGAATACAGGGGCAAAATATGATTCCAAAGTATTTAAAAAGTCGGTCGGATTGAACGGTGTAGGCTCCAAAGCTGTGAATGCTTTGTCTGAAAAATTTATCGTACAAAGCTTTCGGGAAGGACAATCGCGCCGTGCAGAATTTAAACAAGGAAAAATCGTGTCAGATTCCGGAATAATAGAAGACACGAAATCGCAAAAGGGGACTTATGTGTATTTTGAACCGGATGGTACCATGTTCGAAAAATTCAAATACAATGAGGATTTTGTCAATACGATGCTTAGGAACTATGCCTATCTCAATACCGGATTGACATTTAATTTCAACGACACTAAAATAAGTTCCAAAAATGGTTTGTTGGACCTGCTCAATGAAAACATTACTTCAGAGATGCTGTATCCTATTATTCATCTGAAAGGGGAAGATATTGAGGTTGCTTTTACACATACCAATCAATACGGGGAAGAATATTATTCTTTTGTAAACGGACAACACACCACGCAAGGAGGTACGCATCAGAGTGCATTTCGTGAAGCAGTTGGCAGAACCATCAAGGAGTTCTTCAATAAAAATATGGAATTGAATGACATCCGCAACGGCATTGTTGCTGCAATAGCCATTAGTGTGGAGGAACCGGTATTTGAATCGCAAACCAAAACCAAATTAGGTTCTCGCGATATGGCTGAGGGCGGGATTACTGTCAACAAGCATATTTCCGATTTTTTGAAAAAAGAATTGGATAATTATCTGCATCGTAACTTGGAGATCTCCAACATTATAAATCAGAAGATTCAAGAGTCGGAAAAGGAAAGAAAAGCAATTGCCGGTGTTACCAAAACTGCTAGAGAAAGAGCGAAAAAGGCCAATCTGTATAACAAAAAATTGCGGGATTGTCGCATCCACTATAATGACAGCAAAGGGAACATTGACGATACATGCATCTTCATCACTGAAGGTGATTCTGCCAGCGGCTCTATCACCAAGAGTAGGGATGTGAACACTCAGGCTGTCTTCAGCTTGCGCGGTAAACCCTTGAACAGTTACGGTCTGACCAAAAAGGTGGTGTATGAAAATGAAGAATTTAATTTGTTGCAGGCAGCTCTAAACATAGAAGATGGTCTGGACGGCTTGCGTTACAATAAAGTGATTGTGGCAACGGATGCTGATGTGGATGGAATGCATATTCGCTTGTTGCTGATTACCTTTTTCTTGCAATTCTTTCCGGACCTGATCAAAAAAGGTCATGTTTATATTTTACAAACCCCTTTGTTTCGCGTGCGCAATAAAAAAGAAACAGTTTATTGTTATTCGGAAGAAGAACGTTTAAAAGCAGTAGCGAAATTAGGTCCCAATCCTGAAATCACCCGTTTTAAAGGCTTGGGCGAAATATCGCCGGATGAATTCAAACACTTCATCGGGAAAAATATGCGCTTAGATCAAGTGACACTCAAAAAGGAAGATGCGGTAGCCGAATTACTGGAGTTTTATATGGGAAAAAACACTTCAGAGCGTCAAAATTTCATCATTGAAAATTTAGTAGTTGAAGAAGATGTTGAATGATGAGTACTTTATGCGTCAAGCACTGTTGGAAGCCCAAAAAGCTTTCGACAGAGATGAGGTTCCGGTAGGCACCGTGATTGTTTGCAATGAGAGAATTATCGCACGCGGACACAACCTGACCGAAACTTTGAATGATGTGACGGCACATGCTGAAATGCAGGCTATCACCGCTGCAGCCGATTTTTTGGGTGGTAAATACCTGACCGATTGTACCATTTATGTCACCGTAGAACCTTGTGTGATGTGTGCCGGTGCATTGGGCTGGGCGCAAATCAGTCGGATAGTATATGGAGCAAATGATACAAAAAGGGGATTTTTACGTTTTGCACCTCAGGCTATTCATCCAAAGACTGTCGTAACAGCCAACGTCTTGGAAAAAGAATGTGCCACATTGATGAAAGAGTTTTTTCAGAAAAAGAGATAAAAGAAACACAATACCATGCTCAAAATCTATCGCGCCTCTGCGGGATCGGGAAAGACATTCAGGCTGACGCAGGACTATATACACCTGCTTTTCAATGCCAAATACACCCATGCCCATCGCCGCATCCTGGCTGTAACCTTTACGAACAAGGCTACGGAAGAGATGAAATCGCGCATATTAGAAGAGCTGTATCTATTAGCTTCCGGACAAGAATCAAACTACCGGGAAGGATTGATGGAAGCATACCGGCTTACTGCCGAATCTGTCAATCAAAAAGCCAGGTATATACTCACCAACATCTTACATGATTATACCGCATTCTCTATCAGCACCATAGATAAATTTTTTCAGCAAATCATTCGTTCGTTTGCACGTGAGATAGGAGTGTATGGAGGATATACCTTAGAGTTGGATACGGAGGGTGTACTTGAACAAGCTGTGGATAATTTGTTTTTCGATTTATCTGAGAAAGAAAATGCGCAACTCTTGGAGTGGTTGGTTCAATTTGCTGAAGAACGCATTGAAAATGCAGAGAACTGGGATATGCGCGGAAATATCCTAAGTTTGGGGTATGAAATCTTCAAAGAAAAATATCAGCATAAAGCTACCGAAACCAATAAAAAATTACACGACAAACAATTCCTTAAAGTATTTCAGACTGGGTTGAAGAAGATAATAGAAACCTTTACTAAAACTTCTGAGAGGATAGCTGAGGAGGCATTGGCGATTATCCATCAACACGAACTGAGTACCGATCAGTTCAGTGGAGCTTCCCGGTCTGCCATGAAGAAATTGGAAAGGATAAAAGATGGTGATTTCGACCTGAACAAAACTTTTAGAGGAATGGCTGAGGAGATTGAGAAATGTTATGCAAAAAAAACAGAACCTTCCATCATTACCACTATTGAAAATGCTTATAATAGCGGGTTGCAAGCCAAAATGCAGGAATTGATTGCGCATGTGGACACCCACATATTGTCATATAATACGGCTGTTTTTATCCGTAAGCATTTGAATACCCTGGGAATTTTGTCCGATTTGACCATGCAAATCAGAAAGCTGACCGTTGATCAAAAATTAATGCTGATATCTGACTCCAACCTTTTGTTGAATCAGATTATAGACCGTAGCGACACACCCTTTATTTATGAGAAAAGCGGATTGTTGTTCCATCATTTCATGATAGATGAATTTCAGGATACTTCTGTTTTGCAGTGGGAGAATTTCCTACCGCTTTTGAAGAACAGTTTATCAATGAATCATTATAACCTGGTGGTGGGAGATGTCAAACAAAGTATTTACCGCTGGCGCAATTCGGATTGGAATTTATTAGGAAGTCAAGTGTATGAGGATTTCAAGCATGAAAATTTACAAGAAGAAAATTTGGATACTAACTGGCGCAGTGATAAAAACATCGTCCTTTTCAATAACGCTTTATTCCCTGAGGCGGCTCAATGGCTGCAACAAAAGCTGAATGAAAACCTCGATCCCGTTCTTTCATCGCTTCCGCAACTGACCGGTTTGCAAAGTAAAATTACAGATGCCTATCAACAAACCGAACAAAATTTTCGCAAACATGCAGGTGAAGGTCATGTGAGATTTCAATTTATAGAAAGGGTTGATCCTGAAGGAGAATCCTGGAAAGAACAAAGTTTGAATATGCTACCCGGTTTACTTGAAGATTTTCAGTCGAGAGGTTATAAGCCTGCTGAAGTTACTATTTTGGTCAGGACAAATGAGGAAGCTTCAATGGTTATCCGAAAACTCCTGCATCATAAAACAACAGAAGAGGCTAAGTCCGGTTTTAGTTATGACATCATGGGGTCGGAAGGGCTGACCTTAGAGTCGGCAGCATCTGTCAAGTTTTTATTGAGCCTATTGCGACTTTTCATTCATCCTGAAGATGTTGTGCAAAAAATGATCATGCAGTTTGAGTATGCAAAAGGTAAATTTGGACGATCTGCCTCTGAAGCTGTGCGAGAAACTGTTGCCAATCGTATAGACTCAGGTAACACAAATTGCGAGACCGTCATTTCTTCTATGTTTACCCGGGAAGAAAATGAACAATTGAGATCATATAAACATTACACTTTGTTTGAGATGGTTGAAAATATCATTGCGTTGTTTGATTTGGCTTCGTGGAACGATAAAGAAATTATTTTTCTGCAAGCCTTTCAGGATGTAGTGTATCAGTTTTCAACAGGCAAAACATCCGATTTAAATGCTTTTCTGCAATGGTGGGATCAATTTGGTCACAAACAAAATATAGCAACGCCGGAAAAAGAAAATGCTTTCCGCATCATGACCATACACAAAGCTAAAGGTTTGTCGTTTGATGCGGTGGTGATGCCTTTTTGCGACTGGACATTAGACTCGCGCATGCGCAATATCCTGTGGTGCGAAACTCAGGTTCCACCCTACAATGCATTACCTCTGATACCGGTAGAATACAAAAAAGCATTGGGGGAATCATTGTTTGCAGCCGACTATTATGAAGAAATGATGCTTACCTTTATGGATAACCTGAATCTTGCTTATGTTGCTTTCACCCGTCCGAAGCACGAACTGATGGCAATTTGTCCGCTTCCCAAAGAAAAAAAGGATGGCAGCATAACCATTGATAGCATTTCAAGTTTGATCCATCAATGTCTGACAGCAAGCAATAAAAGAATCCTGACTTCTAATTTTGATGAAGATATTTGTCAAATAGGGCAACCCCTGAATAGAGAACAATCTGCCAAACATCTCCAAGAATCTGCATCGGTATCTGAAGCCTATCCCATTTGCAGTATTTCTGGTCGCCTGAAACTCAAGCACAGCATCAGTATGTTGAACCGTGAGGAAATTGACATCACCGAAAGTCCGTTAGATTATGGCAATCTGATGCATGAGATTTTCTACAATATACAAACACCGGACGACCATCACGCCCTTATAGAAGAGTTTATACGGGCAGGAAGAATTACCGGCACGGAAGCCATCCAAATAGCCAAAGATGTTGAAGAGTTTTGGCAACTACCCGAAACCAAAGCATGGTTTAAACCCGGTGTTCGGGTATTGAACGAAACCACCATCCTTACTTCCGAAGGTCAGCATTATCGTCCCGACCGCATCATTTTAGAAGATAATCAAGCCACAGTTATAGATTATAAATTCGGCGAGAAGGAACTTCCATCCCACACCAGACAAGTGCAAAATTATGCGCGGCTGCTGCATAAGATGGGCTACCACACGCAAGCCTACTTATGTTATGTAAAGCTTAGAAAGGTGCGGGTTGTTGCGTGTAGTTCGTGAATCATTATAGAAGATACTCTTTTCAAAAATGGGTAAAGCGTATTTTTTCTATGTAGATTTCTGTTATGTTTTTGTTTGAAGTGATTACAACGCAGGTTTGGTACGGTTGGCTATATTGCAAACCCTACTGTTAGGGTTGCTTTGCGAGCTTATTGAGAGGGATGTTGCAACCAATAAAGATCCAGTTAAAAACACCTCCTCTTTTCCAAAAATCAATATGTGCGTCTCCAAGCATTTCTTCCGGGTTTCTGTTTTTATATATGAAGCCGAACACATCCAAAGATGGTATTTCAATGAAAGGATATTTAAAAAATGTAAACCTGACTTTACCTGAAACACCTAAACTAGCTGTCTTAAGATCATAGGATTCATCAACAATTTTGTTGTAAAACTTCCAGTTGTTGTATCCAATACCGACTGAAAAAATTGGTTCAATCCACAAAAAGTTGAGATTCCATCTGTAATAGTAATCCAAATAAATTCGTTGAACATTCAGATTTCCTGTAACTCCTTTAAAATCACCCTTATAAACAGGCGATGGCTCTTGCAGATGTTTTTCGCTCAGTTCCACATTCATACTTGTAATACGTCCTCCCCATAGAGTTTTTTCATTTATAGGAAATGATGTGCCAATAAAGAAGGTATAGTTGTTTTTTCCTAAATTTTTAAATGAGTTCTGTTGAAGTTCAATAACTTCAAAACCCAAAAAAAGGTTTGGATTGCTTTGACCGAATATTGAAATGATTGGAAAAAACAATAATAGAGGAATTAGAAAAAAGGCTTTCATATAATTTTTGTTTGAAATGTTTTTTTGATAAATAGAGTTGTGCGTCTTTTGTTTTTTGCTGTTGCACATACAAAACATCTAATTTACGGAACAAATATACAAAACATTCGTAAATATAAAACTTAAAACATTCGTGTATCAATTCATTTAATTTCCCGGAACGGGAAATTGGAAGGAGAGTTTGCTGACTTACTAGGATTCGAACCTAGACAGACAGATCCAGAATCTGTAGTGCTACCATTACACCATAAGTCAATGGATATTTTGAGACCGCAAATGTAATATAATCTGTCGGAAACCGCAATATTTATTCACGATGAAAAGGAATATATTGCGGGTCTTTCGGCACATACTCATCATTGTCCCACAGCGGACTGGTAATCATCAAATCTGCACTATAACGGTTGCAGGCTATTGGGATATTGTGAATACGGCACTGACGTAAAAGCATCTGTATGTCAGCTTCGTGCGGATTTGCGCTTAGGTCGTCTATCAAAAACACGCAAAAATCTATTTGTTTGTTCACAACCATTGCAGCAATTTCGGCATCGCCACCCATCGGACCGGAGTTTTTACGTTCAACCTCTACTTCTATTCCTTCATTTTCAAAGGCTTTCTGTATCAGCCCGCCGGTAGTTCCCGTACAAATTAGTTTATGCTGCGAAAGCATATCCGAGTTAAAAACTGCCCATTCTACCATGTCTGCCTTGCGTGCATCGTGTGCTACCAAGGCTATTTTGAGTTGTTTTTTCATTATTTTGATATTTAATCCAGGCGCAAAGTTAATGTTTCTTCCAAGATAAGTATCTTTTTTCCGAAACTTGTCATTGCTTTTTCATGTTTTTGTTGCATTTCTGTCGGTATTGGTCGGTGTCTCATAAGCGCCCAACTGCTTCGTTACTTTCGATATTTGAGCTCAGTCACCGAGGGCAGACGCGCAAGTCTTCCTCTACAGTCCTCAATCTTAGAGTCTCACATATGGACACTTTTGAGACACCTTATTATTTTTAGTTGAATATTTGTGTTGAGATTGCCCTGTCTGTTTTAAAAGTATATTCTTTTATAACGCAGTAAAGACAGTATTTTTTGAAAAAATATGTATTTTTACGCGGTTGATAAAACATTGTACTCATGATAACTGCTACTCTTTTGATATTTGGTGTTATATCTTTTTCGCTGATTTCAGTGTTGGTAGGCCTGGTGGGAGCGCGTAGGAAGATAGGTTTCGGATGGTCCTATCTGTTTTCAATATTGACTACTCCATTCATAGGGTTATTGATAACGCTTTTGTTTGACAAACTCCCCGACGGGAAACGTAAATGGGGCTGCCTGGGGCTAGTGTTCGCGATTTTCACCATAATCATTATAACGGGTCTGTTGATCTATTTGGTGCTGTTCGTCTCAAAAATCAGCGGCGTGTTATTGATGTAAAGAATATGTGCCGTAGAATTCTGTACGGCGAGGGTCAACCAAGCTCAAGTAGCGGTAACAGCGGTGGTATGGATATGATGGTGGAGGGTCATGCCGTGCGTCACATGCTGAAATGAATCCAATGAAACCTTAGTTTGAAAGTAAAGATGTGGTATTTCTTTGAAGTATGTGACTGAGCCCGTGCTTCAACAGGCTCAGCAACCATCGAAAGTAACGTGGTTGCTGAGCGAAGTCGAAGCACAGCAGTTGGGCACTTATGAGACAGACATCTTTACATAATCCGGGAAACTATACCACGAATTACGCAATTTTACGAGCAAATTTTGTTTTACCCAACGAGTGAGATTGTTTTTATCAAAACCAGGTTGCCACGCATAAACTTGATTTATATTGAAACATATCAAGTCGTAAAATTGATTTCTTAATTGCCAAAATTTCATTTTTATTTACTTCTAATTTTCCGCAAAATTGCATAAAAAAAGAATTAAAATAACATTTTAATCTAAAAAACAACATCATCAAGTGGGTTTTTCCCACTTGATGATGGATTAATGCATATTTCTTCTCGACTTTTGCAAGCTCTTTATCCAGTTACTCTGCAAGGGTTCTGATTTCGTGAATTTTGCGTTGTCAAGGGTTGTCGTACTGCTATTACTCTTATGGCTACCAATCGCTTTCGTTGGTAGGTTTTGCTATACTTGCACCCAATGGTTTGGGGTAAATACCGTGCGGCATAAAAAAATTTGTTTGTTCTTATTTGATGGTTTTAGTAAAAATACAAATTTTTCTTTTTGTTAAAATGACCGCATGGCATTTACCGTTTTGGCGCTTGGCGCAGTGGCGGATTTCGGAGTGCAAAACTGTCAATACACCACAAAAGTTGATGCGAGTAAGTATGTTCAATTAACCACGTCACCCGCCATTGAGCCAAACGCCTGTTAGCGGGTCGTGCTTCTTGTCTATTCCTTATTTCTGTCGAATACTGCAAGTCGTTTTGATAAAGTTTTTGTTTTACAATCTTTGGGTTTCAAAAATAGTTTTTGCTTTGAGTCATTAAAGAACTTTTGCTCACTTGAAATTACTGATTTTAAAAATGCTGTTTCCATTAGTTCCTTATCAATCATTTTTGAAAAGGTCGTTAGTCCAAGAGATAGATAACGAGAAAAAAATACTAACCAAACTAGTTCAAATGCTGATTTTTTGTTTGATGCTTTAACAATCTCAGATTCAATTAAATATTTCAACTTTTCTTTCAATTTCGGAGACCGATATTTTATATAAATCTCTTCACAGATTGCTAATACATGACACAGAGTTTTTTCTGATTCTCGTTTAACCAACATTAGCAGACTCATTGCTTTCAAAATTTGTTTATTCCTTGCGTTATTGTCAGCTGAAAATTGAATTTTGAGCTTGCTGTCGTTGTCGTATAATTCAGAGAAAAACTTTTCAAGAATACTTGTCCCTGGGTAAGCTTTATGAATGTCAAGTGCTTTTAAAAGAGTTAATTCAAAAGTTTTAAAAGGTATAGCTTCCTTGTCTTTCAGAGAATAATTGTGATATTCTCTATCATGTTGTCTGTAAAGTCCGTCTGGAAGTGTAAGAACCTTTGTCTTGTGTTCGTTTATTAGCAAATTAAATTCAACCAATTCGTCTGAAAGCACTTTGAGAATTTTTTTAGCTTCATCTTCACTGTTGCATAAAATTCTGTAATCATCTTTAAAGCGACTGCCAACAAAGTTAATTGTTTTAAGTTTTGAAGATACTTTTCTGTCTATACTCGTAAGAACTATTTCAGCAATAAGGTCGCTGAGTGCTGAACCAACTGGAATGCCATTGGTCCTTGCGTCATTAGCATATTGAATTAATTTATCAACTTTATTCCCTGTTAGTTTAAACTCCTTGTCGGCAAATGCTTTTTCTCTGCCATGTAAAGCCCAACCAATGCTATGTGTATAAACTGAATTGTAAAAATTGGTAATGTCAGCACGAATGATAAAATTATATTTATGTGCTTCTGCTACCATATCTTTTTCCGCCATTTCAACCCATTCATAAATCATTCTTCCTGAACGAAGATTGCCTAGCTTCCCAATTGCTTTTGCATTTACCGGTATAGGAAAACTATATGAGAATATTTTAAGGTCATTATGAAAAATGTGGTCAACAACAATTTTCCAATCTTCTATCAAATGAAACACAATGTCATGATAGTTAAATGGATGTTGGATGCCAAAAACTCTTGAAGTCAGAAGTGATTTAGGATATGAAATAGTTACAAGCTTTCTTCTTGCAGGGTCATTGAGGTTTTTATTGTAAGGTTTGGTTTTGAGTTTAAAGTCTGTCACCGAAAAGGACGGTGGCAACACATACTGTTCAGGAAAATAACCTTCAGTCAATAACCATTCGGCAATAACTTTCTTGTCAATAGCTCTAACAAGTTTTGCTGTCTTTTTAAAATGTTTTTCAACTAATGTCATTGGTTGAATTAATTATTTTTTTATCTGAATATTAGTAATTGTCTAAATCAATAATTCCTTTAGTCAATAACTCTTTAAAACATTTTGCCGTAAGAAAAGCATCTGATTCCGCATTATGTTTTTGCTCAATATCGTAGTCAAATAGTTTTTTGTAGAGTTCAGTCAATTTTGGGAACTTGTTTCGTCCATCAAAGTTTGGAATATTACAATAATCTATTGTTTCCTTCATTGTGCAAATTGTTTTCTTGCTACTGAAAGGGTCTTGCACTTGATATTTTTTTAATTGACTCCGTAATATTGGTAAATCAAAATCAATATTATGAGCAACAATGAAATCAGAAATTTTTATATCACTGATTAGTTTCCTATATGCTTCGTCGGGTTGTTTACCTATTCTTTTGACAAGGTTAATGTCAATCTGATTCACGGCAAATGCCTCTGTATAAGTAATGTTGGGATAGTTGATTAGGTCTGATTCTTTTTTGAAAATATTACCGTCTGTGTCCATTAGCAACCAAGCAACTTGAACCACGTTTGGATATTCAATTGAAACTAAATTTTTTCTTGGTAAGCCATCAGTTTCAATATCCAAAACACAAATGATGGTTTTGTTTTCTAATCGTGAAACATCATCTTCATCAAGGTTACTTGGGATATTGGGTGGAATGAACTCAAATAGAACTTCTCCATAACCTCGTCCAATTATTTTTTTTTCAGCTTGCAGATATTTGTCAATAAAACTTGAAACTTTTCGATGCTTAACGACTTTTGGAAGTGATTTAGGATACTTGCAATTTATGAAGCTGTATGAATTACCTGAATTGTGAATAGATGGTGGTAAAACAACATGGGTATTCCAAAGTATCTCAACCTTTTCAAGTTTGTGTTTATATTCTTCCTTAGGAGGGAATGTTGTTACAACTTGACTTTCGTTAAGGTAGGAAAATTTATTGCTACTAATAAAAATGTGAAATCCATTTTTACTGCCCGATAAAGTAACCCACTCGTAGTTCGTAGGTAATTCTAATAGTGCTAAAACTTCATCTAAAAAGTTGTAGTCATTGCAACCGTCAATATCAATAACACGCAAATCTTGAAAACCTGTAACACATCCTACACCTGTCGCTGAGTCCCACTCGTATTTTTGAAATTCTGTTTGTAGTTGTCTTTGAGTAAAAAGATGTTTCCATTTATGGTTTGGAGTTTTGAGGATATTTCTGCAATAGAAGTTGTGTTCATTGATTCGATTGCTAATGCAAGTAACATTTAATCCTAACCCAAAATAATGTTTTGCAAAGAGTTCTATTTCTGTCATAATCGATTAAACATGTCTATTCTTAGTTTGATTATTATTTTCTTCACTGTCTTTCATAGCATACCCGCTAACGTTTAATTTACGAAACAAATATACAAAACATTCGTAAATATAAAATTTATAACATTCGCATATCATTTCAGCAGTAATTCTATATGCACCTATAAATCAACTAAATACAACAATTTAAATTGATTAAACATCATTTGCGTTTACAAATGATTAAATTCACATAAGCATAAAAAATGCAAATAGAAATCTTACCGGCAGAATACGAAAGAAGGCTTGTTCTTCAAAGACATAGTAAAAATCGTGAATTCAAACAAACAAACCATTTTTCTACTGCTGCTGTCTTCACTTCCTGCAGTATCTTGCACTTCATTGAAAAAAGTAGCGGGTCAGTTTTTGAATTTAAACGAATATCCTTATTTGTTTAAACTTTGAGAGTGTAAACTCGAAATGAGTGTAGGGGGTGCTATTGTTCCTGGGGGATTTTATCTTGTATAATAATAAAAATTCTCATATCCTATCCCCAGATCAAACCGGCCATTCGTGATTGCCACAGGTTCGCCATCGAAAAATGTTTTGAACTGGATGGTGCCTGAAAGGATCGTTTTGGTCAACTCTTTATCTACGTATAAATTTTGAGCCTTTTTAAAATTGATGTAGCCTTCGATAATAGGAAGCTTAACGGCTTCTTCGGAGAATTTTCTCAGGGTAATGATGCAATTGTCGTCTCTTAAATTGATGGTTGAATCATTCAAACTGATTAAATCAGGATAATCTCTTGGGGCATAACCGACCACTGAAATGAGCAAGGTTGTAGAGACACTTTGGTAAATACCACTTAATCTGATATTGAAAGTATCGGGGTTCACGATGATCTTGCTTGGTAATATATGGTCAGTTGATACAAAAGTTGAGCGGTCGACGTACATACCAAAGGTATTGTATCCCCATTCCGAATAAATGGGCAATCCCGGGTTTTCATAATCAGGTATGAATACGGTTTTGCTAAGTTCGTATGAGTCGTATGCGCATGAACTCATGATTGCTGCAACAGCCAAAGTCAGGGCAACAAAGTGTATATATCTTCTTTTTTCCATAATTTTTAATTTAACTATTTTATAATACCCAGTCTATCGACAATTGAAATCCCCCGAGATTATTGACATTCACCAGGCTTGAGTTGTTTTTTGTTATGTAAAAAGCCGGTGCAACCCAATCACATGAGAAGTAAACTTGCTTTGACAATTTCAGCCTTGCTCCTGCAGACAAAGAAGTGGTTGAAAACCACGGATTGGCTTTTACACCTATATCACGCAGAACGTCCTTTTGATAAGCTTTCATCGCCTCATCCTTAAACTCAATGTCTGTATGGGTGTTCAGTCGATAGGCGAGTTCTACAGTGAGTTTGGCATGCAAATCAAAATAGCGAAGCACCAGGGGAGTGTATTTTACCTCCCAAGGAATTCCTATATAATTCGAACTTTCTTTGATAGCTCTGATGCGGGCAAAATCAGTTCTTTCATCCTCCTGACTAACTCTTAGGAAAAAGAAGCCTCCGCGATCATAATCGTCTTTTATGATGGATGACAGGTATCTCGAAAATCGTAGGCCTGAACCGACTGACCAATTTTTGTTGATCAGATATTCGGGAGAAACACCAAAATAAGCAATATCTCCATTCAGGTTGACCTGAGCATTAAATTCGTCACCATAGTAGCCATAACTTACATCCTGACGTATAGGCCAATCTTCATTCAAAGATGGTGAGAGAATTTTGGCTCCACCGTAGAAGCTCAGTGATAATTTTTTCAGGTCTTGAGAAAATAGTGCGGATGCACCGATGCAAAAGCAAATTATAAAAAGGAGTTTTTTCATCTGTATTATTTATTATTTTTAGTTGTCAGATGGAACCTTTGACGATTAAAATAATCATTAAACACACAAAGTAATGATTATTTTAATCGTGTCGGTTTCATACTGTGATTATTGTGTAATTGCTTTATCAAACATTTAGACAGACGCAAACGTAGATGCGTGCACTAACAAGTTTGTTGCAAGTAAGAAGCACAGTATATAGGTTGCTTATGCGTATCAGAGGTTAAAACTAAAAACTCTTAAACCCAATGATCTCCCTGACTTCTTGGATAGTTTTTGCTGCACTGGCCCGGGCTTTTTCTTTTCCCATGCGGGCTACCTTGGAGATATAAGCCTCGTCACTCAGTAACTCTTTGATTCTTTCACGGAAGGGAGTTGTAAACCGGATCATATCTTCCGCCAACTGTTTTTTCATGTCGCCATAGCGGATTTGGCAGTTGTTATACAGGTCGTTGAAGTGATTGACCGCATCTTTCGAAGACACCACGCTCATCAGTTGAAACAGATTTTGTATGGTTTCCGGCTTTTCCTGGTTAGGGATGGTCGGCCCGCTGTCGGTAACGGCGCGCATAACCTTTTTGCGGATAGCAGCAGGCTCGTCAGCCAAAAAGATGGCATTGCCTTCTCCTTCTGATTTGCCCATTTTTCCGCTACCTAACAAACCGGGGATTCTAACCAAAGACTTGCCAAAATTGTATGCCTGAGGTTCAGGAAAATAATCGACATTGTACAGTCTGTTAAAACGATTGGCAAACTGGCGGGTCATTTCTAAATGTTGTTCCTGGTCTTTGCCCACAGGAACTTTGGTAGCTTTGTGGATGATGATGTCCGCTGCCATCAAAGTTGGGTAAGTCAACAGACCAGCATTTACGTTTTGTGGTTGTTGTCGTATTTTGTCTTTGAAAGAAGTACAACGTTCCAGTTCGCCTATATAGGCGTTCATATTCAGGAAAAGGTACAATTCAGCGGTCTCCGGCACATCACTTTGAATGTACAGAGTCGCTTTTTCAGGATCTAGTCCGGCAGCTAAGTATTCAACCAGTACCTGTTTTACGTTGCCGTGTAAATCATGAGGGGTGGGATGGGTGGTTAAAGAATGATAATCAGCAATAAAAAAATAGCAATCATGCTCGTTTTGCATGCTGATGAAATTCTTCAATGCCCCGAAATAATTTCCGAGATGTAAGTTTCCTGTAGGACGGATGCCGCTTACAACTATCTCCATAGTCTTTTTGGTACTGTTAAAAATAAATTCTGAAAAGATCATTCAATCGGCAGGGTTCTCCGGATGCGTTGATCCAAAGAAGTCAAAGTTTCCGTTGAAACAACGCCCGGAATTTCCTGTATTTTCCCGTTCAGCAACTCCATCAAGTGCTCGTCGTTCTTTGCGTAAAGCTTGATAAGAATGGTGTAAGCTCCTAAGGTATATTGAGATTCAACAACCTCGGGAATTTTTTCCAATTCGCTTACTACTGCCTTATACATAGAACCGCGCTCAAGCGCAATACCGATATACACGCAGATATTGTATCCCAGCATTTTGGGATTCACTGTATAGCCTGATCCGGTAATCACGTTCAAGTCTATCATGCGTTGCACACGCTGATGGATGGCTGCGCGGGATACTCCACACAATTCTGCCACATCCTTAAAAGGCATGCGTGCATTTTGGCTGATGATACGTAAAATTTTACGATCTAATTGATCAATTTTTTCCATATTACAGATGAATTGATAAAGTTGTGGAGCACAAATAATCAATAGAATTAAAATTATACAAGTTTACTTAACGATGGCAAGCAACTCAACATCAAAAATCAGCACAGAGAATGGTTTGATGTTTCCCTGCATGCGTGAGCCGTAAGCCAATTCCTGTGGAATGTAAAATCTGTATTTTGCACCGACAGGCATCAATTGTAAACCTTCAGTCCAGCCTTTAATAACCTGATTTAATCCAAATTCGGCAGGCTCTCCACGATCCACCGAGCTGTCGAAAACGGTTCCATCCACGAGTGTACCGTGATAATGTACCCTAACCTTATCAGTTTCGGACGGATAATTCCCTTTTTTATTCCCGGCTTTGATAATTTCGTATTGTAACCCCGATTCAGTAGAAATAACACCTTCTTTTTTTGCATTCTCAGCTAAGAATTTTTCACCTTCTTCTTTGTTTGCCTTATACTGAACTTCCAATTTTTTTAATTGAACTTGTTCCATGGTTTCATTGAAGTATATTCTGGCTTCTTCGGCATCTATTTCGAAATCTTCACCGGAAATTCCATTGATCAAACCTTGTTTGATAAGTTTGAAATTAACAGTGAGTGTTGAATCTCCGTAAAAATCAGGATTTGATTTTAGTTGATTTCCTATCGCAGTGCCAATTTCTACAACTTGTCCCAGTTGAGGGTCGGCAGCTTTTTCTTTCAAACCGTCTTTGATACCTTTCATCAACTCCTGAAGTGCATTGTCGGTAGTATCTCTACTCAGGTGATAATTCTTGAGAATGTTACCGTTGACAAAGCCAAATGAATAATTCAGGCTGTCTAATTCAGTATTTAGCTTTACAGATTTTTCTTTGTAATTTGTACATGAGGTTGCAAGCAACGACAAGGTAGCTACAATAATCAAGAAAATATTTATTTGTTTCATATTATTATCGTTTTAAAATTAATTATTGGGTTGACCGTACATTCTTGCATGTGATTTCATTTGTACGGCCTGTACAATAGAATCTGCTTCTGTTGATGATATAACATCCTGATAATCGTTCAAAGCGTTTATCAATCCTGCCATTACCAAATCAACATTTCCTGTTAGAGTTGAATCTCCGAAGTAACCATTTTCAATTTGGTCATTGAAGTATTTACCAACTTGCACACCTAAAGTGTACATTTCACTTTTTGCTTTTCCGGCGTATGCTTTATCCAATGCCTGAATAAAAGCATCTAATTCTTTAGCTGAATCTTCACCGAACACTTGCTGTCTCATTACATCACCTTGCCAATGTCCCAAGGTGTAGTTGATGCTGTCGTTCATGCTTTTAAGCGTAACTTCTTTAGGTTTATTGCTTGTACATGAACTGATTGAAAAAATAGTAAGCCCTATGGCAACTATCAGATAACTACTTATTTTTCTCATTTTGATACGTTTATTATATTTCTAATTCTTTGAATTAATTCGAAGTTGGAGGAAGAACGATATCCAAAAGTTCAACCGTAAAAATTAAGGTTGCAAAAGGAGGGATTACCCCGCCTGCACCTCGCTCGCCGTATGCGAGATTGTAAGGTATGAAGAATTTATATTTCGAACCCGGAGACATTAATTGAACACCTTCCGTCCATCCGGCAATGACTTGATTGAGTTGAAATTCGACAGGTTCTCCTCTTTCGTAAGAACTGTCGAATACAGTACCGTCAAGCAGAGTTCCCTCATAATGAACTTTCACTTTGTCAGTAGCAGTGGGCTTAGGACCATCTGCTTCTGTCAATATGATGTATTGTAAACCTGACTCTGTGCTTTGTACTGCCGGATTTTTTGCATTTTCTTCCAGGAATTTCTCCCCGGCTGAACGCTGCTCAGCAGCCATTTTTTCTTGTGCAGCGGTGAAATAATTTTGCAGAACATTTTGTGCATTTTCTACGGAAATCAGGGTAGAATCACCTTTCATCACTGTATTGAAGGCTTTTAAGAATAAATCTAAATTATATTTGCCATTGGGCAAAGTTTGTAAGTTTTTCAGTAAATCGCTGCCAATGTTCACTGCCAAAGCATAACTCATGGAGTCAACATCATTGTTAAAGGTAATGGGAGTTTCTACAACTGCTTCTACCTGATTTTTAGATTTGCTCATTTTCTTTGGTTTTTTTTCTTTTGCGCCTACGGTCAACACTGTGGTTAATGCAAGCATGATAATCAATATTTTTTTCATGTGTGTAGGAATGTATTTAATGGCTAAAAATTTAAATGTCTGCAAAGATAGCTGATTTTATTGAAAATTAGGTGTTAATTTATTGAAAATTATCGTGAAGAAAGCACAACCGGAAGTTTCAGATTTTTTCTTTTGCCTTTTTGAGGGTGTATCATTTCAATATAAAAGACATAAATCCCAATGTCGGAAATGTTTCCTTGCCGGTTTCTACCATCCCAGGTGAGGAAGCCTTCCGTCCCGGCAAGATATTGTTCAGCTAGGGTAAAAACTTTTACTCCTGTTGCGGATAACACGTGCACTGTAAATACGTAGCCGCTTTCGGGAAATGCATAATGCAATACGCACAGGTCATTATTGCCGTCATTGTCAGGCGTGAATATTTCATTTTCAAGATAAAAGTATTGTGCTGACTCAAAGTCCGGCGTCATTGCTTCTCTGTATTGAGAATTTTGAAATCCCGGAGTTCCGTAATGATGTGAGGCTGCTGCCGAATGCCAATTGCTTTCATCTTGCGTATCCCGATTTGGATATATGCGTTCCAAAGCAACACCTTTAGGATTTTTAATCAACACGTGATGCATGTCGGCATGGTATTGAAATTCATCGTATATGACGCTTTTGTTTGCGTTGGTCAGCACCAGACAAGCTGATTCGTTGTTCAAGGCGCTCAACTTGACTGTCAACAAGACAGCTTCATCGGGACAATCGTGGAAGTTTCTGACTGCCTCTGCATCAGTAGTCAGAGCCAGATAGGAGTTGGGGGGCATGATGGTGTTGGCCGGGATCTTTACGCCCGTGTTCAAAGTTCCGTCGGTTTTACGTGTGGTAAAAACCAACCCCGAACAGTCTATCCGGTGCGAAGAACGGTTGTGTAGCTCAACATATTCAGCGCCACCCTCCGGATGATTGAACATGACCTCATTGATGATGATGTCGCAGATTTGAATGGTGTCGGATGTGTAGGCTGAAGAAAATGCAGGTAAACACATGGTAAACAATAACAAATAATTTTTCATAGGTGTAATAATTATTGATTTTTTATGCTGGTGCTTTAATTTCAGCACCTAAGTAGGTATAGGATTGTAATATCTAACAAATTAAGTTATTTTTGCAGCTGAAAAAAATCAGCGGTTGCATAAATCAAACAGAGGCGACAAAGTTAGGTTTTATCCGTGATAAAAAATCATGATGTAAAATAATATTCACCATAAAATAAGTTAAAAATGAAAGTAGCGATTGTAGGCGCAAGTGGCGCAGTAGGTCAGGAGTTTTTAAGGGTTCTTGCCGAACGAAATTTTCCCATGACCGAATTGGTATTATTCGGGTCATCTCGTAGTGCAGGTAAGGTTTATGAGTTCAAAGGGAAAAAACTTACAGTGAAAGAATTAAAGCATGGTGACGATTTTAAAGGATTTCAAATAGTGTTTACATCTGCCGGTGCAAGTATTTCCAAAGAATATGCAGACGACATCACTAAATTTGGTGCGATTATGATTGATAACTCCAGTGCTTTCCGCATGGAGGAGGATATTTCTTTGGTTGTTCCTGAAGTGAATGCGGCTGATGCCAAAAACCGTCCGCGCGGTATCATTGCCAATCCGAACTGTACCACTACACAAATGGTGGTGGCATTGAAAGCCATTGAAAATCTTTCGCATATCAAGCGCATTCATGTGTCAACTTACCAGGCTGCCTCAGGTGCCGGTGCGGCTGCAATGGACGAATTAGAATTGCAATATCGTCAGATTATGAACGGCGAAGCGGTTACTGTTAGTAAATTCCCCTATCAATTGGCTTATAATTTAATTCCTCAAGTGGATGTTTTTATGGATAATGGCTATACCAAAGAGGAAATGAAAATGTACCACGAAACGCGTAAAATTATGCATTCCAACGTAGAAGTCAGCGCTACCTGTGTGCGTGTGCCTTCTTTGCGTGCTCACTCTGAAAGCGTTTGGGTTGAGACTGAAAGACCGATCTCTGTCGAAGAGGCTCGTGCTGCTTTTGAAGCTGCTCCGGGTGTGGAAGTGATGGATAATCCTGCAGAAAAATTATATCCCATGCCATTATTCCTTTCCGGAAAAGATCCGGTGTACGTTGGACGTATCCGCAAAGATTTGGCTAATCCCAATGGACTGACATTCTGGTGTGTAAGTGATCAGATTAGAAAAGGTGCTGCGTTGAATGCTGTGCAGATTGCAGAGTATTTGATTCAGGAGGGGGAGGTGTAGTTTTTGCGAGTTTTGAGTTCTGAGTTTTGAGTCCTGAGGTGCGGGTTGTGAGTTCCGGATTCGCGGGGTCCGGGGTCGCGAGTTCTGTGGTGCGGGGTGCGGGGTTTGAGCATTTCTTTAAAATAGAATTAAGAAATTATAGAGGCAATAGAGTTCAATGAGAATAGTCGTACAGCGCGTTAAGCAAGCTTCTGTGGAGATTGATGGTCGGGTAAAGTCGGCTATCAATCAGGGCTTGTTGGTGTTGTTGGGGATAGAGGAGGCGGATGATGAAACGGATGTAAATTGGTTGGTTGCCAAGTTGGTGAATCTTCGTATCTTTGATGACTCCAATGGAGTGATGAATCGTTCCGTTTTGGATATAGACGGTGAGGTGTTGGTGGTGAGTCAGTTTACTTTACATGCTTCTACCCGCAAGGGGAACCGACCTTCATACATCAAAGCAGCGCGTCCGGAGCAGGCCATTCCGCTCTATGAGTATTTTTGCAGGCAGACCGAAAACTTATTGGGAAAGTCCGTTCAAACCGGTGAGTTTGGAGCCATGATGCAGGTTTCTCTCATAAATGACGGTCCGGTTACAATCCTTATCGATAGTAAAATCAAGGAATAATCAAATGAAGATTAAAAAGCACATACCCAATTTTATTACTTCGCTCAATTTGCTGACAGGTAGTGTAGGAGTATATTTTGCGTTCAGCGGAAATTACACGGTGGCATTTTTTGCGGTCTTGATCGCAGGATTATTTGATTTTTTAGACGGCTTGACGGCACGTATCCTGAAAGCTTATTCACCCATGGGTAAAGAGTTGGATTCCCTGGCTGACGTAATTAGCTTTGGCTTATTGCCGGCAACAGTGGTTTTTTCGATGTTGGCAAGCAGCACATATCCCGATTGGACACAATACATCGGACTGTTGATAGTAGTTTTTTCAGCGTTGAGATTAGCAAAATTCAATATTGATGAAAATCAAACGGATTCTTTTATAGGCTTGTCCACTCCCGCCAATGCCATTTTTTGGACAGGTATGGCATATTCTTGTGCCCCTTGGCTGATAGATACAACATGGCTTGTCATCGTACTTACCATCGTTTTCAGTGGATTATTGGTTTCCAAATTTCCCATGTTTGCCCTGAAATTTAGAAATCTGAAATGGGCGGATAATAAAATACAATACATCTTTTTATTCGGATGCATTGTATTATTACTGTTGATGGGATGGAACGGGTTTGCTCCCATTATTGGATGGTATATCCTTGCTTCTGCTACTATTTATCCTTTCTTAAAATAAAATTTACAATTTAGTAATTTTGCCATCATTTACTATTCCAGTGTTCCTCCGACGATATCCAACAACTCACTGGTGATGGCTTGCTGGCGGAGCTTGTTGTATTGCAATTTGATTTCTTCAAGTAATTCATCGGCATTATCGGTGGCGGTTTGCATGGCTAACATACGGGCTGTATGCTCGGATATGTTTGAATCCAACAATGCCAAATACAGGCGCATGTTGATGATGTAGGGAACCAAATCGTGCAATAAACTTTCCCTGTCCGGCTCAATGATAAAATCATCTTCATAAATACGTTCTCTGACGACGGGTTTTTCTATCACATCCCTTTCTTTCAAATCCAAAGGAAGCAGTGTGCGCGAATCCAAAATCTGCGAGCCTTTGCTTTTAGCGTGGTGGTAGATAAGTTCAACTTTATCAACTTTACCGCTTAGATACAATTGTTTCAGTTGATTGGCTAATTCAAGCACGGCTTTCGCATTGGGTTTGTCTATGATGAAATCCAAATTTTCAAAACCGGGGGGAATTTTATATCCCATTCTCACAGTTGCCTGGGCTATCTTTTTACCAATGGGAATCACCAGGATGTTTTCATGTCCCAAAGCGGCATAATTCCGAACCTCTACACTCAGTCTTTTGGCAATATTGCTGTTGAAGCTGCCACAAAGACTGGAGTTGGAAGAAAATACAACGAAGGCAATGCGTTTCAATTCCCGTACTTCGGAAAATTCTGTCTGATAGTCCTTACCATCATCCAAAACCACTTTTAAAATATCATGTAAATAATGATAAAATGAATGAATGCCACCTATCATCCTTTCTGTTTTGTTGAGCTTTGCCATGGAAACCATCTTCATTGCAGAAGTGATCTTCCGTGTGGATTGCACAGAATGAATGCGGTTTTTTATTTCTTTCAGGGAGGACATTATTCGGAAAGACTTAGGATTACACCCGCTGCAACTTGCTCAATGATAGTAATGATTTCATCATTAAAAACACCCTTCCGAATGGGATTTAATACATTTTCCCTGTGGAGAGATTCCAATCTGGCTAAAAATTCTTTTTTGAAGGCATCTACTTTTTCCAAAGCAAGATCTTTCAACAAGCCTTTGGTACCGCAATACAAGATGGCGATTTGCTTTTCAACCTCGAGGGGGGAGTGAACGGGTTGCACCAACAGGCGTTCGTTCTTTCGACCTTTGTCTATGATCATGGCAGTGACAGCATCCAAATCACTGCCGAACTTGGAGAAAGCTTCCAATTCCCTGTACTGAGCCTGATCTATTTTCAGGGTGCCGGCAATTCGTTTCATGGTTTTAATTTGCGCATTGCCGCCGACGCGCGATACGGAAATTCCCACGTCAATAGCCGGTCGGTTGCCGCTGATAAAGGCATCTACATCCAAGAAAATCTGACCGTCTGTAATAGAAATCACATTGGTAGGAATATAAGCCGAAATATCGCCGGCTTGTGTTTCAATGATGGGGAGGGCAGTCAGTGAGCCGCCGCCTTTAATCTTTCCCTTCAGACTTTCGGGTACATCATTCATTTGTTCAGCTACTTCCTGCTGATTGATGATTTTGGCTGCCCGTTCCAGGAGGCGCGAGTGCAGGTAGAAAATATCTCCCGGATAGGCTTCTCTTCCGGATGGTCGTCTCAATATCAGTGAAACTTCGCGGTATGCAACGGCTTGTTTCGACAGGTCATCGTAAACCACCAGAGCATGTCTGCCGGTATCACGCAAAAATTCACCTATGGCAGCACCTGCAAAAGGAGCATAGTACTGCATGGCTGCGGGGTCGGAGGCATTGGCTGCCACAATGATGGTGTATTCCAATGCCTTGTGTCTGCGCAGGGTTTCTACGATGGAAGCTACGGTTGAACCTTTTTGCCCGATAGCCACATAGATACAATATACGGGGTCACCTTCTTCGAAGTTGCGGCGTTGATTGATGATGGTGTCTATAGCAATGCTGGTTTTACCGGTTTGCCGGTCACCGATGATTAGTTCCCGCTGTCCGCGTCCGATAGGGATCATGGCATCAATGGCTGTAAGTCCGGTCTGCAAAGGCTGATTCACAGGTTGCCTGTAGATCACGCCCGGCGCTTTGCGCTCAAAAGGCATTTCATAAAGTTCGCCTCTTATCTTTCCTTTTCCGTCTATGGCTTCACCCAAGGGGTTGATAACCCTGCCCAACATTTCATCGCCTACCATGATGGAAGCAACTCTTTTGGTACGCATGGCGGTATCTCCTTCCTTAATCTCGGAAGACGATCCCAACAGTACGGCACCCACATTATCATCTTCCAGGTTCATGACGATGGCATGCATGCCGTTTTCAAACTGAAGCAGTTCACTTGCTTCCGCATTATGTAAACCGTACAAGCGTATCACACCATCGCCGACCTGCAATACCGTTCCGATTTCATCAAACTTAGGGTCGGCATCCATACCGGCTAATTGCTTGCGCAATACCTGCGAGACTTCGCTTACATTTATTTTGTTAACCATATTATTATTTTTCGTTTCCGTTCAACATGTCTTTTCTCATTTGTTCCAATTGTCCCGATAATGTGGCATCCCATCGCAAATGATTCACCTCAATTTGAAAACCTCCTAATATTTCAGAACGGATATGTTTTTCCAATTCAACCGTTCCGCCTACTTGAGCTTCAATCAATTTGATAAAGCGTTGTTCCGTTTCTTCATCTATCGGAGCTGCCGTTATCAATTTGGTGTGGTTGATTTTGTTGTCTTCGCGGTAAAAATCTATATACTTCAACATCACCTGCCGAAGTAAGGATTCACGATTATTTTCCAACAACAAGTCCATAAAACGCTTTAGGGTGTCGCTCAGTTCTTTTCCGGTCAGTTTCAGCATCAACTCACGTTTGTCCTCAACGGGCAATTTCGGGTTTCTCAGAGCTAGATTGACTTCCTTTGTTTTGTTTAAAACCAACACAATCACTTTGGCTTCTTCATATACCGTCTCTGCGCTGTAGTTTTCGTTAGCAAACTCCAACAAAGCTTTTGCATATCTCGCCGGTATCAATCCGAAGCTCATGGGTATTGAAAAAATGTTTATGATTTATGGATGTTCATTTCATCAATCAGTTGATTGATGACAGCTTCTTGTTCTGCTTGCTGATCTAAATTCTTGCGCAACAGTTTTTCGGCTATGTCAAAGGAGAGGTTGACCACTTCTTTTCTGATATCTCGAATAGCATCGTCTTTTTCTGCTTCTATCTGTTTGCGGGCAACGTTAATCATTACGTCTGCTTCTTTTTTGGCTTTATCCATCGCGTCGCGAATGATGGTTTCACGAGATTTGACGGCTTCAGCCAAAATTTTAGCCTGTTCTTTTTTAGCCTGTTCGAGTATCTTTTCTCCGTCTGCCTTCACATTTTTGAGATCTTCCTGGGCTTGCTTTGCGGCTGCCAAGGACTCATTGATGTACTTATTCCTGTCTTCTACCCCTTTGATGATAGGGGGAAAAGCAAATTTAGTCAGAATAAGGATGACTATTCCAAATGCGATCGACATCCAGAAAACCAATCCCAGATCAGGTGTAAGTAACGACATGACGAATGATTATAAAATAAATCCGGCAATAACGAGGGCAAAGAGTGCCACACCTTCAATCAATGCAGCAACGATAATCATGCTGATACGGATATCACCACCTGCTTCGGGCTGGCGGGCAATGCCATCCATAGCGGAGGATCCGATTTTACTGATACCAAGTCCGGCTGCTAAAACTGTTACAGAGATAGCAATAGCTTTTCCTATAATACCGATGTCGGGGGTAACTTGTAATAAAGTGCTTAGTAACATAATTGTTTTTTATTTATTTGTTAGTAATTCGTTGAATTCAGTATTTATGTTGATTCGAGAGATTTCTCAGCTTTTCTTGGTTTGACCCTTGCTCCATTGATGAATATGGCTGTGAAAATTGTAAACACATAAGCCTGGATATACGCCACCAACATCTCTATAAAGTAGATGAATATGATTAATACTACTGAAAAGCCTGTCATGGATGAACTGAGGGCAGCGCTCATATGTGCCGTTATAAAAATCAAACTCGCTAAACCTAATACAATGGCATGTCCTGCCATAATGTTGGCAAAAAGACGGATCATCAGTGCAAAAGGTTTGGTAATCAAGCCTACCAACTCAATGATAATCATCAGAGGGAAAGGGAATTTCAACCAAACCGGCACATCGGGCCAAAAAATTTCTTTGTAATATTCTTTGGTACCCGACAGGTTTACAATCAGAAAAGTGGACAAAGCCAATGTAAGTGTAACGGCTATATTTCCGGTGACGTTTGCTCCTCCGGGAAAAATAGGCACCAATCCCAAAATATTATTGAAGAAAATAAAGAAAAACAGGGTCAACAGATAATACCTGTATCTCTTGTAATCTTCTCCCAAAACCGGTTTGATAACATCATCATAAACGGATAATATAAAAATCTCCATAGCTCCTACCAAACCTTTTTTAGGTTTGATGGGTTCGTTTTTGTAAGTCCGGGCAATGAGCAGCATGAAGATGATTAACAGAAAAGAACCGATGAGTAGGGAAAGGGCATTCTTCGTCAAGGACAGGTCAATCGGTCGGATTTCGTTGCCGCTTGCGTCAGTCTCCACTATTTTCCCTTTGTATTTTCCACTTTTGCTGATATAAAAACCATTGTAATAACCGTCATTTTGGTGAAACTTAGCGGAAGAGAACAATTGTACTCCCGAGTTTTTACTGTACAATATGATGGGTAGAGGAATGCTGATGCTTTTATCTTTAAACGTAGCTATATGCCACTCGTAATCATCTTTTAAGTGTTCGAGTATCAGCTCTTTAACATCCAATGGTACTGCTTCCGGATCCGAGCCTTCATCTTGTGAAATAGTTTCAGCCGGCAAAGAAATGCTCATTGCCAGAAACATCCATACACACAAAATATGTTTAAGAGTTTTGCTGAACATTGTTTTTGATTTTTTTCTCTACCTGAATAAAGCTCCATGCTTCAAAAGCGAGGTATGTCAAATAAAATACGGCAAAAGTCAGGGCGAAGCCTTGCATGTCTTCGGGTTTGACTATATACCAATATAATAGAAAGAAAGTGCCTCCCAAAAAGATTTTGATGGTGCGTACCAACATGTATTTGTTGGCTCTCTTCCTGCCGTTATTTTTATGTTTGATGCCGTTTTTGGTAATCGTCAGAATAGAAAATACTCCGAAAAACAGGAAGAATATAGGTATGGAGACATAACAAGTTGTGATGTCATGTTTAAATACGACAACGACCAAAAAACACAAGATACCGCCAACACCGGCTAAGGTGGCAGTCAGGTAGAGCATGAGTTTTTTTCTGAGTTGTGTCATCTCAATTGTTCGGAAGAAGTTAAACAAATGGTAATCACATCGAGATTCGCCTTAATAAATCCACCGGAAATTTTCAATTTGTTTTCAGCTTGATTGTTTTTGTATTTAACAGTACCTTTTGTCAGGCTTGATACTATGGGAGCGTGATTTTTCAGAATGGTAAACGGTCCCTTAGTTCCCGGAACTGTTACAGATTCTACATCTCCGGAAAACAAAGTCTGTTCTACTGTTATAATTTCAAGATGCATAAAATTCCTGATGAATGATTTTCGAGATATTATTGATCCGATTGCTTCAGTAAATTCTTGCCTTTCTCAATGGCTTCATCTATGGTACCTACATTTAAAAATGCCATTTCCGGATATTCGTCCAACTCACCATCCAATATCATTTTAAAACCGCGTATGGTTTCTTTGATGGGAACCATTGCTCCGGGTACGCCCGTAAACTGTTCAGCCATAAAGAACGGTTGCGACAGGAACCTTTGTACTTTTCGGGCACGTTTGACCGTAATCTTATCCTCATCCGACAATTCTTCCATACCCAAGATGGAGATAATATCTTGTAACTCCTTGTTTCTTTGGAGTATTTGTTTGACACGTTGGGCCGTTTGGTAGTGGTCTTCTCCTAAAATTTCAGGACTTAAGATGCGGGATGATGATTCCAAGGGATCAACCGAAGGGTAAATACCCAATTCGAATATTTTACGGCTGAGGACGGTGGTTGCATCCAAGTGTGAGAAAGTGGTTGCCGGCGCCGGGTCCGTCAAGTCGTCGGCAGGCACATAAATAGCCTGTACCGAAGTGATGGAGCCGTATTTGGTAGAAGTGATGCGTTCCTGCATGGCTCCCATTTCTGTGGAAAGAGTAGGCTGATAACCTACTGCAGACGGCATGCGCCCCAACAGGGCTGAAACCTCTGAACCCGCTTGTGTAAAGCGGAAAATATTATCAATAAAGAAAAGGATGTCGTTTCCACTTCTTTTGTTTTTGTCTGTTCCGTCCCGGAATGATTCGGCAACCGTCAAGCCCGACAGAGCGGCTGAGGCTCTAGCTCCGGGAGGCTCATTCATCTGTCCGAATAATAGAGTAGCTTGTGATTTCTTCATCTCCTCATAATCCACTTTCGACAGATCCCAGTTGCCCTCTTCCATGCTTTTTTTGAATTCATCTCCATAACGAATGACACCGGATTGAATCATCTCCCGGAGTAAATCATTACCTTCCCGGGTACGTTCTCCTACGCCGGCAAAAACCGAATATCCGCTGTGTGCCTTGGCTACATTATTAATCAGCTCCTGGATCAATACTGTTTTTCCAACTCCGGCTCCACCGAAAAGTCCGATTTTCCCACCTTTGGCGTAAGGACCTAGTAAATCTATGACTTTAATACCGGTAAAGAAAACTTCCGTAACTGTGGATAAATCTTCAAACTTAGGGGCTTCTCTGTGGATGGAATATGCACCTTCACGATTCAGGTCTTGCATGCCGTCTATGGGTTCTCCGATGACATTCATCAGTCTGCCTTTGACCTGTTCGCCCACGGGCACGGTAATAGTCGCGCCATGTGTACGTACAATCATGCCTATTTGTAAACCGTCTGTTGAATCCATGGCGACTGCCCGCACAGTGTTTTCTCCTATATGCTGTTGAACTTCAGCGTATAAAGTTTGACCGTTTTTACGTTTTATCAGCAAAGCATCATGAATAGCCGGTAACTCTTCCTGTTTACTTGCATCCAGGTCGAAATAAACATCCACTACCGGTCCAATAATTTGCGAAATAGTTCCTATTGATTTAATCATAATCAAACTGTGTTCTAAATAAGAACGAATAACAGCCCGCAAAATTACAAAAAAAACAGAAGCTTTGAAATAATTTGAACTTATTTAATGAATATGCAGTTGCGGGGTGCGAGTTCCGGGGTCCGTGTTCCGAGTTCACGGGGTCAAAGTGTTGCAGACCGCAAACTGACCTCGTCCGATTTAGCTGTTCGAGCGAAGCGGGCGCAGTCTTGATTTTTTTTGCTTCGTTTTTTGGTTCAAGCCAAAAAATGAAGAGAAAGAGAGAGATTTGGAATAATACTATAAAAAATACGATTCCTCATTTGGAATCGTATTTTTTATAGTATTTAAGTACATAAATTAATTTACACGGAAACGCTCTTCACCAGTTTTTAAGTATCGAACGATTTGGTTGGCTGCGGCAATTCCTGCATTGATATTTGCTTCTGCTGTTTGTGCACCCATTTTCTTCGGGGTAGAGAAATATCTTCCGGGGAATTTCTTACACATTTCCTCATGATTATCGGGCTTGATATCAGTCAGATATTTAATATCGGTACGTTCTTGCATAAATTGCATCATTTCTTCTTCATTGACAACTTCTTTCCGTGCGGTATTAACTATTATAGCTCCTTTTGGAAGTAAATTCAATAAATCTCTATTGATGGATCTTCTTGTCTCCGGTGTTGCAGGAATGTTAATGGACAAAATCTCGGCTTTTTCATAAAGTTCACTTATTGTGTGTAGGGGAACCACATCATCTGCCGCAATTAACTCATCACTGCAAAGGGTGTCATATGCATACAGTTCCATACCTAAACCCTTAGCTATGCGAGCCACATTTCGACCAACATTGCCATATGCCTGTATTCCCAATTTTTTGCCTTTTAGTTCAATTCCGGAACTTCCGTCGTAGAAGTTACGCGCTCCATAAATGAGTAAGCCAAAAACCAATTCGGCAACTGCATTGGAATTTTGTCCGGGTGTATTCATAACACATACATTTGCAGCAGTTGCTGCTTTCAAGTCAATATTGTCATAACCGGCACCGGCGCGAACAACGATTTTTAAATTTTTTGCAGCAGCAATTACTTCCGCATCTACGATGTCACTACGTATAATGATAGCCACAACATCTGCTACGGCATCAAGTAGTTGTTGTTTTTCAGTGTATTTTTCAAGTAAAACCAACTCGTAACCGGCAGCATCCAATATTCCTCTGATACCATTTGTCGCTTTCTGATCAAATGGTTTATCGGTAGCAACTAATACTTTCATGATACTAATTTTTATATGATGATTAATTATTGATTATTAATTATGAGTCATCAAATATAAGATTATTTTTTCAGGTTTTCAAATGCTTGCATGCAATCCACCAAAGCTTGTACGCTTTCGATGGGGAGCGCATTGTAAGTAGATGCCCTGAAACCGCCAACCGAGCGGTGTCCCTTGATGCCGACCATACCACGTTCAGTGGCAAACTTCAAGAATTCACCTTCTAAATCAGCATATTCGGGTTTCATTACAAAGCATATATTCATGCGTGAACGGTCCTCTTTGACTGCTGTTCCCACAAACAGTGAGTTACGATCAATTTCATCATACAAAAGTGCAGCTTTTCGGATGTTACGTTTTTCCATCTCTTTCAATCCTCCAATGGATTTAATCCAGCGCAAGGTTTCTAAAGCACTGTAAATCGGTAACACCGGCGGAGTGTTGAACAAAGAACCGTTTTCGATATGGATTTGATAATTCAACATAGAAGGAATATGACGTGTTACCTTACCAAGTACTTCGTCTTTCACAATGACGAAAGCCAGGCCTGCAGGAGCGAGGTTTTTCTGTGCTCCTCCATAAATCAGTGCATATTTGGATACATCTACCGGTCGCGAAAAGATGTCGGATGACATATCGGCCACCAAAGGAACAGGAGAGTTGATGTCCTTTAATATTTCAGTTCCGAAGATGGTGTTGTTGGTGGTGATGTGAAAATAATCAGCATCAGTGGGAATCACATAATCTTTGGGGATATAATTAAAATTAGCCGCTTTTGAAGATGCTACTTCGACAACTTCACCAAAACCTTTTGCTTCTTTTAAGGCTTTGCTTGCCCAAGTACCTGTATTCAAGTAAGCTGCTTTCGATTCCATTAGGTTGTACGGCACCATGCAAAATTGCAAGCTGGCACCTCCTCCAAGAAACAAAACCGAATAACCTTCAGGAATGGACAGTATCTCTTTAAAGAGAGAGACTGCTTCGTCTATCACTGCCTGAAAGTCTTTGGAGCGGTGAGATATTTCTAATATTGACAAATCTGAATTATTAAAATTCAATACAGCTTGCGCTGTTTTTTCAATTACCTCGCGCGGTAAAATAGAAGGACCGGCATTAAAATTATGTTTCTTCATTTATAAAAAAATTACGTTGAATTTCGATTGAATCTTTATATTTTCGGGATAGTCAAACACAGAGATTAAGGTAGTTTCAACCTCTTTTTGAGAGCAGATATTCCGATTAAATAGAGATTTTTTTCTTTAATATTGTTTAAAGGCACAAATGTAATACTTTTTTTGTTTTTCACCTTGAAATCTTACAAATTTCTTTTTTTTCTTATTAAAAAACAGAAAAACACTTAAATTCATCCTGAAAATTGCAATGGCGACGTCTCATCAATGTCCAACTGTTTTCGGGGTGCGGGTTCCGTGGTGCGGGGTCAAAGTGTTGCAGGGTGAAAATTGACCTTGACTGATGAACAGAGCTTATTCAGACGGAAAATTTTAGTTTTCCTCTTGTCCAACCAATAAATTTTCTTATTTTTGCACCTGAAAATTTGAAAAAATCTTTTGAAATGGACGAAGGCCCGTATCATAGTCAGCAAAATTTATTAATCCCCCTATAAGGAGACGGATGTTTCCTTGTAGTGCCAAATTGTAAGGAGACATCATCATGGTTGAATTCAAAACCGACTTTCAACATCTTATTGAAAATAAGGATTGGAAGGCATTAAAAGGAGCCTTGAATGCTTATGATTCCATCCAGATAGCCGAATTGATTGAGGATTGTTCGGAAGGTGAAGAAATAATCTACTTTAGACTGCTCGGTCGAATGCAGGCTAAGGACGTATTCCAACTTTTGTCGCACGATATTCAGGAGCAAGTCATTGAGGGTTTGGCTAACAATGTGCAAACGCTTTCCAATTTATTGAACGACATTGAACCTGATGACAGAACGGCTTTCTTCGAAGAACTTCCCGGTACGGTAACACAACGTCTCATGCAATTGTTGTTGCCGGAAGAACGCAGCATCACTACACAACTTTTAGGATATCCGGAAGATAGTATCGGTCGTTTGATGACTCCGGAATATGTGGCTGTAAAACCCAGTTTTACCATCGAAGAAACCTTTAATCACATCCGGAAATTCGGCAGAGATTCCGAAACGCTGAATGTAATTTATATTGTAAGTGAAGACTGGAAGTTGCTTGATGATCTCAGAATCAAAGAACTTATTCTGGCTGATCCCACTAAAAAAATTGAAGATTTGATGGACAGTCGCTTTGTAGCGCTGAATGTGCTGGATGATCAGGAGGCTGCCATTAAGGCTTTTAGTGATTACGACAGGGTAGCATTGCCCGTTGTCAACGACGAAGGCATACTTCTGGGAATTGTGACGGTGGATGATATCATGGACGTGGTGGAAGAAGAATCAACCGAAGACTTCCACAAATTCGGGGCGTTTCAGTCGGCTATTACCAATCCTTTGAAAGAGAGGGTGACTGAACTGTATAAGAATCGTATTGTATGGTTGGTGGCATTGGTCTTTGTCAATATTTTTTCGGGTGCTGCCATTGCAAGTTTTGGAGAAACGATCACTGCATATGTCTCTTTGGTCTTTTTCTTACCATTGTTAATCGGTAGCGGCGGGAATGCCGGTTCTCAATCCGCAACTTTGATGATTCGTTCGTTGGCAACCGGGGATGTTGAACTTTCCGACTGGTATAAATTAATAGGCAAGGAACTGTTGGTGTCGCTTTTATTGGGCGTGACCATGGCTGTGGGGGTAGCCCTTATTGCCAGTATCCGGTCTCCGGAAATTATTTGGGTGGCGTCGCTGACTATGGTTTTGATAGTGGTGGCCGGTAGTTTGATTGGTATGTTGCTGCCGTTTATTTTTACCACATTGAAAATTGACCCTGCTACAGCAAGTGCACCACTGATTACATCTATTACGGATATATGCGGAGTGGTTATTTATTTTTCTGTGGCTTCCTGGTTGTTGTTTTAATGATGTAAATCAATGGCGGTGTCTCATAAGTGCCCAACTGCTGCGTTGCTTTCGATATTCGGGCTTAGTCGCATACTTCAATATGCTCCTTCGTCCTCAATCTCAGCGCCTTGCATTTGGACGCTTCTAAGACACCTTGCGGTTTTTTGCTTGAATATTTACTTTTGAGACAGCCCCAATATATATTCTTGCCGTATCTTCAGTAGTTGATTACCCCCGTTTTGAGCCAAAATCTGTAAACACGAGGTAATATCCAAAAACATAAAAAAGCCAACTATTTCAAAATGATTTAGTTGGCTTAATCTTATTAATTAATGAACATCTCTTTATAAATAGAAAACTAAATCAGTTCTTAGTTTTTTGTTCTTTGTTCTCAGTTCAACAATTCAACAAAATACTAAACACTACACATTAAGCATTAAACAAATTTGTCTTTGTTCTTTGCTCTATCTACCTCACCACCACTTTTCCTGCCTTACCGTTTACTTTCACCAGGTATATACCCTGCTTGATAGGTATAGTATGACTTCCTGCGGACAGCGTGCTGTTATAGATAGCTGCTCCTGTAAGCGAATACACCTGCACATTTATCTTACTTGGCGAGCTGATAGCTATCTCCCCTTTTCTTGCTGTAAGGCTATATTCTTTATCTGCCGCAGCATTTGCTACGCCGGTAGTAGTAAATGTTATCTTGCGGATTTGGTCATTACTATAATCAGCTACGTACAGATTACCGACTGCATCAAACGCCAATCCACGGGGAGTGTAAAATGTAGCACTTGCTCCGCTACCATTGTCATTACCGCTTGTCCCCGCTATACCGGCAATGGTGGTAACTACGCCGTCCGGCAAGGTAATTTTCCGTATGGTATGATTACCTGATTCACTGATATATAAATGTCCGTCCGGTCCGATAGCTATTCCGGAGGGTCTATTGAAACTTGCCGCCGCTCCGGTACCGTCCGCACTACCTGCGGTACCGCTTCCTGCCAAAGTAGTTACTACACCAGCAGGGGTTATTTTCCGAATTGCGTGATTTTCCCCATCTGTTACATAGATATTGCCGGAGGCATCTATTGCCATATATCCGGGGTAATTAAACCGAGCTGCACTACCTGTTCCGTTTATAAAGCCGCTTTCAGAACCACCGCCCGCAAGCAGTGTTTTTTGCCTGGTATCAGTTGGCACTTTATATATTGAATGGTAATCACTTACATATAAATTTCCTGCGGCATCGCTGCATAAACCAAGACTATAATTATAACTACCATAGCTCGTGATTGTTACTGCACCTGTTGTCATATCAATCTGATTTATATAAGAGCTTATCGCACGCTGCATCACATAGAGTTTGCCGTCTGCTAATGTCATTTGAAAGGGCCAATAAATTTTTTCGGTTGTAAGAGTACTTACCGTGCCTTCGGGGGTTATTTTCCGTACAGCTTCGTTGTTGTTTTCAGCCACATAGAGATTACCGCTTTCATCAAAAAGGAGAGCCTGCGGTTGGTCGAACTGAGCTTCCGATAAGCTGCCGTCTGTATATCCGGCCGTACTACCGGCGTAAGTACTTACCGATACCTGTGCCTGTACCGCACTTGCCGTCCACAGTAGGAGGGCAGCAAGGATAAATAATGTAATTTTTCTTTTCATGATTTTCATTTTTTTGTTAGTTATTAAATGGATTTAAAATAAGTATCCCCGCACCTGTATGGCACGGGGTAATAGGTAAAATTATCGTTTTGTTAATAAGTGTTAATAGGGGAGGGGGGGGGTAAAGCCGCTACTGCCATTTCACAGTAAGGCACGGCACGGGTATTCCCGCAACAGTAATGCGTATATGTGTGGTTTTTCGGGTTCATTTTAAAGGTCCGGTAGCCCCCTCAACATATTTATCAATTCCGCTCTTAAATTTAAATTTAAGAACAAATAAAGTATGACTACTCCATAAACTTATTGATAACAACATGGGCTATAACACCAACAACCATCAAAGCAGCAGATACAATCAACAAGGTATTTTCAGCTGTTGCTTGAAAATAATACACTACCAGTAAAGCGGCACCAATCAATAAAATAATGGGACCTAAGTATCTCAGGAGGGTTTTCAGAATTTTCATTGGAATTTGTATTTAATTTTTTTTCTTTGCAAATTAAGTGATTTTTTGTCGGGTAATAAAATTTTCAAAGAAATTCTTTTAAATTTGCATAAGAGAAAAAAGATTGGTATAATTAGCACGCTCTTTATCCTGGGCGCACCAACAGCAACTACCAACAATATTTAAACATAAAACATGTCCAAAGAAATTGCTACAACCCCTTTGATGAAACAATATTTCAACATTAAGTCGAAACACCCGGATGCTATTTTGTTGTTTCGTTGTGGTGATTTTTATGAAACATTTTCCGAAGACGCCATCATTGCTTCCGAAATTTTAGGCATTACTTTAACACGCCGTGCCAACGGCGCCGCAAAATCTGTGGAATTAGCAGGATTTCCCCACCACGCCCTGGACACTTATCTGCCTAAATTGGTGCGTGCCGGCAAGCGAGTAGCCATTTGCGACCAGTTGGAAGACCCTAAGTTAACCAAAAAATTGGTTAAAAGAGGTGTTACGGAACTGGTTACCCCAGGCGTATCTTATAGCGACACCACTTTAAACCACAAAGAAAATAATTTCCTGGCTTCGGTATATTTCGATAAAAAAATGGTAGGTGTAGCCTTTTTGGATATCTCTACCGGAGAATTTCTGGTTGCTGAAGGAACGGCTGAATATGTGGACAAATTACTGAATAATTTCAGTCCGAAAGAAGTTTTATACGACAGAAATAAAAAACAATTGTTCACCGAACATTTCGGTAATAATTTTTACACTTATGGCTTAGAAGATTGGGTGTTCACACCCGTAACTGCTGAAGAAAGACTGCTTAAACAATTTGAAACCCACACGCTGAAAGGCTTTGGCGTTGAAAATTTACCTTTTGCCATAGTGGCTGCAGGCGCCATTCTGCATTATTTAGACATTACGCTGCATCAGCAAACCGGACACATCACGCATTTGTCACGCATAGAGGAAGAGCGTTATGTGTGGTTAGATCGCTTTACTGTCAAGAACTTAGAGCTTTTTAGTTCTATACATGAAGGTGCTAAAACCCTGGTGCAGGTATTGGACAAAACCATTTCTCCCATGGGTGCCCGCATGATGAAACGCTGGATTGCATTTCCACTTAAGGATGTGCAACCTGTACAAGAACGATTGGGCGTGGTTGAGTACTTTTTCAAACATCCTGAAATTAAAGATTCATTGGTGCAAAATATATCCTTGATTGGCGATCTGGAAAGAATCATTTCTAAAGTAGCGGTTGAAAGGATTAACCCAAGGGAAGTGGTGCAACTCAAAACAGCCTTAAAAGCCATAGAGCCTATCAAACAACTGTGTTCTCAAGCCGACAATCCTGCTTTGAACCGGATAGCAGACCAATTGAACCCTTGTCAAGTTATTTCGGAAAAAATCGAACGAGAAATTCATGCTGATCCGCCAACGATGATTAACCGAGGGAACGTTATCCGGGAAGGTGTTGATGCCGAGTTAGATGAGTTGAGGGATTTAGCTTATTCAGGAAAGGAATATCTACAAAAAATACAAGAAAGAGAAAGTAAGCATACCGGCATTCCAAGTTTAAAAATCAGCTTTAACAATGTCTTCGGTTATTATATTGAAGTCAGGAACACGCACAAGGATAAAGTCCCTGCCGACTGGATACGCAAGCAAACTTTGGTGAGTGCGGAGCGATACATCACCCAGGAACTAAAAGAATACGAAGAGAAAATACTAGGGGCTGAAGACAAAATCCTGCAAATAGAAACCAGGTTATTCAATGAATTGGTGTTGAGCCTGGTTGACTATATCACAGCCATTCAATTGAATGCCAATTTAATTTCTCAATTAGACTGCTTGCTTTCTTTTGCAAAAGTATCAGCAGAGAACAAATACATCCGTCCGAATATTAACGATAGCGATGTGATTGACATCAAACAAGGGAGGCATCCGGTGATTGAGCAGCAGTTGCCTGTGGGTGAATCATATATTGCCAACGATGTGTATCTTGATAGCAGCAGTCAACAAATTATCATCGTTACCGGTCCGAATATGTCGGGGAAATCCGCTTTGCTGCGCCAAACAGCCCTGATAACCCTGATGGCTCAAATCGGCTGCTTCGTTCCGGCAGAAAGTGCAAGCATTGGGCTTGTTGATAAGATTTTTACACGTGTAGGCGCCAGCGACAATATCTCTCAGGGCGAATCTACTTTTATGGTAGAAATGAACGAGGCTGCCAGTATTTTAAATAATCTCTCGGACAGAAGTTTGATACTTTTTGATGAATTGGGCAGGGGTACTTCCACCTATGATGGTATTTCCATTGCCTGGGCAATTGTGGAACATATCCACGAGCATCCGCATGCCAAAGCAAAAACCCTCTTTGCTACTCATTATCACGAATTGAATGAGATGGAAAAATCCTTTAGCCGCATCAAAAACTACAATGTGTCGGTGAAAGAAATTGATAAGAAAATCATTTTCCTGAGAAAATTGGAGCGTGGCGGAAGCGAACACAGCTTCGGTATCCATGTAGCCAAGATGGCGGGTATGCCACAAAGCATTGTCAAAAGAGCCGACCAGATACTCAAACAGTTAGAAACGGATAACAGACAAGGCGAAATTACTAAACCGATAACGGAAATTGCCGGTCAGCGCGAAGGCATGCAACTCAGCTTCTTCCAATTAGACGATCCTGTTTTGGAACAAATCCGCGATGAAATTAAAAACTTGGACATCGATAACCTGACTCCCGTTGAAGCCTTAAATAAGTTGAATGAGATTAAGCGCATCATCAAAGCTAAATAGAGATATTCGTTTCATTCAATTAAAAGCAGAATTGATAAATATGTTGGAGCAATCTTATTTTAAATCCATTTAATAACTAACAAAAAAATGAAAATCATGAAAAGAAAAATTACATTATTTATCCTTGCTGCCCTTCTGTTGTGGACGGCAAGTGCGGTACAGGCACAGGTATCGGTATCGGTAAGTACTTACGCCGGTAGTACGGCCGGATATACAGACGGCAACTTATTGGAAGCTCGGTTCCAAGGGCCACAGGCTCTCCTTTTTGACGGAAGCGGCAACCTTTATGTATCAGACTATGTGAACAATGCTGTACGGAAAATAGCTTCTGGCACGGTAAGCACCCTTAATACTGCATCAGCAGAACATCCTAATCAAATGGCATTGGCAGACGGTAAACTCTATGTAATCAAGACAGGAAGTAGCCCAAGCACTGGTCGAATAAACCGGATTGATATGGCAACAGGCGAAGTTACCCTGATGAGTGACTATGGAATTTATAATTACGCCACAGGATTATGCAGCGATGCCACAGGTAATTTATATGTAAGTGATAATCATTCGGTATATAAAATTATAACCGCAACAAACGAAAAAACACTGCTCGCAGGTGGTGGCGAAGAAAGTGGTTTTATAAACGGGACGGGTAATGCAGCCCGGTTTTATTGCCCCAGAAAGATGGCGATGGATGCCTCCGGAAATATCTATGTGGCAGACAATGTTAATAATGCCATTCGGAAAATAACCCCTGCCGGTGTAGTAACCACTGTAGCAGGTGGTACCGAAGGGAGTGCAGATGGTACCGGAACGGCAGCAAGTTTTAAGTGGCCCAACGGAATAGCTATTGGTCCCGACGGACATTTATATATCGGTGATGCAGGTAACCATACCATACGTAAAATAACCTTGCCGGACGGCGTGGTTACCACCATTGCCGGTGTAGCGGGGACAAGCGGTAATGTCAATGGCATCGGAGCAAGTGCCAGATTTGATCAGCCTCGTGGATTGGCATTTGACTCATCCGGGGATTTATACGTAGCCGATTATAACAACCACCAAATCCGCAAGATAACGTTTACCATTACCGGCGTAGCAGATGCTGCCGCAGATAAAGAATATAGTCTTACAGCAAGAAAAGGGGAGATAGCTATCAGCTCGCCAAATAAGATAAATGTGCAGGTCTATTCGCTTACAGGAGCAGCTATCTATAGCAGCACGCTGTCCGCAGGAAGTCATACTATACCTATGAAACAAGGTGTATATATGGTAAAAGTAAATGGCGGAGTAGAGAAAGTGGTGGTGAGGTAGAACAAAGAGTAAAGAATAAAGACAAAAGACGATTTCGGGACAAAAGCGTAAAAATAAACGAAGAACGAAGAACTAAAAACTAAGAACTGATTATTGAAGTTAAGTAGTTGGTAGATAGTAGTTAGTAGTCAGGAAGTTAAAGGAGTTAGGGATGTTCATTAATTAATAAGATTAAGCCAACTAAATCATTGTGAGATAGTTGGCTTTTTTGTCTTTGGATATTCTCTCGTATTTTTTTAAATTTGAATTTAACGAAGATCCTAAAATAGATTTGGTTTGCGTTTTTGCGCTTCTTCGTAAGAGAGCAAATTTGTTTTCGTCATTTGTTTTTCTCTCAATTGCTTGTATTCATCAGCTATTTCAGCAGTAAATGACGCATAGGTATTGGGATTGGTCAGTTGTGCAACTATCTGTGTATTGACTGATGCATCTTTCGAATAAATTACCGGTCCGCTGTAGTTGGGTGCAATTTTCACTGCCGTATGTATTTTGGAGGTGGTCGCTCCACCAATCAGCAAAGGTATTTTCAATCCGGCTTTTTCCATTTCGGAAGCCACTATTGTCATTTCTTCCAAAGAAGGTGTGATCAAGCCACTTACGCCCAAAATGTCCACATCTTCTTTGATGGCTGTTTCAATAAGTGTTTCGGCAGGAACCATCACCCCTAAATCAATGACTTCGTAGTTGTTACATCTTAACACTACTGCTACGATGCTTTTTCCTATGTCATGCACGTCGCCTTTTACGGTAGCAATCAGGAATTTTCCTGCATATGCGCTTTCTCCGGGTGCTTTTTCCGCTTCTATATAGGGTTGCAGAAAGGCTACGGCTTTTTTCATGGTGCGGGCGGTTTTTACCACTTGCGGCAGAAACATCTTTCCTGAGCCAAACAATTCACCCACTGTATTCATTCCGTTCATCAGGGGTTGCTCGATGATGTCCAATGCTGTTTCGTACTGCTGAAGAGCTTCCGTTAAATCTTCTTCCATATAATCACTAATGCCTTTGATAAGGGCGTATTCCAAACGACCTTGCAAATCACGTGTACGCCATTCGTCCTCTTTTTTACCTTTTGCACCTTCTCCTGAAGCTTCTGATTTTATCTTTTCCGCATAGGCTATCATGCGTTCCGTAGCATCCGGTCGGCGGTTCAATACGATATCCTCAACATATTCCAACAACTCTTTAGGAATTTCCTCATAAATCTGTAACATGCCGGCATTTACAATCCCCATATCAAGACCTGCACGAATGGCGTGGTAAAGGAAGGCCGAATGTATGGCTTCGCGCACAATATTGTTGCCGCGAAAGGAAAAGGACAGGTTGCTGATGCCGCCACTGACCCGTGCAAAAGGTAAATTTGACTTTATCCAACGAATGGTTTCAATAAAATCAACGGCATAGTTATTATGTTCTTCCATGCCGGTGGCGATGGGTAATACATTCGGGTCGAAGATAATATTGCTTGGAGGAAAACCTGCTTTTTCGGTTAACAGTTTGTAAGAACGCCCGCAAATTTCAATCCTCTTTGCCAAGGTATCTGCCTGCCCGACTTCATCAAAAGCCATTACAATTATGGCTGCACCATAGGCACGAATTTTTTTTGCTTTCTCTATAAAACTTGCTTCGCCTTCTTTCAAACTGATGGAGTTAACTACGCATTTGCCTTGTACGCATTTCAATCCGGCTTCTATCACTTCCCATTTGGAAGAATCAATCATGATCGGAACCTTGGATATCTCCGGTTCGGATACGACGTAGTTGAGGAAAGTAGTCATTTCTTGCACAGCATCCAACATTGCATCATCCATATTGATGTCTAAGATCTGGGCACCGTC